>Ga0265299_10005981_pt1 | contig 11187 bp, 9 predicted proteins | sample AusTroGonzalo_MG_4_FD_193485 | JGI IMG/M metagenome (GOLD analysis project Ga0265299, IMG submission 193485) | Bovine rumen microbial communities from tropical cattle in Woodstock, Queensland, Australia - Gonzalo_02 | ecosystem: Host-associated > Mammals > Digestive system > Stomach > Rumen ...
CACAAAGCCTTTATCTTTTAGATAATTATGAACTAAATCATATAGTTCACGCATCCTATCATCCTCTAATTCTTTAAAACCTTGATTATGTAAGACAGTATGTGGATGAATGGTTAAACCATAACAGGAGATATGCTTGATACCTAACTTAGTTAGATTTTCTAAATCTTTTAGTAAAAGTGATTTGCTACTATGTGGTAAGCCTAGAATTAAATCAACGTTAATGTTATTGATGTCATATTGCTGTAAGCACGCAATGGCTCTTTTGACATCTTCATAATCGTGTTCACGGTTGATAGCCTTTAAGACTTTATCATCAGTGCTTTGCACCCCTAAGGAGATACGGTTTACACCATACTCCTTTAAGAGTTTGATTTTAGACTCAGTTAACGATTCTGGATTAGCCTCAAAAGTGTATTCTTTAACGCCTTCACTATATGGCTTAATTATTATTAATAATTGTTCAAATAAATCATCCTCTAAAGCGGTTGGAGTTCCACCACCGACATAGATGGTATTTAGTTCACCAAGATCATAGCTTTTTAGCTCTTTTTCTAAAGCTTCTAAATAAGGAACAGCGAACTTACGAAAATACTGCAACTTTGTAAAGTCGCAGTAATCGCAGATTTTTTCACAAAATGGAATATGGATGTATAAAGAATGAGGTTTATTCATCTTCCTTATAATTGCTAATTTGTCTAGCAGCTTCTGGATCATCTACATCTTGAAGCATACGATTCATTTCATCTTGGAGGATTTGTTCATCAGATGGTTTTTCTTCTTTTAATCTTGGACGTAAAACACGGTAAATGATGAACGCCACAAGCGCGATAGCCGCAGCGACAGCAAGAATGATAAGTAATAAGATAATTGGATTAATGTCTTTCATTTACCTTTCCCTCCTTTATTCTCTTTCAACAGGAATGTAAACATATTTATTTTTAATCTTTTCTTTGCGATAGTAAAGAAGTTCTGCTAAATGGTCCATAGATGTACGTGCAGTCTCGTAGGCGCAACGTAGGCTCTTCTTATATTGCGCGATGGTATATTTTTTACCTTTGGTGCAATGTCTAGCGTAGAACTTAGCTTCGCCTTTTTTGAGTTCAGGATCTCTTTCTAAGAGGTCTTGTTCTAAAAGAACAGCTTGCTTTTCATCTAAGGCCACTGGGATATAAGCAACTGCTAATTCTTCTTGAACATAGGTCACTTTAACGGTTTTCTTTTTAGGAATTTCAACTTCAGCTGGACGAGCTTCTTCAACTGGAGTTTGTCTATATTCTTGTCTTTCCTCTTTTTGAGGAACTGGTTGAGGTTCAATGCGTGGTTGTTCTTCCTCTTCTTCGTTATTAGCAGCGAATAAATCAACTGTTTCAATACGTGGTTGTTCTTCTGGGATTTCCACTTCTTCAATTTGTTTATCTTCATCAACTTGATAGAAGTCTTCTCTCATTTCGCTGACTTTAGCTTGAGCCATATCGTCTAAGAATGAATCACAGTATTTATTTAAGAATTTATAGACGTAATCAATAAAATATGTGACGTCAGCAGTCTTTTGCACTTCGACATAAATACGAGCACTTTCTTCTCTTGGAAGGACTAATAATCTTTCTAAAGGAAGAGAAACAACTGTATCACCAAATGCTTCGTGGGCTAAAACAGCTTTCGCCATTAATAATGCCACTTCTTCGGAGTACTTAGCGAATGGTTTAACATAGTTAATATAGAAGAAAGTAATCATCGCTTTTAACGATGTTGGTAATGTGCTAGAGGAAATGAATGTGAATAAACTATTCATCATTTGGCCAATAAGAGTGACAGGTGCGGATGTATAAACGCGATCGATTAAAACACGGTTTTCTGGATTTCTATCTTCGCTGCTTCTATAGAAGGTGGTTAATTCTTCTGTGCCAAGTAACTTTGCGTAAAGTTCAGAGAGAAAATCCTCATCAATTGGATTGACATAAGCACGCTTAATGTAGTTTAAAGCATTAAGGTAGTTAACCAAGAGCATATTATTAGGAATTGCGGAGACTACTTCACCGCGTAATACATTAGCGATAAAGTCTTCACCAACGCCTAATTGTTCACATTCATTAAGAAGATTTACAATCTCTTTTTTGAATGCATAATCAACGTTTTTAGCTTCCTTACTATTAGGCACGAGCATCGCGCATTCGCGATTGACTCTAATGAGTTTGACTTCTAAGTTATTGACTAAACTATTGATCGCTGGACAGCCACAGAACAAGAGCATGTTCTTTTCAATAGTTCTGATTGTTAAATAATGATAAAAGTGTGAGCGATAAGATAAAATGTTGCTCCAAAACGGATCGACTGAAGATACTTTTAATTCACGGCCAACCTCTAACTTGGTCGCGTATTTGTCTTCAGTGAAACGCATTGCATAATCGTTTCCTGCCATAAAAAATACCTCTATATACCATAATGATACAAGAAGTAATTTTTATTGTAAATAATTTATTCTAAAAAACTACTAATTTTAAACTAGTTATCTTCTTCTTCGTCAATGGAGAGAATACTCATAAACGCTTCTTGTGGGACTTCTACAGAGCCAACTTTCTTCATTCTCTTCTTGCCTTCTTTTTGTTTTTCGAGAAGCTTCTTCTTACGAGAGATGTCACCACCATAGCACTTCGCTAAAACGTCTTTTCTGACCGCTTTAACATCGCATCTAGCAATGACTTTACCACCGATGGCGGCTTGTATTGGAATCTCGAATTGTTGACGAGGAATGACAGTCTTAATCTTACGGATAATACCTAAGCCACGATGATAGCCATCTGGGCGATAGATAATACTACTAAGAGCGTCCACTACTTGTCCGTTAAGTAAAATATCAAGTTTGACTAAATCCGCGCGCTTATAATCACTGAAATCATAGTCAAATGAAGCATAGCCTTTTGTGTAGCTTTTGAGCTTATCAAAGAAGTTATAAACGATTTCACTTAATGGCAATTCATAGGTTAAGACCATACGAGTGTCATCGAAGTAATCTAAGTTCTCGTAGATGCCTCTTCTTTCACGGCATAATTCCATGATTGGGCCAATATATTCTTTTGGAGTCATGATGTTGGCTCTAATATAAGGTTCTTCAATAAATGAGATCTTACTAGCGTCAGGTAACTTACTTGGGTTATCAAGATTGATAACTTCTCCATCTGTCATATGGACTTTATAAATAACGGATGGCGCGGTAAGAATTAAATCGAGATTATATTCTCTTTCTAATCTCTCTTGGATGACATCCATATGCAATAAGCCTAAGAAGCCACATCTAAAGCCAAAGCCTAAGGCTTGGGATGTTTCAGCCACGAATTGTAAAGAAGCATCGTTTAATGTTAATTTCTCTAAAGCGTCTTTTAAGGTTTGATAATCATCACTATCGACTGGATAAAGACCGCAGTAGACCATAGGGTTCATAATACGGTAACCTGGTAAAGCTTCTTTCGCCGGATTATCCACTAAAGTGACGGTATCACCAGGATGGACATCTTTGATGTCCTTAATCTGCGCAGCGATGTAACCGACTTGTCCAGCCTCTAAGGTATCGGTCTTAATTTCTTTAGGAGTTCTAATACCAAGTTCAATGACTTGATATTCTTTGCCCGCTTGCATGAGACGAATCTTATCACCGACTTTAACGGAGCCATCTTTAATTCTTACTAAAACAATGACACCACGATATGGATCATAGTAACTGTCAAAGATAAGAGCTTTTAACGGCGCTTTTAAATCACCATTAGGAGCAGGAACACCTTTCACTATGGCTTCTAATAATTCGTGAACGTGTAAACCTGTTTTCGCACTGACTTCCACCGCTTCATCGCATGGGATGCCAATCTTCTTTTCGATTTCTTGTTTGGCCATTTCCACGTTAGCGGATGGTAAATCAACTTTGTTGATAACAGGTAAAATCTCTAAGTCATTATCGACAGCGAGATAGGCGTTAGCGAGCGTTTGTGCTTCTACACCTTGTGTTGCATCCACGACCAATATAGCGCCCTCGCAGGCAGCTAATGAACGTGATACTTCATATGTGAAGTCGACATGTCCAGGAGTATCGATGAGATTGAAGATGTATTCTTCACCATCATCGGCTTTATAGGACAATGTGACTGCATTTAATTTAATGGTAATGCCTCTTTCTCTTTCTAAATCCATAGAATCGAGAATTTGGTCTTTCATTTCTCTCAATTCCACCGCGCCAGTCAATTCTAAAATACGGTCCGCTAATGTGGACTTACCGTGATCGATATGGGCGATGATGGAAAAATTTCTAATTTTCTTTTGAGAGAAATTCATAGTTTAATAACTTGATGTTGATGGAATGGATGATGAACTGCTATTAACTGCTTCACTTACCATAGGTAATAGGAAGAAGAATAACACCGCAGAAACAGCAACCGCGATAGACACGATTAAAAGCGTTAATGAATACCATTTCTTACCAACTTTCTTTAAAAGAACGATTTCAAATGGTAATGAGGCAATCGCCGCAGCAATGGCAACGATACCAAGTAGAATGCTGTAAATGTAAATGAAAATACCACCGATAGCGTCACCAAAGGTTATTTCACCTTTAAATAAGATACCCACGCTACATAATTCAATGTAGGCTTGGAAGGCAAATAAAGAAAACGCTAATGTGACAAAGATGCATGCAAATACAAGCATGACTTTACTAGTTTTGGTCATTTTGATCTCCCTCTTTTTCTGACTCAACTATTTCAGCTTCTTGTTCAGCCACAACTTTTGCTTCTTGTTCTGCTTTTTCCGCTTCTTCTATTTCTAATAGACCTGGAATTGGTTTGAAGAAATGGTAGATGCTTTCAAAAATATAACAAGAGCATAAGTAGAAAAGCACAATTGGTACACCATAACGATAGACATCTGATGCTGGATCAGGATGAGTGACAAAACAGTAAATGTCAAAACTCACGAGATAAATACCAGCAGGTGCATGTAAGCATTTATCAATTAAGGCGATTCTTGGTCTTCTTTTCTTAGAAAAGAGTGCCCATAATAAATCGATGACTAACCAAGTGCCACCGAAAATGGTGACCCAGTTAAAGATGGCGCTTCTAGTGGCATTACCTGCCATAACACCTGTAATTCTTAAAATGCCAAACACTAAAAAGACGATGGCAAATATTAATAACTCACCACTGTAGATGAGCTTTGCTTTGGTAAGCATATCTAATTTCTTCTTTTTCATGGCAATTATCTTAACATTAAATAATTATTTAATAAAGAATTCTTGTAAAATATCGCTTACTTCCTTAGGAGAGAAGGCTACTTCGTATTTGCGCCACTCACTCTTAAATAAATCGCGATAATCATTTGTGAGGTATCTTTCATCAATTAATAAAACTGCTCCTCTATCGGTTTCACTTCTAATGACTCTACCTAAGGCCTGCATGACTTTGTTCATGCCTGGATTTAAATAGGCGTAGTTATAGCCAGATTGCTCTCTAGCGTCGTAGTATTTCATAATTTGGTCACTAACAAAGTTAATTTTTGGCATGCCAATACCAACGATAATCGCCCCAATTAAACGATCACTGACTAGGTCAATGCCTTCACCAAAAGCACCACCGACGATAACAAATCCTAAGGTTGTTCTTTCTGGGTGAGGTTTGAAGTTGGTTAAGAATTGCTCTTTATCTTCATCACTCATACCGCGATCTTGTTCATAGACATCAACATCATCCATATCAATATATGGCATGAGATTAGTTAAGTATTCATAGCTTGGCAAGAAAATGAAATAGTTGCCGACTTTGTTTCTAACAAAGGCTTTAATATAATCCGCGACTTGTTGGTAGGAAGAATCCCTATTCTTATATCTAATTGAGACCTTAGGGGCAATGATAATTTTGAGATTATCCACCGGGAAAGGAGAAGGAAGAATTAACTGTGCATCTTCTTTCTTACCCCCTAACATATCAACGTAATATTCAATTGGAGAAAGTGTCGCAGAGAAAAGGACACTACCTCTTAAACGTCTAAGTGAACTATGTAAGAAGGATGAGGCATCTAAACATGAGACATGCAAGATGAGTTCATCTTTACTAATTTCGTAATAACAAATGAAGTGATCATTATAGAACTCTAATATTTTAGAGAAACGATTAACTTCTAAATAGAACTCTAAGAGTTCCTTACTCATCTCTTTATTCTCGTTCTTGTTGATGTCTTGCATCGTCGTGATAAATGAAGAGATGGTTTTATAGGTATAGTCATAGAACTCATCAAGGATGTAGTTACCATCTTTTGGATTAACAAGATATTCCTTAAACATCTTGCTCATCTTAGACATCGCTAATTTGAGTTTATGGAGTTTGCTATGACACACGCTCTTACGCGCTTCTAGAAATTGCTTGTAGGATAATGAAGCAGAATACATATCTCGACTTCTATCCACGAGGTTATGGGCTTCATCCACTAAAACGAGGAAGCTAGAAGTATCCTCATCGAAATAGCGTTTCATGTATGAGATTGGATCAAAGACATAGTTATAGTCACAGATGATAACATCCATGAATAAAGACAAGTCTAATTCAAGTTCAAATGGACAGATTTGATTTTCATAAGCAAGCTGTGTAATAGTCTGCAAATCAAAGTCATCATAGTTAAGAATCGCATATCTTAAAACTGTTTGAATCTTATTGTAATAGCCTTTCGCGTATGGACATTCTTCTGGGTTACAGGCTTGGCCTTTACAGAAACATATCTTATCTTTCGCGGTAATCATAATATCACCTAAAGATAAGCCATTCTCCTTAAGGAGTTTTACCGCTTGATGCGCGGCTTCTCGACCACTTGTTTTTGCGGTCAGATAAAAGATTTTACTATTATCGTCATCCTTAAGTGCTTTCACAAATGGGAAGACTGTAGAGATGGTCTTACCAATACCAGTAGGCGCTTCCGCAAATAAACGTCCGCGCTTCTTCGCCATCGCGTAAGTATACTTGGCTAAATCTCTTTGTCCCTGACGGAACTTATTAAATGGGAATTTAAGGGCTTCAATGCTCTCATTTCTCTTAGCGATTTTATTAAAAATGATGTTATAGAAAGCGAGATATTCGTTAAGTAATTTAACGATAAATTGTTCTAATTCAAGGATGTTAAAGGTATAAGAATCAATGAGTTGTTCTTTTTCTTTTCCTTGGCGAATGTATGTTAATTTAATGCCGATATATTCGAGGTTAGTTTGTTTCGCAAACATATAGGCATAGCACTTGGCTTGACCTAGGTGCCACTCTAGATTATCGTCATGGAAAATCTGTAGATCTTCCACGGTGGTTTTGATTTCATCAATGATGTATTCTTTTTCACTTCTTTTGATGATGCCATCTGCCCTACCTTCAAGAACGATATTCACTTCATCAACATTGAAGGACATCTTTAAAGGGAATTCAGCGAGATAGTTAGAAGATTGCTTTGCTTGATACACACTATGGAGGCGGCTACCTTCAGTCATTGATGAACGATTAAAAACGCGATTATCGATATCGCCTGTTCTTAAAAGAAAGTCCACCAATTGGTGCACACTCAAAGTCAGATACTTTTCCATTTAGTTTAATTTAGTGCCTAAAAGATTCTGGTTGCCGTTTATAAAGGCTTTATAGTCCATTCTCTTTTTGCCTTCTTTTTGGAGCTCTAAAATGGCTAATTGACCGTTTTGACATTGAAGTAATAAGCCGCGTTTGTCCGCTTGGACGATTGTGCCCACTTCAGCAGTCACTAAGTCATTAGCGATTTTAGCTTTGAAGATTTTGAGTTTTTGATTGTCTAAATAGAGATAAGCACCTGGTTCATCGCTTAAACCTCTAATATAACCATATACTTCTAATATATCTTTAGATAAATCTAATTTTTCTTGTTCTGGTTTGATAAGGGAACAGAAAGTAACTTCTTCTTCGTTTTGAGGAATGCCTTCTAATTCACCATCAACGTATTTTGGTAATAGTTCAAGCACTAAGTCTTTCGCTGCTTCGCTTATCTTCTTAAATAAAGAAGTAGCGTTATCTTCTTCATCAATAACGACTTCCTTTTTGCCGTACATTCTACCAGCGTCCATCGCCGCGACCATTTCCATAAGAGTCACACCAGTGACTTTTTCATTATTAATTAAAGCGGTTTGAACTGGAGAAGCACCACGAAGCTTTGGAAGCAAGGAACCATGAAGGTTTAAGCAGCCAAAACGTGGAATATCTAAAAAGCCTTGAGGGACGATTTGCCCATAGGCAAGAGTAATAACTAAATCGACTTTAAGATTGTCCATGAAGGAGAAATCTTTACGAATCTTGATAGGTTGAAAGACTGGGATGTTATATTTCTCAGCGATAACTTTAGTTGGGACTTTTTCAATAACGCCTTTTCTTCCTACTGGATGATCAGGTTGCGCAACTAAGCCCACAAAGTGGTAGCCATCGAGAATCATCTGTTCAAAGACATAAGCACTAATTTCAGGAGTGCCCATAAATAAGAGATTTAAATCTTTCTTTTCCATACGGAAATATTATACAAAAGCGCTTCTTTTTTTGCTACTATATGAAAGATGAAAATTTTGTTAGTTAGTGACTCGCATAATGATTATGCTTCTTTAGACAGTTTAGCGTCTTCTTTTCCTAATATGGATTTATATCTTCATGCTGGGGATAGTGAGCAAGATGAATGGTCTATTAAGCCATTTATCTCTGTTAGAGGTAACTGTGACCACTACTATGACTTCCCTGAATATTTAATAATTCCTAGTCCATATGGGAACATTTTGGTACAACACACCCCATATATTAGTAAAGAGTTATTAAATAAACACAACGTGAAGATTGTCATCCATGGGCATACACATACTCGTAGAAACGAAAATAAAAATGGTATATTATATGTAAATCCGGGCGCTTTGAACTATGCTCGGGATAAGTTTGATGGCAGTTACGCCATCCTCGATATTGAATCTAATTCGGTAGACATTAAGTTCTACACGTTAATATAAAAAAGGAAAACATATGAAAAACAAACAACAATTGATCACTCAATATGTCTTGAGTGCGGCAGATTTACTTAAGACTTCTCGTCATTTTGTGAACATTTATCAACAATTAATGCACCAAAATAAGAAGAATGTCTATGCCGAATTTACCGGTGTTAACAACCGTATTAAAAAGTACAAATACTCAAAGATGGATGAAAACGTAAAGAAATACGCTCTTTATCTATCTAATAAGATTAAGAAAGAAGACACAAATCGTGTCGTCTTAAAAGTCGCTAACTGTCCAAGTTGGGGTGAAATCTTCTGGGCCTTATTAATGGCAGGTTTCGTACCAGTTTTAGTGGACGCTAAACTTCCAAGAGAAAACGTTATTAACTTAGCTAATCAAGCTAAAGCTATCGCTATTATTAGTGATGATAACCACGAATACACCCTCAACAAAATCAGATTAGATAATATCCTACAAAACGCTAAAGAAGAAATGTCTAATCCATCTTGGGCGGATGAAGTTATCTTCTCTTCCAGTGGTACAACTGGTGACGCTAAATTAATGATTTTCAATGGTGAAAACTTTGTGAATCAAATCTGCTGTTCTTTAAAAATGACCGAGGAAAGTTTGGACATTATGTATCCAAAGAAACTTGGTCAAATTAAGATTTTAGCAATGATTCCATTCCACCATATTTTTGGTTTCGTTGCTGTGTTCTTATGGTACACATTCTATGGCACAACCTTAGTATTCCCAAAGAGCAATACTCCAAGCGATTTATTATCAATTTGCCAAAGAACAGGTATTACTCACGTCTATAGTGTCCCATTATTCTGGGACTCCTTAGCCTTATCCATTAAGCGTAAGTTTGCTATGCAAAGCGAAGACAAACAAAAGCTTTTAGAAAAGATGATGGCTTATAACTTAGGTGAAATGGATGCTCAAGAAGCAGGATTCGCCTCTAAGAAGATTGTTGCCGATAAGATTAAAGGCATGATCTTAGGTAAACACGTTAGATACTGTATCTCTGGTGGCGGCTATCTCTCTAACGAAACATTAAGAGCAATTAATGGCTTAGGTTATCCTTTATACAACGGTTATGGTATGACCGAAGTTGGTGTTACTTCTGTTGAACTTTCACCAGACGTTAAGCAAAGATTAAACGGTTATATCGGTAAACCTCTTAACGGTGTTGAATACAAGGTCAACGAAGCCGATAACGAACTCTTAATTAAATCACCTACAATTCACATTAGAGAAATCATCGCTGGTGTGGAAAAAGAAACCGTTTTAGATAATGGCTATTTCCATACAGGTGATATCGTTAATAAGTTTGAAACTGGCTACATCATGAAGGGTAGAATGAAAGATGTTATCATCAACGCAAACGGTGAAAACATCTTCCCAGATGAACTTGAAATTTACTTCAAAGATTTACCAAACGTTACAAACTTATCTGTTTTAGGTGTCATCAACAAAGATAAAGCCCTTCACGAAGATATCGTCTTAGTTTTAGAACTTGATGATAAGACCAGTGAAGATGCCTTAAAAGAATTAGAAAAGACCATTAAAGGCATTAAGCTTCCTCACGACACAAAGATTGACGCTATTTACTTAGCGAAGAATCGCTTACCAATGGCGAACAATATGAAAGTTAAACGTTTCGCGATTAAGAAAGAAATCGAAAACGGTTCTAACAAATATGTCTTGATTAATTCTAAGAAAGTTTCTTCTAAGACAAGAAAATTATCTCAAGAAGCAATCACAAAGATTCTCCCACCTGTAAGAGAACTCTTCTCCAAAATCTTAGTCTTACCAACATTCAAGATTGATGATGAAGATCACTGGATCAATGACTTAGGTGGTGACTCTATGAACTACGTTGAATTAGTGCAAGAAGTTGACCGTTACTTCGACATTGAAGTACCTGAAGAACAATATGGTAAACTCACCTGCGTCAACGACTTCGTTGAAGAAATCGCTCGCTTACTTTCACAAAAATAAAAAAAGCGTATAATAAATAATTGCATTATTTGTCGAGTTTTGGTAATATAACACTCGGCACTAAGAAAGAGGTAACTTTATGGCTAACATAAAATCACAAATCAAACGTATCAAAACTAACGAAAAAGCTCGTCAAAGAAACGCTTCCGCAAAAAGCGCTATCCGTACTTCCATT
>Ga0265299_10005985_pt1 | contig 11180 bp, 10 predicted proteins | sample AusTroGonzalo_MG_4_FD_193485 | JGI IMG/M metagenome (GOLD analysis project Ga0265299, IMG submission 193485) | Bovine rumen microbial communities from tropical cattle in Woodstock, Queensland, Australia - Gonzalo_02 | ecosystem: Host-associated > Mammals > Digestive system > Stomach > Rumen ...
AAACGCCAATTTTGGCGTGGAATAACTTGTTGGTGGATGGGCGTGGAAACCCAAGGTTCAGCAAGTTGAACAAATTCCACGCTTTTTCATGCACATCGGGCAACATATCAAGGAAGTAATGCAGCAGCAAGGCGTAACGGCCACACAGCTGGCGAAGGATATTTGTTGTGCCCGTACGCATATCCATAGGATTTTCCTCAAGGACAACATCGACATTGCCCTACTTGAACGCATATCCACTGCGTTGAATCATGATTTCTTTCGCGACCTTTCCGATGAATTTAGGGCAAAAGTGTGACCAATGTGGTAACTGTTACCGAATTGGTCACATGGAAAAGAGCTTTTAAACGATTAAGGAAAGTATCTTTGCAGTCTAATCAATTAACAACTAAAACTGCAGGCAACAGGATAAAGACCGCCAGACAAAAAATGAAGAAAGTGTTATTAGTTCTGATTGCCTTGATGGGCATTGGCTTTGGAGCAAAAGCGCAAAGTTGCGAAGTGGGTGAAAACACCTATGTTGCTGTGAGGGCATGGGTCAATTCTGATTCAAAGATTGAATGTTCTGCGAGCTGCTACGGAGATGCCAAACCCACATCTGGAACCGTATATGCAACCGTGTATTACATTGACAAAAACGGTAACGAAGGTTCTGAAATGATTTCAATTAACTGGTCATCTATTGATGGTGACCGTATAGGTGGTAGTAGCGCGACTTGGACAGGCTATCATACCAACATAGCGAGAATAACGAGATGGGAAGTATCAGCAGGGGCGTGTAGAATTGAAAAGAAATAGTTGACAGCAATTACAAGAATAAAAGCCAGAGCCACAAAAGGTTCTGGCTTTTTTCATGCCTTTTCGTGAAAAATATGCAACTTGACCCTAAAAAAGTGCCGAAAAATATGCATTATTTTTGCATATTTTTCATAATTTCAAGTAATTCAATACATTAGTTTCAATACGCTTGACAAGGTCTTCCGACTCAGCCGCCTTCTCAAACTTGTGCCCCGTGACCTTCTCGTAAAGCTCAATGTAGCGCTCCGAAACGCTGTTGACATATTCGGGCGTCATTTCGGGCACTTGCTGGCCTTCCTTGCCTTGGAAGCCGTTGGACATCAGCCATTCGCGGACAAATTCCTTTGAGAGTTGCACCTGAGGCTCACCCTTGGCGAAACGTTCCTCATACTGGTCGGCGATGAAGTAACGCGACGAGTCAGGCGTGTGGATTTCGTCCATCAGCACAATTTGGTCGCCAATTTTGCCGAACTCGTATTTCGTGTCAACGAGAATCAAGCTTTGCTTGGCCGCGATTTCGGTGCCGCGCTGGAAGAGTTTCCTTGTAATATCCTCAATTTGAGCATAATCCTTCTCGCTGATAAGACCTCTTGCGATGATTTCCTCGCGGGAGATGTCCTCGTCGTGGCCTTCTTCGGCCTTGGTGGTCGGGGTGATGATGGGCTCGGCAAAACGCTGGTGTTCCCTCATGCCGTCGGGGATTTGCACGCCGCAGATGGTGTGTTGTCCGCTCTTGTAGGTGCGCCACGAACTGCCTGTGAGGTAGCCGCGGATAATCATTTCAATCGGGAAGGGCTTGCACAAACGCCCGACGGTGACCATCGGGTCGGGAGTGGCGAGTTTCCAGTTGGGGACGATGTCGACGGTGGCATCTAAGAACATGGCGGCTATCTGGTTGAGAACCTGTCCTTTATACGGGATACCCTTGGGCAAAATGACATCGAAAGCTGAGATGCGGTCGGTGGCGACCATCACCATGTATTCGTTGTTGATGAAATAACAATCGCGGACCTTGCCGTGATAGACCTTGGTCTGGCCTGGGAAATTGTAATCTGTTCTGGTTAATGCGTTCATATTATGATGTGTTTTTAAATTGCTTCGCAAGAAATCTGATGAAAATCGGATTGAAAAATCAATCAAAATCTTATCAGATTCAATTTCGTTATATTATTATTTTTGAATGATTTTATTCTGATTTTTGAACGATTTCTCGGCCTTGGCCGATACCATCGTCTTGTTCTTCGGTATCATGGTGTTTCTTATAGGCATTGATGATATCCGTCACCAATTTGTGGCGTACCACATCCTTATCGTCCAAATAGATGAACTCGATGCCTTTCACATCTTTCAAAACCTCCATCGCCTGCGGCAGTCCCGAGGGTGTTTTGGGCGGCAGGTCGATTTGGGTGATGTCGCCAGTGACGATGAACTTGGCCGAGCGTCCCATGCGGGTGAGAAACATCTTCAGTTGGCTGCGTGTGGCGTTTTGGGCTTCGTCTAAGATAACAAAGGCATGGTCCAAAGTGCGACCGCGCATGAAGGCCAAAGGCGCAATCTCGATGGTGTGGTCTTCGAGATAACCTTCTAATTTTGTGGATGGTATCATGTCGCGCAAAGCGTCATAAAGCGGCTGCAGATATGGGTCGAGTTTGTCTTTCAGGTCACCGGGAAGAAAACCAAGGTGTTCGTCGGCTTCGACGGCGGGACGGGTCAAGATGATTCTTCTTACTTGCTTGGCTTTCAACGCCCTGACGGCCAATGCCACGGCGGTGTAAGTCTTTCCCGTTCCAGCAGGGCCGATGGCAAAGATCAAATCCTTCTGCTCCGAGGCCGTCACCATGCGCTTTTGGTTGGTGGTGATGGCCTTGATAGGCACGCCGCTGCGTCCAAAAACCAACACATCGCTCTCCGACATCTTTTGTTGCAATTCGGTGTCGGTGCTGGCCATCATCACGTCTTCGATGGTCTGCGCTGTGAGCTTGCCGAAACGCTCCAACTGCATCATCAAGGTTTCATAGCGGCTGATGAAATAGTCGATTTCATCCTCGTCGCCCATCACCTTCACGAAGTCGCCGCGCGCGATGATTTTCAGCTTGGGAAACATGCTTTTCACCAAGTCCAAATGCTTGTCGTTGGGACCGTGAAGTTCCTTAGGGTCAACGTTTTCTATCTGAAGAATCTGTTCTGCCATACATCGTCTATAATGCCTGCAAAGATAGTCTATTTTTCGATAACCGCCACGCAACAGAAACGGGCCAACGAAAGTTTTTTGCCAAAATTTGAAAAATACCACGCAAAATTGCCATAAATGCTTTACTTTTGCAAAACTGAATCCATTTCTCAGCAGACGATGGCAATTATCACGTTGACAAGCGATTGGGGTACTTCCGACTACTACGTTGCAGCGGTAAAGGGGACTATTTTGGCCCAAATACCCGATGCGACGATTGTTGACATCACGCATGAAATCGACCCTTTCAACCTTCCGCAGGTGGGTTTCACACTTCGGAATTGCTTTCGTTGCTTCCCGCAAGGGACGATACATATCATCGCCGTCGATACGATTGAATCGCTTGAAAATCCGCATGTTGTGGTGAAGGCCGAGGGCCAGTATTTCATCTCTACAGACAACGGCATTTTCAGCCATATCCTCAATGAGGGCAAGTTCGAGGAGGCTGTTTATATCGACGTGCTGCAGGATTCCGACACCTTTAACTTTGCCACGCGCGACCGTTTCGTCAAGGTGGCCGCGATGATTGCCCGTGGCGAGCCGCTGTCGAGCATCGGCGCAACGCGCGAGAAGCTCAACATGGGTGGCGTGTTCTGCGCTGTGGTTCGCGACAACACCATCGAAGGCGTGGTGATTCATATCGATGCTTATGAGAACCTCATCACGAATATTACCAAGGAAATGTTTGAGCGTGAACGCCGTGGCCGCGATTTCACTATTATGGTGAAGGGCAACCTCTATACGGTTGACAAGATTTCGGATAGTTATTTGGATGTTGGTGAAGCCGATTTGGTGGCCATTTTCGGCTCGCATGGCTATCTTGAATTGGCCCTCAGCCGCGCCAAATTAGCCTCATTGTGTGGCATCGAGCTTTCGGCGAGCATCAAGGTGGTGTTTCACGATGCCGACGAACCGCAACAGGAAAAGTCCACCTTATTTTAATGGCAAGGAACGCTTCTGAAACGTCCATTGGAACGCTTTCCAAACCACCATCCCAACCAAAGCCCCAAGAACAGCACCGCAAAGGATGTCGCCAGGATAATGGTATCCAAGGTAAATGCGGCTGTAACTTGAAAGCAAAGCCCACAGAAACAGTACGATAGCCGCCCACGGACGGTATCTTTTCAAAGCGGCGGTCAAGAATGTGGCTATGGAAAAAGTGTTAGCGGCATGGGAGGAAACGAAGCCGTATTTACCGCCAGCCAAACCGTTGGGCAAATGAATTAATTCCGTAAAATCATCGTTATAGCATGGCCTCAGACGTTGAACCAACGGTTTGCAGACGTGCGAGGACAATTGGTCGGAAAAAAGCACTACGATGCAAACGGCCAGAAATACCAACCAGCTGCGCTTGCCGTATTGTTTTATGGTCCAGTATATTAATAATAGGTAGACGGGCATCCAGACCCACATTTCGGTGATAATCACCATAAGTCTATCCATCCAGTCAACGTGCAGGCCGTTGAAGAAGAGGAAGAGGTCGGAGTCGATGGTGGAGAGCGTGTTCATAATAAAAGGATGTGTGTAAATTTTCCGTTGCAAAGATAATTATTTTGTTGTAAATCGTCTGTCTATTCAAAATTTACCTATTTTTGCCATCGAATTGCTGAAATCAAAAGGAATAAGGATGTTCAAGGAAAAGAAGACAGGTGGAAATGATAGAGTCAAGCAATTTTTTTCCTCTAAGTTGACTGGAGAATTTGTGCGTTTTGCCATTGTGGGAGTTGTTGCTACGGGGATTCATTATGGGATTTATCTTCTTTTTTTGCGGTGGATGAAGGTGAATGTGGCTTATTCCTTTGGTTATGTTGTTAGTTTATGCTGCAATTTATTACTGACTTCCTTTTATACTTTTCGAGAAAGAATTACATGGAAGAATACAGTTGGTTTTTTGGCCAGTCATGGGGTGAATTATGCTTTGCATATTGTTTTTTTGAATCTGTTTTTATTTTTAGGAGTAACCGAACAATGGGCTCCTATTCCTGTATATTGTATCGTAATACCAATTAATTTTATTTTGGTGAGAACCGCATTTAAAAAATTATAATGATCAAGAAAACCATAAGCATATTAGTTCCATGCTTTAACGAAGCACAGTCTTTGAGAATGTTGCATGAGGAAATAGTTCGTGTTACCTCTTCTATGGAGAATTACAGGTGGGAGATTTTGTTTGTGAATGATGGTAGTCGTGACAATACGATGGAGGAAATTTATTGGTTAAGAGAAAGAGACCACCAGGTATCGTATGTTGATTTAAGTCGCAATTTCGGCAAGGAAAATGCCATGTTGGCAGGTTTTGATTATGCAAAAGGGGATGCTGTAATCATTATGGATGCTGATTTGCAGCATCCTCCAGCGGTAATTCCTGAGATGATTCGAAAATGGGAAGAAGGATATGATGATGTCTATGCCCAACGCAAAATTAGAGGCAAGGAATCTTGGCTAAGAAAGAGATTGACAAAGTTTTATTATAGGTTGCTTCAAAGTAGTTCTCGGATAGATGTGCTTCCCAATGTAGGCGATTTCCGTTTACTTGACCGAAAATGCGTGGATGCACTTCGTCAGATGCGCGAGTCTGGACGTTATACCAAAGGTATGTATTGTTTCATCGGATTTAAGAAAACAGGTGTTGAATTTGAAACTCAAGATAGGATTTTGGGAGAGTCTAGCATGAGTTACCGGAAACTTGTGAATCTTGCTTTGGAAGGTATTACTTCATACACAACAGCACCGCTACGTTGGGCGACTTTTTTAGGGCTGATAGTTTCCTTTTTCGCATTTGCATACATGGTGTTCGTTTTGGTAAAGGCTGCATTATATGGTGATCCAGTAGCTGGTTATCCTACATTGCTCACGGTGATTCTATTTATTGGAGGTGTCCAATTGCTTACTATCGGCATTATTGGAGAATATCTTGCCAAGGTTTTTGTTGAAGTGAAAAACAGACCAGTGTATTTTATTAGAGAGTATAAAGGAAATGGATATGAAAAAGAGTAGATTTATTTTATGGTTTGAATATGTCGCCATTTCAATTATCGTAATTGCGTTTTTAGTCATCAGTTATTGCGGGTTTTTTATGGGGGATGATTTATTTATGGCTCGTGGTGAGTTTTCTACCATAAAGAATGTTTTTAGTCAAACATGGTGGTGGTACCATAACCTTGGAGGCCGCTTTTTTTCTGTGGCCGCGCAATATTATTTCTGTGGATTGATAGGTAATAAGTTATGTTTTGACATAGCAAATACCTTGTTTTTTGTGTTGCTGATTATGACATGTGGAAGGTTGATTAAGAATGATGAGAAAGAAGCCGTTGTCTATGTTTTGTTCTTTGCTTTATTGTTCTGGCTCTTTTGTCCAAAGCCAAATGAGACTTTGTTTTGGGTGGCTGGTTCAACGACACATTTGTGGGGAAATACATTAGCTTTAGTTTTCTTATTTCTTTTTTTAAAGTATAAAGATGATAGTTTTGGTGTTGTCGGGAAAATAGGATTATTCGTCTTATCCATCTTTGCTGCTGCGGAATTTATTCCTTGTGCTTCGATTTGCGGAGCGTTAGTTGTTTATTATGCTTTCCATATTAAAGAATTGAAAGGAAATACCGTTTCTTTTGTGATTGGATTTGCGATAGGATCAATGTTGCTGCTATTTGCTCCTGGTAATTTTAGAAGAGCAGAAATAGAAGGATCCTCTTTTCTTGTTAATTTACAAAACTTGTTACATCATCCGATTTTGGAAATATTAAAATATAAAGCATTGTGGATGTTCCTTATAATTTTGGTTTGTGGATGGATAAAGAATAAAGAAACAGTAAAATCATGGATGAGAATCAATGCTATTTTATTATTGTCATTGGGATGGAGCATTATAGCTTTTAGCGTAGTTTTTAGACCGCTAAATCGTGCTTTGTTTTTCCCAGAAACTTTGTCTCTCATTCTGTTGTTGAGGTTCTTATTTGATAACTATCAGATTTTTGAAATTCGAATTCTCGATGAAATCATGAGCGATCATGGTTTTTTTATTCGAAGTGTTATTATCTTTGTGTTGTTTGTTGTTTTTATGGTGGATTCTGCACATGCAATAGCCGAAACCAAAAAGCAATGCAATAATAACGATAGGTTGTTGAACGAAATAATAGATTCTGGAGGAATTGTTGCATTGGATCGAATGATTTCATCGCATCGTATGACATATGTTTCAGATTTTCCTAAATGGACATGGAAACCTTTGGCTGATAAATTTAGCTTGGATTCCGTACATGTTTATCCGTATTATTGTCAGGATAAGTTTTATAATCAAGGTCTTCCGTGGGAAAATGTATATATTGATAATGTGAAGTTAAATGATGATTATGATATATTTGGCAAATATGTACCTCTGATGGTAAGAATCAAAAACGAAGAATTACAAGCATCTAACAATCATGTTACCTTTGCGATAGATTATAAACGGCCACGAAAATGGTACAAAGCATGGCTGGATAACGTGCGCAATTATCAATATGAGCGAACATCAGTTGTTGAAAGAGACAAACCGGATGCTTGTTTTGATGGATATAGTTATTATATCATTTGGTTTGGTAGAGAAAATGCTAGTGGCTTGAAGAGTGTAAAATACGAAATCGAATAGGATAGAAAAGTTTACCGATGCGACTTAATTGCTTTACCAATCCTTCTCTTCGTTCCCCTTGTTCAGCGTCAGCCAAATCAGGTCCTTCAGTTCGTTGATACCTTGGTTGGCAACGGAGCTGATAAACACGTGCGGCACCTTCTTGGGCAGGTGTTTCTTGATTTCTTTGATTCGGTCATCGTCCACGAGGTCGCATTTGGTGATGGCGAGGATGCGGTCTTTGTCCAACAGCTCGGGGTTGTATTTCTTCAGCTCATTGAGAAGTATGTCGTACTCCTTCTTCACGTCGTCAGTGATGGCAGGCACCATGAACAACAGCGTGGAGTTTCTTTCGATGTGACGCAAAAACCTGATTCCCAAACCTTTGCCTTCTGCCGCGCCTTCAATGATGCCGGGAATGTCGGCCATGACGAAGCTCCGATGCTCACGATAGCTGACGATGCCGAGGTTAGGCACCAAGGTGGTGAAAGGATAATCGGCAATCTCCGGCTTGGCCGCCGAGACGACCGATAGTAGCGTCGACTTGCCCGCATTGGGGAATCCCACCAAGCCCACATCGGCCAAAAGCTTCAGTTCCAGCGTAATCCATTCCTCTTGGCATGGCTCGCCGGGCTGTGCAAACTTGGGTGCCTGAAGTGTGGCCGTCTTGAAGAAGGTGTTACCTTTGCCACCACGACCGCCTTTGAGCAGCACGATTTCTTGCTTGTCTTCAGTGATTTCGGCCATCTGCGTGTGGTCTTCGGCGTGGAAGGCCACCGTGCCGAGCGGCACGTCGATATAGACGTCGTCGCCAGCTGCACCGGTAAGTTGGTTCTTGCCTCCAGGCACGCCGTCGCCGGCAAAGACGTGTTTGGTGTAGCGCAGGTGGAGCAAGGTCCAGAGCTGGGCATTGCCGCGCAGAATGACATTGCCGCCACGCCCGCCATCGCCGCCGTCAGGACCGCCCTTGGGGATGTATTTCTCACGGCGGAAATGCAGGGAACCCGCGCCGCCTTTGCCCGAACGGCAAAATATCTTTACGTAATCTACAAAGTTTGAGGTCATGGCGTAAAACTAAAACTCATCAATAAATTCGATGACTTCGTCATTGTCGTATTGGTTGCAGTCGAAATTCAAATCGACACCGGGGATGTTGGGCTTCGGGAAGTTACCTTGGCTGATATTCAGGCTCTTGTCGTTGTAGACCTTCCTCATGTAGAGGGCCCAAATCGGCAGTGCGGTATGCGAGCCTTGGCCCAACTTGGTCGAGCGGAAATGCACACTGCGGTCCTCGGCACCCACCCAAACGCCCGTGGTCAAGTCGGGGGTGATGCCCATGAAGTAGCCGTCGCTTTGTTTCTGTGTGGTGCCTGTCTTGCCCGCGATGGGGTTGTTGAACTTGTAGAGCGACCGCAGCCGGATGCCCGTGCCGCTTTGCACCACGCCCTTCATCAGCTCCACCATCTTGTAGGCCGTCAGCTCGCTCATGGCCTCCGATTCTTCAGGGCTGAAACGTTGGATGACATTGCCGTTTTTGTCCTCAATGCGGGTGATGAACATGGGCTTGATGTAGACGCCTTGGTTGGCGAAGGTACTCATAGCTCCGACCATCTCGATAAGCTTCAAGTCGCAGACACCCAAGCAGATAGCGGGAACTGCATCTATGGGCGATTCCACGCCCATGCGTCGCGCCATGCCAATCACGGCTTCGGGACCGAAGATGTTCATCAGGTAAGCCGAAATCCAGTTGTTGGACTGCGCCAAGGCAAACTTGAGGGAGATTTCCTCTCCGACATGGCCGCCCGAATTACCTGGCGACCAGAACTTTCCGTCGGGCAGTTGGATGTTGTACTGAATGTTGGGAATCTTGGTGCAGGGGGTGTATTCGCCTTCCTGCATGGCCAAGGAGTAGAGGAACGGCTTGAAAGTGGAACCCACCTGACGCCGCGCCTGCGTGACATGGTCGTATTTGAAGAAGCGGTAGTCCAAGCCGCCAACGTAAGCCTTCACGTGGCCGGTGTGCGACTCAATGGAAATCAAGCTGGCTTGCAGGAACCACTTGTAGTAGCGGATGGAATCCATCGGCGACATGACCGTGTCAATAGGGCCGTCCCAAGAGAAAACGGTCATTTGGACGGGTTTCTCGAATTCTGCCTTGATGGAATCCATGCACACGCCAGCGTTCTTTAGCGCACGATAACGGTCGGTGCGCTTCATCGAAGTTTCGAGAATATGGTCGATTTCATCGGCAGTCACATTGGAGAACGGTGCGTTTTTCTGGCCTTGCCAGTGCTTGTAGAACATAGGCTGCAACTCGCCACCCATAAATTCCTTGATGGCCTCTTCGGCATAATGCTGCATCCGCGAGTCGATGGTGGTGTAGATGCGTAGGCCGTCGCGGTAAATGTTGTATGGTTTGCCGTCAGGACGGGTGGTGTTTTTTGCCCATTCTGTGAGATGGCCTCTCAGGAACTCGCGGAAATAGGTGGCCTGACCCGAGTTATGGTCCATCACGCCGAAATGCGACATGTCAATGGGAATCAGCGAGATGGAGTCGCATTCGGCCTGGGTGATGAAGCCGTTGTCAGCCATTTTTTTCAGGACGAGATTGCGTCGGTTCAAAGAGCGTTCTGGGTTTCTCACGGGGCTGTATCTGGTCGGCGCGTTGACTACGCCGGCCATCAGCGCGCATTCCTCGATGTTCATCTGTTTTGGGGTCTTGTCGAAGAAGGTCTTGGCCGCCGAGCGGATGCCGAATGCGTTATGCCCGAAGGCCACTGTGTTTAAGTACATGGCGATGATTTCCTCCTTCGAGTAGTTGTGTTCTAGTTTTGTAGCCGTAATCCACTCTTGGAACTTTCTCAAAACGAGTTTCGGCGTGCTGAGGTTCTCGCCGCGTGGAAACAGATTCTTCGCCAATTGTTGCGTGATGGTACTGCCGCCACCTTTGTCACGTCCCGTAATCACACCATAGGCCACGCGAAACAAGGCTCGTGGGTCGATGCCGGAATGTTCCGTAAAACGTTCATCCTCAATGCTTATCAAAGCTTCTGGCATATAATGCGAGAGCTCGCTGTAGCGCACATTGGAGCGGTTTTCCACATAATAGGTGCCCAGCACCTTGCCATCGGCGGAGATGATTTCAGTGGCAAGGTTGGTTTGCGGGTTTTCCAACTCATCAAAGGTCGGCATGGTGCCGAAAATGCCTTTGGCGACGCAAAAGAAGAACAGGACGGTCAAAACCAACAGCCCTCCGAAGATGATCCAAAGGTTTCGGATGGCTTTCGACTTTGTCGCGACTGGCTTATTTTTCTTTTTGTTATCGGTCATATCTTATTGTTTTTCAATAAATAATCCAATGTCGGAGATGCCTTTCAGCACGGGTTCACGCATGGCCTGCTCAATTTCGAAATGGTAGGTACCTTTCAGCGGGAAACGCAGGCTCTCGTTCAGCGGGACGTGGAGGTCTCTCATGCTGCCGCTGCTTTTGCCCAACCATCGGCCTTCGGGTGTGGCCAAGGTGCATTCGATGGTGTCGTGCGTGAG
>Ga0265299_10005986_pt1 | contig 11175 bp, 7 predicted proteins | sample AusTroGonzalo_MG_4_FD_193485 | JGI IMG/M metagenome (GOLD analysis project Ga0265299, IMG submission 193485) | Bovine rumen microbial communities from tropical cattle in Woodstock, Queensland, Australia - Gonzalo_02 | ecosystem: Host-associated > Mammals > Digestive system > Stomach > Rumen ...
GAGTCGTCCTGTGCTCGACGTCGAGCTCTCAGGTTACCAGATTATGCAAACGCTACTTGAGAAGTTTATTGGTGCAGCTGTACACCCCGAGCGATTCTATTCCAAGCACTTGATCAGTCGTGTTTCGAGCCAATACGACATCGACTCACCTGATCTTGAGACACGCCTGATGGCCGTCATCGACTATATTAGTGGTATGACGGACGTTTATGCGCTCGAGGTTTATCAGAAGATTAGTGGCATTTCGCTTCCCATCGTCTAACGTACCCCTTTTTATTCCCACACTGGGAAAAAATAATTCCCACACTGGGAATGAAATATTCCCACGTTGGGAATAAATTTCACTCTACAGGGAAGTTGGGATAAGTATCCTTGAAAGGCTCGTCGCGAAGGGTAAAGTGCCACCATTCCGAGTCGAGGGGCTTAAATCCATGACGCATCATAGCCCGACGTAGTATCATGCGGTTCTCGAATTGTTCGGGAGTGATGCTACGACCTACAGGACTCTTGCTATTGTCGCCCGTATATTCTCCCGTCTCAGGATTACCACAAAAATCCGGATGACTCTCAGGACCAAACCAATCGAACGTGCCTCCCATATCCACTTCCTTCTCTGTAGTCATATCGAAGAGCGTCAAGTCGAGCGTTGAACCACGCGTATGTCCACTCTTCTCATAGATATATTCTTGTTCGAACAGCACGCTCTTATCGAGATCCGGATAGAAATAGGGTTTCATACGGACGTCGGGCACATTAGCAGCCCAACGCACAAAGTGATCAACGGCCCGTTGTGGACGATAGGCATCATAGATCTTCAGACGATAACCCAACTTGATCACATCGTCGCTCACAGCCCGAAGACTATCAGCAGCTTGTTTGGTGAGCAAGGCCGTTGGCGCCAGATAACCATCTATACGCTCGCCCACAAAGTTGTAAGTTCCAAAGTAACGTATCTCGAGAATGGCATCGGGAACCACATCCGTCAATATCACAAACTGATGACGCACACAACAGCAATCGCCTTTTTCTTTGCACTGTGCGTTGATATTCAGTGTAGCCATCAAGGCAACAACAACCATTAAAAGTATCCTTTTCATATTGCAAAATATTTGTTTCATGGGGCAAAGATAGTGTAAAATGAGTGATTTTCCAAATATATTTGGAATAATTAAATTAATTGTCGTACCTTTGCACCCGAAATGAAGAAATTGTATATAGAAACATACGGATGCCAAATGAATGTGGCAGACTCTGAGGTGGTTGCCTCAGTGATGCAGATGGCAGGTTACGAGACAACGGAAAGTTTGGAAGAGGCAAATGCCGTGTTCCTTAACACATGTTCCGTCAGAGATAACGCAGAACAGAAGATTTATCACCGTTTGGAGGCTCTGAATGCAGAGCGTCGCAAACGTCCATTAATCATAGGTGTATTGGGGTGTATGGCTGAGCGTGCACAACAGGATCTGTTGGACAATCACCATTGCGACCTCGTTGCAGGCCCTGATGCCTACTTGTCATTGCCTGATCTGATTGCCCAAGCAGAGACAGGGCATAAGGCTATGAATATCGAGCTCTCAACGACAGAAACCTACAAAGATGTGGTTCCCCAACGCATCGGATTAGGTCATAAGATCGGTGGTTTTGTCAGTATCATGCGAGGTTGCAATAATTTCTGCCACTATTGCATCGTACCTTATACTCGTGGTCGTGAGCGTAGTCGCGATGTAGAGAGCATCCTTCGTGAAGTACGCGATCTGCGAGACAGAGGGTTTAAGGAGGTAACGCTCTTAGGTCAGAACGTCAATTCCTTCTCATGTGGCGAAACGGGTTTCCCCTTGTTGCTGAGACGAGTAGCTGAGGAAGTGCCAGAGATGCGTGTACGCTTCACTACCTCGCATCCGAAAGATATGAGCGACGAGACACTACAGGTCATTGCTGATATGCCTAACGTCTGCAAACATATCCACCTCCCAGTGCAAAGTGGAAGCGACCGTATCCTGAAGTTGATGAATCGCAAATACACCCGTGAGTGGTATCTGGATCGTGTTGACGCCATTCGTCGCATCATCCCCGATTGCGGACTTTCTACGGATATCTTCGTGGGCTATTGCTCTGAGACGGAGGAAGACCACCAGCTGAGTCTTGACCTGATGCGTAAGGTGGGTTATGACTCTGCCTTCATGTTTAAATATTCAGAGCGCCCTGGCACCTATGCATCGAAACATCTGCCCGACGATGTGCCTGAGGAAGAGAAGATACGTCGTCTGAATGAGCTCATCGCCTTGCAGACAGAGATCTCAGCCATCCAAAACAAGAAAGACGAAGGCCATGAGTTCGATGTATTAGTAGAGGGTTTCTCGAAGCGCTCGCGCGACCAACTCTGTGGTCGTACAGAACAGAATAAGATGGTGGTGTTCGACAAAGGCACTCATCATATTGGCGAAACAGTGAGAGTGCGTATCACAGGCTCAACAAGTGCAACCTTAATCGGAGAATTGATATGAAAGAGTTTTTGAACGTGTTGAGGCGATTCGTGCCTCCCTACAAGAAATATCTCGTGCTGTCGGTGGTATTCAACATCCTCTCAGCCATCCTCAACATTTTCTCGTTTGCAGCTCTGATACCCATTCTGCAGATTCTCTTTCAGACAAGTGATGCAGAATCAGCAACTTCTCTGATGGCTTGGGATTGGGGTAATATCCAAACGGTGCTGATGAACAACATGAATTACTACGTCAATGGACTCATTGCTCAATGGGGACAGACCACAACATTGCTGCTCATTGGTATCTTTTTGGCTATCATGACTTTCTTGAAAACAGGAGCCTATTTCCTCTCTGCAGCTACCATCATTCCTATCCGAACAGGTGTGGTGCGCGATATCCGCAACCAACTCTATCAGAAGATTACTTCTCTGCCTTTAGGTTTCTTCTCTGAAGAACGTAAGGGCGACATCATTGCCCGTATGAGTGGTGATGTACAGGAAATCGAGAACTCCATCATGGCCTCGCTTGAGATGCTGTTCAAGAATCCCATCCTCATTATCAGCTACTTCGCTGCCCTTCTCTTCATCTCTTGGGAATTGACGCTCTTTACACTGATTATCGTTCCCATCATGGGATGGTTCATGGGTTGGATAGGTCGTAAACTGAAGGCTCAAAGCATCAAGGCTCAAGGATTATGGAGCGATACGATGAGTCAGGTGGAGGAGACATTGGGAGGTCTGCGCATCATCAAGGCATTTATCGCTGAAGAGAAGATGAATCGTCGATTCGACCAGATCAATTCTGCCTATCGCAATGATATTATGCGAGTAAATATCCGTCAATCTTCTGCCCACCCGATGTCAGAGTTCTTAGGCACTATTCTCATTGTCATCGTACTATGGTTTGGTGGTGTATTGGTACTCAACAACCATGCCCTCTCAGGTCCAATCTTCATTTATTACCTGGTGATGCTCTACTCCATCATCAATCCTTTGAAGGACTTCTCGAAGGCAGGCTACAATATTCCCAAAGGTTTGGCTTCGATGGAGCGTGTAGATAAGATCCTGATGGCAGAGAACACCATCAAGGAACCTGCACAACCCAAGCATATTGCCAGTTTCGAACACGAGATAGAGTTCCGTCACGTCAGCTTCAAGTACGCAGAAAGGCCACGGGTAGGCGAGCCGGACGGCTCGGGAATGCAGTGGGTGCTTCGAGATATCAACCTCGTCATTCCCAAGGGCAAAACCATCGCCATTGTAGGACAAAGCGGTTCAGGAAAATCTACCCTCGTCGATCTCATTCCCCGTTACTACGATGTGCAAGAGGGCGAGGTACTCATTGATGGCATTAACGTGAAGGATCTTGGTATCCGTGATCTTCGCCAACTCATTGGCAACGTGAACCAAGAAGCCATTCTCTTTAATGACTCCTTCCGCAACAACATCGCCTTTGGTGTGGATAATGCTACCCAAGAGCAAATAGAGGAAGCTGCCAGAATCGCCAATGCCTACGACTTTATCACGCAAAGCGAACAAGGTTTCGATACCAACATCGGTGATCGTGGTGGTCGTCTTTCTGGTGGTCAGCGTCAACGCGTCTCGATTGCCCGTGCCATCCTGAAGAATCCCCCCATACTCATCCTCGACGAGGCTACTTCAGCCCTTGACACAGAGAGCGAGCGCTTGGTTCAGGATGCCCTCGAACGCCTTATGAAGACACGCACAACGGTAGCTATCGCTCATCGTCTCTCCACCATCAAGAACGCTGACGAGATCTGTGTGCTCCACGAGGGTAAGATTGTAGAGCGAGGCTCTCACGAAGAGTTGTTGGCCACTGATGGCTATTACAAGAAACTTCACGAAATGCAGAGCTGATGCGACAAAGACTGGGATATCTAATCAAGTTCTATCTCCTCACGGTGGTGATATTTATCGCTGCTAAAGTGGGCTTTATGCTGATAAGCGGAGGGGATCACCCCTTTGCGATGGGCGATATCTTCGATGTCATCTGGCATGGATTTTCACTCGACCTCAGTACGGCCCTTTATGTCTTTGCATTACCCTTCCTATGCATGATCGTTAGCATCTGGTATCCTCACGAGAAGTTCTTCCGTTGGATTCTCCGACCTTATAGTGTCCTCATAGCCATTGCTTTTGCACTGGCTTTTGTGGCTGATACCAGTCTTTACGAGTTCTGGGGCTTCAAACTCGATGCTTCATGCCTACAATATCTTGAAACGCCCACAGAGGCTATGGCCAGTGTCTCCACGGGGTATATCGTGTTACGGCTCTTGGTTACCGTTCTCTTGGCTGCATTCTTTACGTGGGCTTATTGGCGCATACCTCTCAAACTCCCCCAAATATCCCATCGCATCGTCACTACCCTCGCAGGTTTGATCGTTATCCCCCTGATCGTTATTGGCATCCGAGGGGGACTCAATGAATCCACCACGAATATTGGTCAGGTGTATTATTCACAGAACCAGTTCTTAAACCATTCTGCTGTTAATCCCGTCTTCAGTTTTATGGCCTCCATGGAGAAAACTGCCAACTATGTGCCTGACTACTCTTTTATGGCAGAATCCGAGCGTGCTCAACTCATGGAAGGGTTTTATTTCACAGACAGCACGGAGCCTGATACCCTATTAAAAACACAGCGACCCAATATCATCGTGATCCTATTGGAAAGCTGTGGGGGAATCTTTACAGAGGACATAGGCAAACGTAGTGATATCATGCCTCACTTGAATCGTCTGACGAAAGAGGGAGTCTATTTTGCCAACTTCTACGCCAACTCCTACCGTACAGATCGAGGTACACTCTGCACATGGAGTGGTTTTCCTTCGTTCCCACGCTCTTCTGTGATGAAAATGCCAGAGAAGACACGACTGTTGCCTGGTATTGCACAATCTCTAAGAAAGGAAGGCTATCATACCACTTACCTTTATGGTGGTGATATCAATTTCACCAATATGCGAAGCTATCTAGTAACGATAGGCTTTGAGCAGTTGCACTGGCTGAAAGACTATTCCCGCGAAGAACAGAAGTCTGCTGAGTGGGGGGTACGCGATGATATCACTTTCGCCACATTGGGCAATATGGTGAAACAACAACAAGAACCTTTCCTTATTGGCTATTCGACACTCAGTAGCCATGAGCCCTGGGACGTACCTACACACCGCTTGGACGACGAGGTTCTCAATGCCTTCAACTATCTGGACGAGTGTATAGGCAACTTCATCAACGATATGAAACAGACACCCCAGTGGGATAATCTGTTGGTTATCATGTTACCAGACCATGGATATTCATATTTGGGTGTTGGTGAGGAACACGAGCTCCACGACCATGTGCCCATGCTTTGGTTAGGAGGTGCCATCAAGTCTCCACGACGTATTGAGCAGTTATGCAACCAGACAGACCTTCCTGCCACTTTGTTGGGACAATTGGGGATTACTCATGATGAATACTACTTCAGTCGCGACGTGATGAGTAAAAGCTATCAATATCCTTTTGCCCATCACACCTATAATAATGGTATTACCATGAGGGATAGTACGGGATTTGCTGTATTTGACCTCAATGCCAACCGTATCATTGTAGATCAGAGTAGCAACAGTGAACTACTGATCAAGAAAGGCAAAGCCATCTTGCAAACAGCAACAGACAGATTGAAAAAGTTAGATGAGTTTTAAGGAAATGAATACACGTCGATTAGGATATCTTTCGCCCTTGGCAGCAACGCTATGCAATCTTGGTATTGCATACGTATTATATTTCTTTGCAAGACTCATCTACTTGATAGTGAACTATAGCTACTTCGAGCAAGGACTGACTTTTTCCCACCTCATGGAGATGCTGGGTGGGGGACTTGTGTTCGACACATCTGCCATCCTCGTAACCAATATCCCCTATATTGTCATGATGCTCATACCCTGGCACAAGAAAGAGCATCAGACTTACCAACTCGTCTGCAAATGGGTTTTCATCGTCATCAATGGTTTAGCCCTTGCCATCAACCTCTGCGATTCCGTCTATTTTCAATATACAATGCGACGGACCACCACAACCGTATTTAGCGAGTTTTCAAACGAGGGCAACCTGGGTTCCATCTTCTTGACGGAAACTTTCCATCACATATATCTTGTCGTTTTCTTTATCCTCGTCATGTGGGGAATTTGGAAATTATATGTACAAACGGGATTGGAACATCAGCGTTTGCGCCCTTGGCATTATGCCCTCACAGTGTTTCTTTCATTAGCAGCCTTTGCGCCCTTCGTGGTCGCAGGTATTAGAGGAGGATTTACTACAGCTGTCAGACCCATCACCATCTCTAATGCCAACCAGTATGTTAATCGCCCCATCGAAGCAGCTTTGGTTCTGAATACTCCATTCTCACTATATCGCACGATTGGCAAGGATGTTTTCGTGGTGCCTGACTATTATAGCGAAGAGAAGGAACTGGAAGGTATCTATACACCTGTCCATCTACCCTCCGATACCATTCAGATGACCAAAAAGAATGTGGTGGTACTGATTGTCGAGAGTTTTGGGCGCGAATACATTGGTGCCCTTAACAAGACACTCGAAGGAGGACACTATAAGGGTTATACACCTTATATTGATGCTCTGATCGAAAAAAGCGTTACCTTCAGCCACTCTTTCTGCAATGGTCGCAAATCAATTGATGGCATGCCTTCCATTCTTTCCAGCATACCGATGTTTGTTGAGCCCTTCTTTCTGACACCAGCCTCCATGAATCACATTGATGGTATTGCCTCGATCTTGGCGAATGAAGGTTATCAGACAGCTTTCTTCCATGGTGCCCAACGCGGTTCTATGGGATTCCAAGCTTTCTCAAGGGCTACAGGTTTTCAGGATTATTACGGACGTGAAAACTACAATGCTGATACTCGTTTTGGAGGAGATAAAGACTTCGATGGAATGTGGGCTATTTGGGACGAACCGTTCCTGCAATATTATGCCACGAAGATGTCTGAGATGAAAGAGCCCTTTATGACAGCAGTATTCACAGCCAGTAGCCACCATCCTTACGCGATCCCAGAACAATACAAAACCCAATATCCAGAGGAGGTATCATCATCCACAAATGTATTCGCTACACAGACATGGCTATTGGCAAGTTCTTTGAGAAGGCCAGCCAAGAACCTTGGTTCAATAATACAATCTTCGTGCTCACCAGTGATCATACAAATCTCTCGGATCATGATTATTACCAAACAGATATCGGAGGATTCTGTTCACCTATTATTATATATGAGCCAGGCAATTCAGAACGGAAACCAGAGATGCAAGACAAGATAGCCCAACAGATTGACATCTTGCCAACCATTTTGGGCATGTTACACTACCAGAAGCCTTTCTTCGGTTTTGGCATCGACGTATTGAACACCCCAAAGGAAGACACCTGGGCAGTCAACTATCTGAATGGCATCTATCAGTATGTAAAACAAGACCATGTACTTCAATTTGATGGAGAACAGACAAAGGCTGTGTATGCCCTCAACGATTCACTCATGCAACATAATCTGGTGGGAAAGGTGCCTCAACAGGTACAGATGGAGCGCGAGTTGAAGGCTATCATTCAACAATATATGTCACGCATGACACAAGACAGACTCAATGCGAAATAAGATGAAGAAGAATAATACTCCAAAAGTATCAGGCATCATAGCCTTAATCAGCAATCTATTATTGTTGTTTTTGGCTTATATGGCAACCCGAATCGCTTTTCTTCTGGAAAACTATAGCACATATGAACATGTATTCAGTTCTCCTAAGATGTGGGATATTTTCTGGGGTGGAGTCTATTTCGACACCTCGGCCATTGCTTATACCAATGCTCTCTATATTCTTTTGGTGTTGTTGCCATGTCATTTGAAAGAGTGTGCAGGATGGCAACGATTCTGCAAGTGGCTTTTTATTCTGGTAAACGGTTTAGGGCTCGCCACTAATCTTGGTGATGCCGTTTATTTCCAATATACCGCACGTCGTACTACCATTGCATTCTTCTCAGAATTTGGTGCTGACGACAAATTAGGCAGCATCGTTGGTCTGGAGTTTATACGCCATTGGTATCTGGTATTGTTATTTGTTGCTATAATAGCATTTCTCTGGTGTTGCTATCTTGCGCCTCAATTCCGTACCCAACCTCGTAAACGCTATTACATCACCCAGACGTTGTCACTATTGGTAGCAGCCTTTCTTTGTTGGGCAGGCATGCGAGGAGGATTCTGGGATAACCGTCCCATCAAGATCAGTACAGCCAATCAGTTTATCGACCGTCCTAACGATGCCTCGTTAATCCTGAATACACCTTTTTCGCTACTCAGAACCATTGGAAAGAATAGTTATATTAATCCTGGCTATTATCAGGATGAGACAGTGTTAGAGCAGATATTTACACCTATCCACGAACCTCTGACTACAGACTCCATCCCTCGACAGAAAAAGAATGTTGTCGTTATCTTCCTCGAGAGTTTCGGACGTGAGTATGTAGGGAGTTTGAACCAAGAGGTTTTGCCCGGTTATCAGGGTTATACGCCTTTCCTCGATTCACTGATGAAAAAGGCTGTGAGTTTCCAATATACCTATGCCAATGGTCGTGCCAGTGTCGATGCCATGCCATCAGCCCTTTCCGGACTACCAATGTTCGTGGAATCGTTTGTAGCAGCTTCTCATGCAACCAATCATCTCGGAGGCATGGCAGCATGCCTGGATAGTCTTGGTTACGAGACAGCTTTCTTCCATGGTGCCCCTGCATCCAGTCTTGGATTTCAGGGTTTCACAAGATCAACAGGTTTTCATGAGTGCTTCAGTCAGGAAGATTTTGAAGCAGACAAGAGGACCAATGGTGCAGCTGACTCAGACAATTGGTGGGGCATCTGGGATGAGCCCTTCTTGCAGTATTTCCGTATGAAGATGAGTGATATGAAACAACCCTTCATGACGGCTCTCTTCACGTTGTCAAGCCATCATCCCTTCCATGTACCAGAACAATACAAAGCGAAGTTCCCCGAGGAAGAGATGCCTATTTATAAATGCATCCGCTATACTGATCATGCCTTGAAGCGATTCTTCGAGGAATCCAGCAAAGAACCTTGGTTTAAAAACACCATCTTCGTGATGACAGGCGACCACACCAATATGAGCAACCATCCGGAGTACAAGAGCAGCATCAATCAGTTTAGCACCTCTATTATCATCTATGATGCCAGTGGTGACATTACTCCTGGCATTCGCAAAGGTATCGCCCAACAGACAGATATCCTGCCTACCATCCTCAACCTCGTAGGCTACGACAAACCCTACATGGCCTTTGGTTGCGACCTTTTGAATACACCTACCGAGGACACTTGGGCTATCAATTACCTGGATGGCATCTATCAATATTGCAAAGGTGATTATGTGTTGCAGTTTGATGGCCAACAAACCATTGGTGTCTATGCCCTGAAAGACTATCGGATGGATCACAACCTGAAAGATCAGGTGGCTGAACAACCCATGATGGAACGTGAGGTCAAAGCCATCATCCAGCAATACATGGAACGAATGATCGAAAACCGCCTAATACCCTGACATAAACCCGACAAATATGAAAATCAAGGATATCAACTATATGAAACCTATCGTAGAGCAATGGCCACTCATGCTGGCCTATATCGTATTGATAGGTTGGATATCTGTGACAAAGAATCCCATCCCACGTTGGATGCTCATCTTCCTTCATGCTTACATCGTAGCGTCATTTGTCACCATCTGCAAAAGTAAAGTGGTGAAAGCATTGGTGTATATCATTATCTATATTCTTTTCACGACAGAAATCACACTTGAGTGGATCTTCGGAATGAATATTTCACCCAATGTCGTCACACTGCTCGTGGAGACCAATGCTCGTGAAAGTGAAGAGTTTTTGGAGTCATTATTAGAGAAGCCTCAATTATGGCAGATTCCACTTTGCGTCATCTGCATGGTTATACTGAACATCATTGCTGAGAAAAACGCAAAACGTGTACGTGGATGGATCAAAAGCCCCAAACTTGTCACTGTTCTTAAGAGTATTGCAATCATTTTGCTGTTAGGTGGTATCGTTTTCACTTACAACTACATCAAACTGTTCAATTGTAATGAGATGAACGAGGTGGATGAATGGCGAAGTCATATGCGAAATCCCGACGATCTCGTAACCAAGGTGGTGGTATCATTCTATGATATGAAAATCGCAGAGAATGAGATGTCGAGAGTCATCAAGATGGCAGAACAGGTTAAGGCTACACCTCAGACAACGTGCGACGACTCTCTCAACGTGATTGTCGTTATTGGTGAATCTTATATCCGTGAGCATGCTACGCTATATGGCTACCCTCTGCAAACAACGCCCTTACTCTCCAAAGAACAACAAGAAGGCAGGTTATTTGTCTTTACCGATATGGTAAGCCCCTATAACCAAACGACCCGAGTCATTCGCAACCTACTAAGTTGTAACAGTCTGGGCCACTCTGAAGATTGGTCTTCTGCTCCTCCTTTTACAGCTGTCTATAAGAAAAACGGCTTCCATGTATCCATATACGACAACCAAAAGAATTTCGACATGGGCTTTGTCTTCGCCTATTCCCTGAATACCTATCTCTATCATCCACAAATCATGAAGGCATGTTATCACCGAA
>Ga0265299_10005987_pt1 | contig 11173 bp, 7 predicted proteins | sample AusTroGonzalo_MG_4_FD_193485 | JGI IMG/M metagenome (GOLD analysis project Ga0265299, IMG submission 193485) | Bovine rumen microbial communities from tropical cattle in Woodstock, Queensland, Australia - Gonzalo_02 | ecosystem: Host-associated > Mammals > Digestive system > Stomach > Rumen ...
ACATCAAGGAGAGCATCCTGCCCGAGTTGCGTCGTGCCCGCCTGATTGTCAACTACGAGGTTATCGGTCGCAGCGACGAGCAGATCGTAGACCAGTTCCAGCAGGATCCCAGCAAGCTCAGCGTAGAAGAGATGGTTTACGGAGCCAACAAGCTCACTAAGAACGAGGCCGAGCGCAAGCAGTGGAACGAGGCTATTGCCAAGCAGTATCCCAGCGACTACCGCGCACTCAACAATATGGCTCAGCAGGCAATCGCCGAGGGTAACACCGCTGCTGCCAACAACTACCTGAAGCAGGCTGCCAGCGTCAGCAAGAATGCTCCCGAGGTAAATACCAACCTGGCACTCCTCGCCCTGCAGAGCGGCGATGTCAACACAGCCGAGACCTACCTCGCAAAGGGTAGCGGTGCCGATACCTTCAAGGAGATCATGGGTAACCTCAATATTGCCAAGGGCAACTACACACAGGCTGCCTCAGACCTCGCAGGCACCAACACCAACAGCGCTGCTCTGGCACAGCTCCTCTCTAAGGACTACACCAGTGCCAAGAACACCCTCGCAGCCGTTAAGAATGCCGACGCTGTCACCAGCTACCTGAAGGCCGTTCTTGCAGCCCGCACAGGCGATGCAGCTACCGTAGCTTCAGCCCTCAAGAGCGCTATCCAGCAGGATGCCACCTTGGCAGCCCGTGCTGTTAACGACCTCGAGTTCGCCAAGTTTGCCGACGTAGTAAAGAGCGTAGTTAAGTAATGGTTAACGGTTAACGGTTAAAGGTTAAAGACTTTAGACGCTAGACTTTAGACTTTAGACAACTGTCAACTCTCAACTCTCAACTCGGCTGTTGGCCGTTGGCTATTGGCCGTTGGCTATTGGCTCTAAACTTTCAACTTTCAACTTTCAACTGTAAAAACAATGATCCCCTTCCGATTCCTCCAGCATATACGGGAAACCTTCCGTTTCTCCTCTAAGGGAGGAGTCGGAGGGGGACTCTTGTTTTTATTGTTAAATTCCTGTAACCCTCACCCCGATCAGGTTACGATAAAGGGAGATTTCCAGCATCTCGAGCAGGGTGAGTTCTATATCTATAGCCCCAGCGGAGCTATAGACCGGCTGGACACCCTCAAGATTCAGGAGGGCGAGTTCCTCTACACCGCCCGCATAGATGGCGAGGCCATCTTCCGCATTATGTACCCCAACTACACAGAGCTCACCGTCTTTGCCCGTCCGGGCGACGAGCTCGAAGTCTCGGGTGATGCCCAGAACCTCAATGGCGTAGATGTCGAGGGCTCAGACGATAACGAGGTCTATAATGCGTTTCGCAAGGATATCACCGACCTCCCCGCTGCCAAGCAGCTCGAGCTGGCCCGCCAGTATATCCTCCGCTATCCCCATCTGGCCGTCAGCCGCTATCTCTTCTCCACCTATATCCTGCAGGCCGACAGCCTGCCGCGCCAGCAGGTCACAGAAGTCTACGATAGCCTCTGCCGTGCCAACCCCGACAATCTGGAGCTCAGCAAGCTCTCGCGTCAGGTCAAGTCCTACGCCCTCCTGCGCGAAGGGGCACCCCTGCCCGCTTTCAGCCTCCAGACCCGCACCTCGGCCTTCGAAGGGGGGCAGTCTGGCCGCACCGTCACCGCCAAGGAATTCCGTGGCGACTACCTGCTCATGGTCTTCTGGGCCAGTTGGAAGAGCGGTTCCCAGAGCGTCCTCTATCGTACCCGTCGTTTCCGTCGCGAGATGAAGGCCAAGGACATCACCGTCAATGCCATCAGCTATTGCCTCGATGCCGACCCCCTGTCGCTGCCGCGCATAGAGCGCGACGACAGCGTAGACTATCATAGTTTTTGCGATTACCAATCCTTCAACAGTCCCCTCGTTCAGCAGTGGGGCATCAGGGACATCCCCTATTTCGTCTTAGTCTCTCCCCAGCAGAAAATCATAGCCCATGGCTCCGACTGGTTCCGGGATATAGAGCCGAAAGTGAATAAAATATGCTTGTAAAAGTTTACGGAGCTACAGTACAAGGATTGCAGGCCGTGGCAGTTACCATTGAGGTAAATGCCACCAGGGGCTGTCGCTTTGTTATGGTTGGCCTGCCTGATAATGCTGTTAAAGAGAGTCATGAAAGAATCATGGCGGCTATAGAAAACAGCGGTTTTAGATTTCCTACCCGACAGATAACTGTTAATCTGGCACCTGCCGATGTTCGCAAGGAAGGTTCTGGGTTGGACCTGCCTTTGGCAATTGGTATTCTAGCCACAGAAGGCGAGGTGGATGTTAATCTGTTAAAGCGTTATATGATGGTTGGCGAATTGAGCCTCGATGGTTCTTTAATGCCAATAAAGGGAGCACTTCCTATTGCTATTAAGGCCAGGGAGATGGGATATGAAGGTCTTTTCGTACCCGAAGATAACATCCGCGAAGCTGCCGTTGTCAATAAACTTAAGGTATATGGCGTCCGGCATATCAATCAGGTGGTTGGACATCTTAATGGTATGCATCCGTTGGAGCCTACCATAATAAATACGCGTTCTGAGTTTTACGCTCAGCAGAATGATTTTGAGTTGGATTTTGCTGATGTAAAAGGTCAGGAGCATGTGAAAAGAGCTATGGAAATTGCTGCTGCAGGCGGGCATAATCTAATTATGATAGGCCCTCCTGGTAGTGGTAAGAGTATGATGGCCAAACGTTTGCCTGGCATCTTGCCTCCCTTGTCTTTACAAGAGAGTTTGGAAACTACACAGATACACTCTGTGGCTGGTAAATTACCTGGTAACTGCTCGTTGATTGCCCATCGTCCTTTCCGTTCGCCCCATCATACAGTCTCACAGGTTGCTTTGGTGGGAGGTGGCTCAAATCCACAACCAGGGGAGATAAGTCTGGCTCATAACGGAGTGCTTTTTTGCGATGAGTTGCCCGAATTTCAGAGAAGTACGTTGGAAGTCCTTCGTCAGCCCCTGGAGGATAGGGTTATCAATATCTCGCGTGCCAAGTACAGTATCTCCTATCCCTGTTCTTTTATGTTTGTGGCCAGCATGAACCCTTGTCCGTGCGGCTATTATAATCACCCTACCAAACAATGTTGTTGTACGCCTGGTCAGATAGTCCGTTATCTCAACAAGATATCTGGTCCCTTGCTTGATCGTATCGATATCCAGTGTGAGATTACCCCTCTCTCCTTCGATGAACTCAGTCGCACTGCGCCGGGAGAAAGCAGCGCTGTTATTCGTGAACGAGTAGTACATGCCCGTAAGATTCAGGAAGAGAGATTTAAGGATGATCCCGGTGTGCATTGCAATGCTCAGATGACAAGTAGACTCATGCATCGTTATGCAGAGCCGGCTCCTGAAGATATAGATATGCTTCGTGAGGCCATGAATCGGTTACAGCTCTCTGCACGTGCTTACGATAGAATTCTTCGTGTTGCACGTACTATTGCTGACCTTGAAGGTGCTGAACATATTCAGACGCATCATTTACAGGAAGCTATTGGATATCGTAACCTCGACAGAAGTTCTTGGGGAGAATAAAAAAATCCTACTTCATAAAAACAAAAAAAAGCGCGCCGCTTTTTCTGATGCGGTCGCGCTTTGTGCAAGATGTGAGGTTAGGATTTTAGAACTTGAGGTCTGCACCTGCCTTGAACTTAACAACCTTCTTTGCAGGAATGTTAATGGCCTTCTTGGTGAGAACGTTGATACCCTTGCGAGCAGCACGCTTAGCAACAGAGAATGTACCGAAACCAATGAGAACAACCTTGTCGTCCTTCTTTACTGCTGTGGTGATAGCATCCAAAGTGGCCTCGAGAGCCTTCTTTGCATCAACCTTACTCAAACCTGCGCCTTCGGCAATTTTTGCAACCAAATCAGTCTTGTTCATAATTTTTGTTTTTAGTTGTTGTTTATAAATCAGTTAATATCAGTTAATTTCAAGTAAAATACATCACAAAAATAGAAATTCCTGACATACACACCAAGAATTTTTGCGAAAAAATGCAAGAAAAAGTGAAAAAAGCCCATTTGAAAGCCCCGAAAACGCTCTCTTTGGTTTTATTTTTGTAATTTTGCGCCAAAATTAGAATTCTGTGCCTATGTATAATATGCCCCCCGTTACGAAGAATCTGCTGATTATCAATGTGCTCTTTTTTGCTGCCAGCTGGGTTGCCGCCCTGCCTGCATACGCCATTGATCTGAACGATGTGCTGGGTCTGCACTTCCTGCTGGCCAGCGACTTCCGTTTCTATCAGCTCTTTACGTATATGTTTATGCACGGTGGCTTCTCGCACCTGTTCTTTAATATGTTTGCGGTGTGGATGTTCGGCCGCATCATGGAGCAGACGATGGGCAGCAAGCGTTTCCTGTTCTACTACCTGACATGCGGACTGGGTGCCGGACTGATGCAGGAGCTGGTGCAGTATGGCAACTACTGGCTGGAGGGACTGAGCGCCTACGAGAATGTGAACGTGGGCGGCGTGGTGGTGCCCATGGCGGACTACCTGAACCGATGGACTACGGTGGGTGCCAGCGGTGCCGTGTATGGTATATTGCTGTCCTTCGGTATGACTTTCCCCAACGAGCGGATGTTTATCTTCCCCCTGCCTGTGCCTATCAGGGCCAAATACTTTGTGGTGGGCTATGCGGTGATAGAGCTGCTGGCAGCCTTCAGCCGTCCGGGCGACGGTGTGGCTCACTTTGCCCACCTGGGCGGTATGCTGGTGGGTCTGCTGCTGTTGCTCTACTGGCGCAACGGGGGCGGGAGCGGCCGTAACCGCCATCATAACTACTACGACCGCGACTACTATAATCAGGGAAGCGGCAGGGGCTTTAACTTCAGGAACTGGATAAGCCGCAGGTTCAGCCGCAAGAACCCTGACATTAAGGTGACGTGGGGCGACAAATACGAGAAGGACTTCTATTATAACCAGCGCAAGAAGGAAGAGGAGGAGGAGCTGGACCGCATACTGGATAAGGTTAAGAAGAGCGGATATACCAATCTGACGGACGAGGAGAAACGTCGTCTGTTCGACATGAGCCAAAAATAATTTATGCCGAAGAAAGAACCTAAACATAAGGGCCTGACACGCTTGCTGGTAGGCCTTTTTCTGGGCGCTAACATCTGCACCGTCCTGCTGCTGTGGCTGACGGTGGCCAGCACCTTTGTCTCGCCCAACGAGTACCCGACACTCTCGCTGCTGGGTCTGCTGTTCCCTATCTTTGCGGCCATAGACATTGCCTTTGTGTTCTTCTGGCTGATCTTCCGTTTCACACTGATATGGGTGCCCCTGCTGGGACTGGGAGCCGTGGCAGGCTATGCCATGGACTACTGCCCCATCAACACGAGGGAATATGAGTCGGACAGCGCCATCTGTGTGGTGACCTATAACCTGGGCGGCGTGCAGACAGAAGAGGAGGAGCTGCAGGTGGTGGACTTCCTGAAGGAGAAGGAGCCGGACATCGTATGCTTTCAGGAGATGAACGGCAGCCTGATGAACAGGGCGGAGTTCGTGCACCTGATAGACTCTATGCATTATAATAAGGTAATAGGGACGGGCAAGTATATACTGACGCGCTTTAAGGTGCTGGGCGACACGCTGCACATAGACTATCCCACACGCTCTAACAGCAGCATGGCCTGCTGGATGTACTGTCAGGGCGACAGTATGCTGCTGGTGAGCAACCACTTGGAGAGCAATGCACTGACCGACTCGGACAAGACGGAATACAGGGACATGATACTGGAGCCCGAGCGCGAGCGCGTGGAGCAGGGCGGCCGTCTGCTGAAACGCAAGTTGGGCGGTGCGGCCTTCTATCGCGGAGCACAGACGGATACGCTGTGTGCGATAATAGACAGGAACGCGGGCAAGAGCATCATCATGTGCGGCGACTTTAACGACACGCCTATCTCGTACACCTATCAGCAGCTGGCTAAGCGGCTGGACTGCGCTTTCCGCAAGGCGGGCAGGGGTGTGGGATATACATACAGGCAGAGCGGCATCTTCGTGAGGATAGACCATATTTTCTGCTCGGAAGACTGGCGGTGCCTGAAGTGTTATGTGGATGACGGAATAGGAGCCTCTGACCACTTCCCCGTGGTTGCTTATTTGCAGAAAAAAGACTGATAAAACACTAATAATGTGCCTTTAATGCAAGAATTTTAGCACAAAATATACTTGGTAAAGGAAAAATATGTATCTTTGCGCACTATTTAGCGACTGATCGATACATATAAACAACTAAACATAATTAATTAACAAAATGCAAAACAAAGGATTTGTAAAGGTTTTCGCAGTGCTGCTGACACTGGTTTGCCTCTTCTACCTGAGCTTCTCGGTTGTTACCAACCACTTTGAAAGCAAGGCAGAGCAGTTGGCACAGACCGAGGGTCAGGAAGCTGCCGACCGTTACCTGGATTCTCTGCTCAACAACAAGGTGTACTGCAATGTATGGACATTGAAGGAGTGCCGCGAGATGGGAATCGGTCTGGGTCTTGACCTGAAGGGTGGTATGAATGTTATCCTGGAGGTTAGTGTACCCGACGTGGTAAAGGCTTTGGCAGACCACAAGGAAGAGACTGACGAGAACTTCCGCAAGGCCGTCGAGCAGGCGACCGGCGAGGCTGCAAACAGCCAGAGTGATTTTATTACCTTATTTATTAAAGACTACAAGGCACTGGAGCCCAACAAGGCACTGGCCGAGTTGTTCGCAACACAGCAGTTGCGTGATAAGGTAACTACCAAGAGTACGGACAAGCAGGTGGAGAAGGTGCTGCGCGAGGAAGTGAAGAGCGCCATCGACAACTCTTACAACGTACTGCGTACACGTATTGACCGCTTCGGCGTTGTTCAGCCCAACATTCAGGCCCTGGAGGGTCAGGAGGGCCGCATCATGGTGGAAATGCCTGGTGTGAAGGAACCCGAGCGTGTGCGTAAACTGCTGCAGGGAAGCGCTAACCTGGAGTTCTGGGAGACCTACAACTCACAGGAGATTGTTCCCTTCCTGGTAACTTTGGATACCAAGCTGGCTGCCGTAATGAGCAACATGAAGGATGAGGCACCTGCCGACTCTGCCGTTGTTGCCGAGGCAACTCCCGATACTACAGCCGTTGATACTGCTGCTGCCAAGAAGGATCTGGCTGCCGTAGTAGGCGGTAACGCTGAGGAGAAGAAGGAGACAGCCGCCAGTGCTGCCGACATAGAGAAGATCCGTAAGCAGCACCCCTTGCTGAGCCGTCTGCAGTTGATGCAGGGTGCCTATGGCTGCGTGGTTGGTTATGCCAACAAGCGCGATATGGCTGCCATCGACGAGCTGCTGGCTTCACCCGAGGCTAACGAGGTTCTGCCCTCTGACGTTCGTCTGAAGTGGGGCGTTAAGGGTGTAGGCGAAGGTGAGTCTTCTAACATCTACGAGCTGTATGCTATCAAGGTTACAGAGCGTAACGGCCGTGCTCCCCTGGAAGGTGATGTTATCACCGATGCCAAGGACGAGTTCGACCAGAACGGTCAGCCCTGCGTAAGCATGAAGATGAACGTGGACGGTGCACGCCGCTGGGCTGCCCTGACAAAGGCCAACCTGAAGCGCAGCGTTGCCATCGTACTGGATGATAACGTATACAGTGCTCCTACCGTACAGAGCGAAATCACCGGTGGTAACTCACAGATTACCGGTCGTTTCACCACAGAAGATACCCGCGACTTGGCCAACGTGCTGAAGTCTGGTAAGATGCCCGCTCCCGCTAAGATCGTGAGCGAGGAGATCGTTGGTCCCTCACTGGGTGCCGAGTCTATCCAGCAGGGTATCCTGAGCTGTATCATCGCCTTCGTAATCCTGATGGTTTACATGATCGTGATGTACGGCACTATCCCCGGTATGGTTGCTAACTGCGCCCTGATCCTGAACCTCTTCTTCACCGTAGGTGTCCTGACCAGCTTCCAGGCTGCCCTGACCATGAGCGGTATTGCCGGTATGGTGCTGACACTGGGTATGGCTGTGGATGCCAACGTGCTTATCTACGAGCGTACAAAGGAGGAGATTAAGTCCGGCAAGAAGGTTCGCGAGGCTCTGTCTGCCGGTTACAGCAACGCCTTCAGCGCTATCTTCGACTCTAACCTGACATCATTGATCACCGCTGTTATCCTCTACTACTTCGGTACAGGACCTATCCGCGGTTTCGCCACCACATTGTTCATCGGTATCTGCGTCAGCTTCTTTACTGCCGTATTCCTGACACGTGTGGTTTATTCACAGGTAATGGCTAAGGACAAGTGGCTGAACCTGACCTTCCGCACTCCTCTGGGCGACAAGATCTCTTTCCAGAACCCCACCTTCAAGTTCATGAGCGCTTACAAGAGAAGCTTCGCTATCTTCGGCATCCTGGCTGTTATCAGCCTGGGCTTCATGTCTCCCTGGGGTCGCGGCTTCAGCAAGAGTATCGACTTCACCGGTGGCCGTAACTTCGTTGTTCTGTTCGAGAACGAGGTTCAGCCCGAGACCGTACGTCCTATCCTCGCTGCTTCATTCCCCGAGAGTAACACCAGCGTTATCGCACTGGGTACCGAGGGTAAGACACTGCGTATCTCTACCAACTACCGCATCCAGGAGGAGGCTATCGAGGTAGATAGCGAGATAGAGGAGAAGCTGTTCACCGCACTGAAGGGTGCTAACCTGTTGGCTGAAGACCTGACACTGGATAACTTCATCAACCGCGACGAGCGTGCCGGTGGTAGTATCATCAGTAGCCAGAAGGTAGGTCCCTCTGTGGCTGCCGACATCACACGCGGTGCTATCATCAGCGTTATCCTGGCTATCATAGCTATCTTCCTGTACATCCTGTTGCGTTTCCGCAATGTGGCCTTCTCAGTAGGTGCTATCACAGCCCTGGTATTCGACGTTATCCTGATTCTGGGTATGTACGCTATCTGGTGGGGTATCCTGCCCTTCTCACTGGAGATTGACCAGACCTTCATCGGTGCCGTGCTGACGGCTATCGGTTACTCTATCAACGATAAGGTGGTAGTCTTCGACCGTATCCGTGAGTACATCGGCCTGTATCCCAAGCGTGACCGTCAGGAGCTCTTCAATACCTCTCTGAACAGCACATTGAACCGTACTATCAACACCTCTGTCAGCACATTCATCGTACTGGCCGTAATCTTCTGCCTGGGTGGTGCCAGCATCCGCAGCTTCGCCTTCGCAATGATTCTGGGTGTTATCTTCGGTACATTGTCATCTATCTTCATCGCAGCTCCTACCGCTTACCTGACTATGGGTAAGACCATTAAGGAGAAGACTGAAGAATAAAAAGCCCCGTCCATCTCCCCCCTTTGGGGGAGAGCAATTATAAGAAAATAGGACTCAGAAATTCTGGGTCCTATTTTCTTTTTCCTTTCTTTCCAACTATCTTATTTCTTCTTCTTCCCGTTCTGGATATAGATGCTATTCCTGGGCGCTATGGGATGCTTGCGTCCGGCAGTATCGTAGATGGTGTTGTCTGAGGGGTCCAGCATGGTGACGCCCTGCATGCCGTCGGGGGTGGTGATGTTGGCCGATACGGGATGGAAGGGCTGGTCGGACGTAAAGCCGTACTTGCCATTGCTGGCCCATCGCAGGCTGAAACGGACAAAGCGCATGGTGTAGCCGCCAAAGAGGCCTTCCTCCTCGTAGTAGACGCCCAGCGTGCCGTCGGGCAGCACGGTGGCGGCGCTATAGGCTGAGCCGCGCGGACAGATGGTCTTGGGTGTTCCGAAGGTCACTCCCTCGTTGGTAGAGAGGGCAATGGAGACGTTCTGGCGGCTGTTGCTGTTGGGCAGTGTCTGGAAGACTATGTTCCAGGGGTTGCCGTCGAGCTTGGAGCACCAGTACATATACTCGCCATCGCAGGCATTGCCGCTGATGCCCGTGGTGAAACGTGTCTCGGGGGCCTTCATCCAGGTGACGCCGTCGTTGGACGTTACATTATAATAATTATAGCCGCTGGCGCGCACGCTGATGGCCAGGTCGCCGTTGTTACGCTCCAGCACCTTGGGCTCGTCGGCTTTCGTGGTGCCGCTCTTGCCGCTCACATACCAGGTGAGGCCGCCATCCTTAGACATAAAGCTGTAGTAGTTCTGCGTGACGTTATTGTTGCTGCCGTCGGGCGATTCGCGGTTCACGAAGGGAGAGACCAGCGTGCCGTCGCGTTTCTGCAGTCCTGCACCCGAGCCCGAGAAGCCAGCTATCCAGTTGGGGTGGGGGCTGCCGGCCGCATAGAGCTCCTTGGTATGATCAATGGGCGCTTCCCACGTCAGACCGCCGTCGTGACTGACAATGGTCTTCCATGCCTGCGGCTTATCGGGCGTAGAGGAGAAGAAGCCCGTGCCGTGAGGCGAGCTGGTCATGATGCCGATGATATCGCCGTTCTGTCGGTTGGTAATCAGCGATGCATCGCCGTGTCCGTAGTCGCCGCCCCTCTGGGTTGTACCCGCACCGGTGACGGGGTCGCTCCATGTGCGGCCGTTATCCTCGGAATACTGTGCCACCACATAGCAGTGCGTGGGCAGGTCGGCATTGTGATTCTTGCGGTCGTCGGTAAGTGCTATGAGCCGTTTGCCGTCTGCGCTGGTGCAGATGGCCGGAATGCGGTAGTAGAGGCTCCCCTTGTCCATAGGCATCAGCACGCTGCTCTCTGTCAGGAAGATGGTGGCTGCATTGGCCGGATTGCCGTTGGATTCGGTCATAGGCTCTCCATTGATGGTATAGGAGGTGATGGTGGCATCTACGGTGTTGCCCTCCTGTGCCGCCTCGTCGATGTCGAGTGCTATCCACAGGTAATGTGTGCCCGTGGTGAGGCTGCGGCTGCCCGTGATGGTGTATGTGCCGTCCTCGGCAATGGTGCCCTCGGCATAGAGTGTCCCATTGTTTTCGCGCCATTTCATCGATGCCTCCTTGTCGATAAAGAGTTCCTGCGCATTGGTGGCGAAGTAGGCACGGACGGCCTTGATGTTCTTCAGGTCCGTAGCATCCAGCCGTCCCTTGACCCCCTGAAACTCGACATTACCCGAGAGGCCGCTCACCGTGATCGTGCTACGCAGGATGCCCACGTCGGTATTGCCGATTCCCGTGGTGACCTTTCCCTGCTCCACCTCCGTGGCCGATACCTTTGCCTCGGGGTCGCCCTTGACGGTAACGGTGAAGCTGGAG
>Ga0265299_10005988_pt1 | contig 11172 bp, 7 predicted proteins | sample AusTroGonzalo_MG_4_FD_193485 | JGI IMG/M metagenome (GOLD analysis project Ga0265299, IMG submission 193485) | Bovine rumen microbial communities from tropical cattle in Woodstock, Queensland, Australia - Gonzalo_02 | ecosystem: Host-associated > Mammals > Digestive system > Stomach > Rumen ...
AAAGGGTATTGATTTAATTGCCGATATTATTCCGCATTTTGCCGGCAAAGTGCAATTTGTTATAGAAGGTAAAGGGGAATCTAGAGCAGAAGAAATTTTAAAAAATATTGCCGCGACTTATCCGACGAAAGTTGCGTTTAGGCCTGTTCACGACGAAGTTTTAGCCCATAAAATATATGCGGCAAGCGATATGTTTTTAATGCCTTCGCGCTTTGAACCTTGCGGTCTTAGCCAAATGATTGCTATGCGTTATGGTTCTTTACCGATAGTTTCAAGCGTTGGCGGTTTAAGGGATACCGTTATTCCTTATGCACAAGATTCCAAAGATGCAACAGGCTTTTTTATCAATACTCTTGATGCAGGCGGTCTTGCCGAAACTCTTGAAAAAGCCCTGCATATATATTCACAGCAGACCCTTTGGCGCAGTATCATGACCAATGCTATGCTCAAAAATTTCTCTTGGGAAAATTCTTCCAGCCAATACTTAAAATATTTTGCTGCGTTAATAAAAAGAGGCCCGAAATGGTAAAAAGAATATTTATTTGCATTTTTTCTTTTCTGTTTTTTACAAGCCTTACTTTCGGCGCAAAAACAGAGCCTAAAAATGTAATTTTCTTTATTGCGGACGGCACCGGCCCGACTATAATGCATCTTTTAATGCAATATTCAAAACTTGCGCCCAAAAGTCCTTTTGAAGATAAAGAAACATCTTTAGAAAAATTATTACAGCAAGGCAAACTTTCTTTGGTTTATAACGATACGGCTTTTAGCATAGTTACCGATTCCGCCGCTGCCGCAACACAAATGGCAACCGGCCATAAAACCAAGCCGGAAGCCGTCGGTATAGATAAAGATTCAAATTCCGTTTCAAGCGTTCTGATTGATGCAAAAAACAAAGGTAAAGCAACCGGTCTTATAACAGATACTTATATTCTTGATGCTACTCCCGTAGGCTTTTTCGGCCATACTGGAAATAGAAGGAATTATACTCCTCTATCCCAAAACCTGCTTGAAGTTAAACCCGAGGTTCTTATGGGGGGCGGTTTTAACCATTTCGTAACAAAGAAAAATATGGAAAGCGGTATTTTGGATAATATTTTAAAAAAAGTTCCTTATGCAAGTGAAATAACTCCCAAAAATACCGACGATAAAACTTTTGAAAAACTTCTTAAAAGCGGCTATGCCCTTGTCTTTGACGAACAAAGCCTTTTAAAAACAAAAGCAAATAAAATCTGCGGTCTTTTTGCGGCTGAAGGTTACCCTTTTAATATTGACGGACTAAAAACCGCACCCGCTTTACCTGTTATGACAAAAAAGGCTGTGGAAGTTTTAAGCAAAAACAAACAAGGTTTCTTCTTAATGGTTGAAGCAGGCGAAGTTGACTGGGCAGCCCATACAAATGATGCCGCAACAACTTTAAGGGAAATGCTTGAATTAGAAGAAACTTTAACTTATCTTAAAACTTGGGTTGACGAGCACCCAAACACTCTTTTAATAGTCACAGCGGACCATGATACCGGCGGTTTCGGTTTTACTTATAAAAAACTTACAAAAGAAGAAAAAGAAAATAAAATGGATATTGGTTATGTTCAGGGAAAATACGACTATATCAACCCGGAAAACTTAGATAAATTACTTGAGCAAAAAGCCAGTTTTTACATCTTAGGCAAACAATTTAAAGCCCTGCCCAAAGAAGAACAAACCGCAAAAAAAGCACAACAAATTATAAATGAAAATCTTGCCTTGGATTTGACTTTAAAACAACTCGGTTTAGAAGAAAACCAAACAGATTTCAGTTTTGAAAAGGCTCTAAAAAAAGCCTCTGAAACTTTAGGTATCGTATGGAACACAAAAACTCATACTGCAAGCCCGCTTATAGCAATTTTCTATGGAGCGGATATTAAAACACCAAACTATATGCACAATACGCAACTTGCGCAAATAATAAGGAATTATCTAAATGAAGAACAATAGTTTTATAAATATTTTATTTACCGGACACAGAAGAGTATTTTTTATTCTTCTTGCTTTAACTTTGCTTGCCCAAATTTTTGTTTTTGCCCGCCAAAATGCAAAGGAAACACTAAACTTGGTTCAAAAAGATTTTAAAATTGTCCTTTCCTATAATGCCCCGAAGGAAAAACAGGAATCCCTGCAAAATGTTTTGAAACATTTAAACGGAGTTGTCAGTTTCAAGCAGTTAAGTTCGCAAGATATTTTTGATATTTTCTCTAAAGGCGCAAAAGGACAAAGCGATTATGTTTTAAACCCTGCCTTTGTGCCTGCTTTATATGAAGTGCAAGTAAGCCAAAATGTTTTACTTGATACGGAAACTTGGCTTAAAAATAATATTTATAACTTTGACAGCGATTTAGAAGTTTATTATAAAACACGCCAAAACCAAATTGCTATTTATCTAAAAGGATTTATAAAATATATAGATATTTTTGCGATTTTAACTATTCTTTCTTTAGTTTCTTTCGGTTTTTTTGTAGAAGCCTATTATATCCGCATTTCAACCAAAAAAGAGCGTGTTTGCGGTATTTTATGCGGTTTATCGGCAAGTTTAACTGCCTTTATCTTAAGCAAAGTTCTTTTAACTTATTTAGTTTCAAGTATGCCCTATCAAAATCCTGCTTATAAAGAGCAATTGATAATTGCATTATTAGCCATGGCTCTTGGGGGGACAATGTCTAAATGGAAAAAATTCTGATTCTCTTTTTATCTTTGGCTTTCCTTTGCCCTTTTGCCAGCGGAGCAAACAATGCAAACCGCCAAGATTTAGAACGTCTTGAAAAGGAAGCAAAACAAAAAGAAGCCCAGTTAAAAAAATATAAACAACAGGAAACACTTTTACAAAAAGAAGTTCAAAATCTCTCTAAAAAAGGCAAACAGACCGAACAACTTGCAAAGCGTTTAATAAATGATATTGAAGCCCTTAAAGGCAAGGCATCTTCCACCGAAGAACAAAAAAAGCAACTTGAACAAAGTCTTGCTCTTTGGCATGCTTTAGTTGCTACCGAAGCAAATTATTATACTTTGGAAAGTTCTTTAAATGATTCTTTTTATGATACAAAAGAACTGGAAAAATTACTTATTATAAAATCACTTCTTTTAAGCCATAGCAATTTTTTAGACCAATTGGAAGATAAAACACGCCTTAGTTTACAGGAATTAAAAGAACTGGAAGAAAAGAATAAAACCCTTGCCTTAAAACATCAAGACACTCTTTCTCAACAGGAAGCCCTTGCCAAAAATTATGAAAAGAAAAAACAAGATTTACAAACAGCTCATCAACTATATGAGCAAAGCAAACAGGAATTAGCCGAACTTAAAGAAAGTGCAAAACAACTTCAAAAACTTTTACAAAAAGCCGAAGATGCCCGCAAAAAACAAAATACAGCACAAGGCAAAACGACTTCTAAAGCGGCAATAAATATAAAAGAAAATTCGCTTGTTTGGCCAATAAAAGGTAAAATAATAAGTAAATTCGGTAAAGAATACCAAGAGCAACTTAAAACCTGGATTTTCAGAGACGGCATAAAAATTGCCGCTAAACAGGGCCAGCCTGTTATAAGCGTGGCAGACGGCAATGTTATTTTTGCCGGTCAATTTAGGTCTTACGGCAATGTCGTTATTGTTGACCATGGAGAAGGTTTCTTTACCATTTACGGCTTTTTAAGTAAAATACAAGCAGAACAAGGCCAAAAAATTATTGAGGGACAAATTATCGGTCTTGTCGGGCAAGATACCCAAGGACCCGGTATGGGCAGCAACCAAAGTGCATTATATTTTGAAATAAGAAAAGGTACCAGTGCCCAAGATCCCGAGAAATGGCTTGAATAAAATTTTGTAAGATAAAATTAAGGATATTTTTAAGGAGTTTAAAAATGAAGAAAAAAGTAAATAAATATATTATTTTTATGGTAACAACCTTTTTTATAGGTACTTTGTTTCCTTTTGCCTATTCCGGCGTAAACAGCGGACTTGAAGAAATGAAAATTATGGTTGATGTCGTTGATAAAATCAAGGTAAACTATGTAGAAGAAAAGGAAAATAAAGAACTTATGGAAAATGCTTTAACCGGTATGGTCAGAAGCCTTGATGAATTTTCCGATTTTATAGTTAAAAAAGAAATGAAACCAATGCGCGAAGAAACTAGAGGTGAGTTTGGCGGCGTTGGTATGCGCCTTGATGCTACTAAAAAAGATCGTTTAATTGTTGTTACGCCTATGCCCAATACTCCTGCTTATAAAGCCGGCATTGAACCTAAAGACGAAATTTTACAAATAGATGATAAACTGGTTAAAGACATGAAAAGCAATGATGAGGCCGTTGAAGCATTAAGAGGTTTAGTCGGAACTAAAGTTAAAGTCGTAATAGAAAGAACAAATAAAGACGGCAAAAAAGAACAAAAAACTTTTAATTTAAAACGTTCAAGAATAGTACCCCAAGTTGTTTATTCAAGAATGTTAGATGAAGAAATAGGCTATATTTATGTTCAAGATTTTTCCGGCCACACAACACAAGATTTCCAAAAAGCCTTGGAAGATTTAACTAAACAAAATATGAAAGCCTTAATCTTAGATTTACGCTTTAACCCCGGCGGTCTTTTAGACAGCGCAGTAGATATGGTAAAAATGTTCGTCGGCGGAAATAAGATGATAGTTTATACAAAAGGCCGCAACCCGGAATATTTTAAAGAATATAAAAGCGGTTCTAAAGCAAAATACGCAGATTTACCGATAGTTTTGCTCGTTAATGAAATGTCTGCTTCCGGCAGTGAAATTGTCGCCGGTGCTTTACAAGACCACAAACGTGCTTTCTTAGTCGGGGCAAGAACTTTCGGCAAAGGCAGCGTACAACAAATTATGAACCTTGAAGGCGGCGCAGGTTTACGTTTAACGGTTGCGCGTTATTATACACCTCTTGGCCGTATGATACATAAAGATTTTAAAGCAAAAAACCCTAACCTTACAGGCGGCATAGTGCCCGATATGGAAGTTGATTTTAAACTTAATGAATCGCGCAAGGCAACTATGTATATGACGGAGTTAATTTATTCTCCTTCTAAAAAAACCGCTTTACCTGAAGAAAATTATAATGTCAAAGATATTGTTCTTGAAAGAGCAAAAGAAATCTTAAAAGCACGCAAAAGCCTTGCCGCTTTAGCCGCTTATAGTCAGGAACAACAAGAACAAAAAGAAAAAGAACAAAAGGAAATAGAAGAAAAATCCGAAGCATAAAAAGTATTTCCTATTTGGAGAGTTATTTTGAAAGATTTTTATATTTTAGGTATTGAAAGCACTTGTGATGAAACTTCTGCATCGCTCTTAAAAAACGGGCAGGAAGTTGTTTCTAATGTCGTTTACAGCCAAATTGAACTGCATAAAAAATATGCAGGAGTAGTGCCGGAATTGGCAAGCCGTGCCCACGCTGCCAAAATTGCAAGTGTAATAAGTTCTGCCTTAGGTAAAGTCAAACCCGATTATATCGCTTTTGCAAACGGCCCGGGTTTGCCGGGGGGACTTTTGGTAGGTTCTATTGCGGCCCAAACTTTGGCTCTGCTTTATAAGAAGCCTTTGATAGGCGTCAATCATCTTGAAGGGCATCTTTTTGCCTGCGAACTTACCGGCACACCTAAAATTGAACCTTTAAACTTTCCTTTAATTGCGCTTATAGTTTCCGGCGGACATACGGAATTATGGCTGGTCAAAAATTACGGCATCTATAAACAACTAGGCAAAACGCGCGATGATGCCGCAGGCGAAGCCTTTGATAAAGTTTCAAAACTGCTGGGTCTTGGTTATCCCGGCGGACCGCAAGTTTCAAAATGGGCTTTACAAGGAGATAAAAATAAAATAAAATTTCCAAGGCCTTTTATGCCCGGCACTTTTGAGTTTTCTTTCAGCGGGCTTAAAACCGCCGTCAGTTATTATTTAAGAGATAATAAAAACGCAAACAAGGCTGATATTTGTGCGGCTTTTCAAAGCGCGGTTGTTGAAACTTTAGTCAAAAAAACTCTTGAGGCAGCAAGAAAATATAAAGTCAAAACTATTGCCGTCGGCGGCGGAGTTGCCGCAAATAATGCATTAGAAGAACTTATGAAACAGGAAGCCCAAAAAGCCGGTTTTAATGCCCGTTTTGTTAAGAAGGGTCTTTCCTCGGATAATGCCGCTATGATTGCACTTGCGGCTTATAAAAAGATACAATTTAAAGCAAAACAAGGTAAAATAAATATAGACCCTAATATGATTGTAAGGAGTTGGAACAAATAATGCTTTTTTGGATAATGCCGGATAATGCGGAAAGAACGCAAAGTATTATGGAAGATTTCCTTTTGGATTTCAAAAAGGAAAATCCTGGTATTGATATTGAAATAAAAGTTATTAACCGCGCAACTTTATGGAATAAAATTTTTTCTCTCCGCCATCTAGTCCGTTCAGGCAAAGGACCGGATATTATTGCCATGCCGCATTATTGGACAGAACTTTTAATAAAAGCCGATGTTTTAGTTAATCTTACCGAATTTGATAAAACTTTTAGGGTAGATAATTACCTTGAACTTCTACGCTCTCATTGTTATAAAAATAATACTTCCGATATTTATTCTATTCCTTGGTGGTTTGATATTACCGCTCTGCATTACAGGGAAGACCATCTTTTGCAAGTTTGCAATAATCCCCAAAAACTTTTAAGCACTTGGCAAGGTATGCTTGAAGCCTGTAAAATGCTAAAAGAAAGATTTAGTGATGTAGAAGGTTATTTCCCTATGCAAAACAGCGATTGGCGCGGTTCTTTATCCCACAGGGCTGTTTTGCCCTGTATTTGGAGCAGAGGCGGGTTTTTAATGGATGAAAAGGAAAACCTTTCCGGTTTTAATGTTCCGCAAACACGCAAAGGTATAGAAGATTTCGCCGCCCTTGCTTTAAAAGGATATATGCCTATTTTAAGGGAAAGGAGTTCCCTTGGTACAATATCTTCCGGCTATGCAAGTATGATAATGACACGCCGCCAGGGTATTGCTATGTTTGAAGGACAAAAAGCCAATTTTGAAGTTAAAACTTTACCTATCCCTAAAACAGGCAAAGAATATATAAACTATTTAGATGCAACAAATCTTGCTTTAATTAAAGGCCCTAATAAAGAACAGGCCGCACTTTTACTTAAATGGCTGACTAAGCCGGAAAATCAAATAAAATATGCTGCTTTGACGGAAGTTTTCCCGTCTTCGGAAGCAAGTTTTGAAAACTTTTTAATATCTTCGCCTATCCGCGTGCAAAATTACGCACATATTCTTTCTTCGGCAAAAACTTTGCCAAGCCACATAGCAAGCGGCACTTTAATGGAAATGCTGGCCGAAGTTATGACAAAAATCGCCAGTAATATCGTCAGAAATGATTATTCCGTTAAACAATTGGAAACTTACTTGCTAAAAGAACAAAAAGAGGCCGATGATATTTTGAGTTTATACAGAGATTAAATTATGCCAAGAACACATTTGTTATATGATTTTTACAGAAAAATGTCCCAAAGGTTTTATTCCTTTGAGGACCTTTTGCACCATGCTTTGCCGATAATGGCAAATTATCTTGGCGCACAAAGAATATCCTTTTTTAACTGGGATGAAGAAAAATCCATAATATCTTTGCAAACAACTTCTTTAAACGGCGAAATTTTTGATTTACAGGAAAATATTTTTATTGATAAAAACTCACCTGAAATTATAAAATTTTTACAAGATGGTTTAATGGATTCGCCGACACTGGATTATCCCGTAATTTATGCCCTTGTTAAATGGCGCACCCCGCTTGAAAGTTTAAAAGCCTTAACTTCCGGCAAACAAATGCGCAGCCGCTACGGCGTTTTAAGATTTGAAAGATTCAAAAAGAATAAAATTTTTACCCAAAGCGATAAACAAATTATTCTTGGTTTATGCAGTGAACTCTCTTCTAAAATAAATGTAATAGAAATTGATTCTTACCACATGTCGCAACTAGAACGCGCAAGAGCATTAAACGGGCTTGCCAAACTTTTTGCAACCTCACTTAGGCTTGCAGATAGTTTAAAAGAAATTTTAAAAAGCATACAAAACACTTTCCATTTTGACAGGACTTCAATGTATCTTTTAGACCCCAAAACCCAAGTGGTAAATGAGGCTTATAGTGCCGATCTTTCAGGGGAAGTAAAAAGCATTGATATTTCCCAAAATATCCACCGCGCATTTTCAGCGCGTTGCCCGGGCGGGGATTATGTTTGCCCTCTGATAACAAGTTCTGATATTGTTTTGTCTTTACCTTTAAGTATGCAATCAAACAATTTAGGCTGGCTTGTTTTTGATAATATGCTTTCACGTGCAAAAATTTCACAGGAAGATATTTTATCCTTAAAACAATTTTCCACGCAAATTGCCCTTGCCATTGATAATGCAAGACTTTTTGAAAAAGTTCAGGAACTTTCAAATTACGACGAACTTACCAAACTTTGTTTAAGAAGATTTTTTAATGAAAACCTTTCGCAGGAAATTTACCGCTCGCAAAGATTTAATTTAACCCTTGCCATAATTTTGCTTGATATAGACCACTTTAAAACCATTAACGATACCTACGGCCACATTTTTGGCGATGAGGCTTTAAAAGAAGTAAGCCAAGTCATCAGAACAAGCCTTAGGCAAACCGATATTCCTTGCCGCTACGGCGGGGATGAAATTATAATTATGCTTCCGCGCACCACTGCCGAAGAAGCAAAGCATATTGCAAAAAGGCTTTCCCAAAAAGTCAAAGCAATAAAAATGAACCCGGAACTTACCCACGGCCAAGAAGTTCACCTTTCCATAAGCCAGGGTATTGCCGTATATCCTTATGATTCCCAAGACCAAGCCGAACTTATCCATTGTGCAGATGAAGCCCTTTATTATGTAAAAGAGGGGGGCAGAGGTTTTTGGGCAAATTATAGCGATGTAAAAAATAAAACCGATAAGGAAGAAAACTCCTAAGTTTTTTATTTTAAATTTCTGACCAAAAGGCCTATAACCAAAATAGGACTTTTGTCCCTTGTTTTATTATTTTCCCTTATTTATAATATAGTAGAGGAGTAATTATGCTCTATACTAAAATCATCTCTTTATTTATTTCTTTTATAATGCTGTTTAATTTAACGGCAGATATTTTTGCACAACAACTTGATTTTAACACAAATACAAAACCAAATTTTGGTCTTGATAATTCTGCTATTAAGAGAATGGCGCAAAAACATGAAGAATTTAAGACATATATGGATGCTTTGGATAAAAGAGTAAAATCTCCTGCCATGTATAAAAATGAACCCCCCGGTACAGCAAAATTTAAGTCTCAAATGGAAATTGTGGATAAAAAACTTGATAAATTAATTATAGAATCCGTTCCGGATAAAGAAAGGGCAATTGCCGCAAAATTAGGAGTAAATTTCTATGATTTTAAAAAGGCTTTAGAAGGGCAAGAAGATGTTGATTTGGGTGCTTCTTGGCGTGAGTATTGCAAAAACCTTGCCAATTATTATGAAGATTATACTATCTTAATCAGAAAATTTTCTCTAGATGATAGAAGTTATATGAATATTGTTTCCGACATACGTTGGATTCTTAGAAACAAAAAAACTGAAAAATTTGGTTATGAGGGCAGAGATTATGATGTAGAGGCTTATTTGCATGCGTGTGTGCATAATTTAGTTACCAGAACCACAAACGGATATACCCAAAGAGGTCCTTGGGTTTGGAGTGAAGAAGAACCGCAACCCTTTTCTCTTGAAGACAAAATAGACTCTATGCCGGTTATTTATGAAGTTGTTTCTAGATATGGCTATTATCCTGAAGATGAGGATTTTCTTTGGTGGTTTGCTTTGGATATCGTTTCCAATGGTAAAAAATATTTTGATAATGATACTTATAAAGCAGATATTTTACCCGGGCTTGCCAATGCCGATGACAGACAAAAAAGAGATCACGGCAAAGATGATAGGAATAAACAAGCAAATGCCGTTAGTATAGCAATGGCTATTTTACCGATACTCAGTACTAATGAAGATAGAAAAGCCCCTTCTGCCTTAGCAATTTATGACCTAATGAAAGATGTTTTGGGTATAATTTCAAGTTATGATTATGCTGCTATTGCCATTCTTACCGGTGCAAGGGCTTTAATTGCTCTTGATACGGAAGATAGTTTAAGTAAATTACTTACTTTCCTTACCGAAGATTGTAAGAAAAGTTTTGCAAAAGGTTTATTTGATTTCGCTATGGGTATTTTTTCAACGGAATCTTGGGCAAAAGCAGGTTCTAGAGTTGCAGATAAAAACGGCGGTTATGCATATAATAACTCTTTAACTTTTTTGTTTACATATATGGATAAGGACAAAACCGATAGTAATACTGCTTTTTTTGCTGAAGGCAGTGTTCTTGAAAATTATTTTAATGCCGTTTACACTAATATTTTTGAAGAAATCGGTAGGGAATTAGGCCTAAGCAGCCGCAGTTCTTCAAAAGCAGATTCTTATGTTACTACATTTGCAAGCAGATTATCCAATAAAGGTTTTAATGGCAATTTCTCTGATGATGATTTAAGTGCTTCAATAGTTGTAGGTATTTTGGATACTGCTGAGACAGGCAATACCTCTTTAAACTATGCGGCAGATTTAATTTATAGCGGTGCTTGGTTTGATTTAAATGAAGCAACCCAAAGAGATAAAAATAATATTGCGGCCGCTTATCTGGGCAAACCTAAAAAAGAATACAATCATGAAAAAGATATCGCTTATAAACAAATGATGAGTGTTCAAGATATGGGGAAATATATGGATATAGCAGTAAATGCTGTTATGATATCAACTTTGGTTGCTTCCGCACCGGCAATATTAAAAGGTGTGGCTAATATTACAGGTAAAGCAATAAGCAGAGTAAAAACTATTACGGGTACGATAAAAAATGTAAAATTATCTATTGCCGCTAAAGTATCAAAAGTTACACCCAGAACTTATACTGGTGCAGCAACAACTGCGGCCAATGCAGAAAGAGGCGCGGCAGCCTCTACAACAACGGCCCCTAAGGCAGCAACAACTGCGGCCAATGCAGAAAGTGGTGCGGCAGCCTCTACAACAACGGCACCTAAAGCAGCAACAACTGCAGCCAATGCAGAAAGTGCT
>Ga0265299_10005992_pt1 | contig 11161 bp, 8 predicted proteins | sample AusTroGonzalo_MG_4_FD_193485 | JGI IMG/M metagenome (GOLD analysis project Ga0265299, IMG submission 193485) | Bovine rumen microbial communities from tropical cattle in Woodstock, Queensland, Australia - Gonzalo_02 | ecosystem: Host-associated > Mammals > Digestive system > Stomach > Rumen ...
ACAAATAATTGACAAATGACAATTGACAATTGATAAATGACAATTGACAAATGACAAATGATATTATTTAGGTGACTCGTCGTCCACGAAGTTCTCACGCCAGAGCAGTTTGCCGTTCAGCACATATGCCTCTGGCAGAACCATCGTACGTGGTGCTGGTATATTGCGGATAAGTGTCCAGTCTTCGGCATAGACGCGTGCAAAGGACGCGCATTTGGGTGCACATTGCGAACGGATAAGCAGTACACTGTCGCCCGGCTCGTAATAATACAGGTCAATATATGAACTGTCTGCCAGCACAAAGCGTGTGGTCTCACCGTGCTGCTCAATGTTGATGTCACCGCCTATGAGATAGAGATAGTCCTTTGGAAGAATCGCTCCGTTGGACCGAATCTTCATCTCCTGCGCCCTAAGAGAATAGCAGAAGAGCAGGAACAGTATCCATATGATTATTCTACCCTTTGACATATTTTCAAATTTTCCATACGGCGTTAGCCGATCGTTCGAGGCTTTAGCCTAGATTAGAAATTCTCAAATCTTCCAGCAGTGCCACTGCATACGCAGCTATTCCTTCCTTACGTCCGACGAAACCTAGATGCTCGGTGGTGGTGGCCTTGACGTTGACACGGTTGTCCTCCACGCCCATCACTTCCGCCAGACAGTGCTGCATCTGCGGGATATACGGCAGCAGCTTGGGCGCTTGCGCACAAACGGTGCAATCGCAGTTGCCGAGTTCATAACCTGCCTCACGCACCATAGCCATCACCTTACGCAAGAGAATCTTGGAGTCTATACCCTCAAACTCGTTGCCCTTGGTGTCAGGAAAATGGTAGCCTATATCCCGCATAGCCGCAGCGCCGAGTATGGCGTCGCACAGTGCATGAATAAGCACGTCGGCATCGGAGTGACCGTCCAGCCCCAACTCATACGGAACGCAGATGCCACCTAACCACAATTGACGGTTAGGGGCAAATGCATGCACGTCATATCCGAAGCCTATTCTCATTACTTCTTCCTGTTATCCACCAGATCCTTGATACCGGCGAGGTCAAAGCCCAGCGTGAAACGCATGGTCTGATCCAAGGGGTTGGTCGGAGCGGTAGCTATCGTATAGGCGAAGTCCAGCATGAAGATTGACAGATGGAAACCTGCGCCGACCTGTACCAGACGACGGTTGCCCTTGATAAAGTCTTCGTGAGAATAACCTACGCGGCCGAAGAACTGACGGTTATAGGAATACTCGACACCTACACCCCAGCCTACCTCTTTGAACTCCTCAGATGCTCCGAGAGGTGCATCAGCGAACGACTGGAAAATGCCTTTCACAGAGGTCAAAGCCGAGTAATCCTCCGTTGTGTATTGGTTTGTCGTAGAATTCATCGGGTCGTTCGGATCAAAATTCGGTGCGAACTTCGACTTCTTGGAAGGTACCATCAGTTTACGTGCTTCAACGGTGAATTGCAGGCGGTTGTAAGCATCACACGGTAACTCATATGCGGCACCTATACGCAGTGTCGCAGGAATGAAGTTCTGCGTACGGTCGTTATAGGACAGCTTGCCACCCAGATTCTGCAGGTTCAAGCCGGCGCTAATATAACTGTCACCCATAGGCAATGCTATCGGCTGCTTGTAATATACTGATATGTCTGCTGCAGCAGTAACAGCTGCATGATAAATCTCCGCATTGTTGTCCGTCGAAGCTTTCATACCATTAGTAAGGTCGGAGTAGATAAGGCGTAGAGCAACACCCATAGACACATACTCATGCAATTTACGCGAGTAGGAAGCGTCCAAAGAGAACTCATGCGGATGAGCCTCGCCCAACAAACGAGCCTCCTGGTCAGTCATCTGCACCTCACCCATGGTGAAGTAGGTCAGTGACATAGCCACAGCCTGTACGTCGTCCCATTTGAAGAAACCTGAGATATATGCCAGGTTAATGTCCGTAACACCAAGTTTGCGCAACCATGGTGTATAGGATGCATTGATACCGCCGCGCATGTCCATAAATGCATACTTGGCAGGGTTCCAATACTGGTTGTTCATATCCGGGTTGGTAGCCACACCGGCGTCACCCATAGCCGCACCGCGTGCGTCAGGAGTGATACTGAGTGAAGGCTGACCCGTGATAATGGGGTTGTTGTAATCAGCAGTTGCTTGTGCAAGTGCCGGCATAACTGCCAACAACATTGCTACGATAACAAAAAAGGATTTTTTCATTTTATTCATTTGGTTTGTTTGATGTTCAGTTGTGTTAATCAGCTTTAGATGCCGATAGATAAACTTTCTTAAAGTTGCTTCATAGGCAAATCAATTTCATTTACTATTTTTACATTTACCATTTTGGCATTTATTTCTCCATAACAATCAGTTTGCCGGCTTTGCCGGTGGAATCACCGTTGGTGGTGGTGAACGCTACGCGGTACATATATACGCCCGGCGAGAGATGCATATTATCCACGGCGAACGAGTGCTGCTCGGTGCCTTTGCGTGCAGAGTGATAGACCAGTTCCCCTTGTGGTGAATAGACATACACATTCACCTCCATCAGTTCATCGGGCTGGTCGTAGTCAACTTGGAAATGCATGGCTTCGCCCACACGCAACGGATTAGGATAGGCCACGATGGAATACATCGTCGGCTCAAGTCCCTTGACAACATTGAATGACAGCGAAGCTGAAGCACTATTGTTGAGCAAATCCCATGCACGGAATGTAAGCGTGTGCTGTCCCTCACTCAGATCTGTCAGACGGTAGCTGACCTTGCCGGACTGATACGAACCCGACGACTCGTAATAGTCGTTGACCACATACATCTGGTTGGGATTGGCATCAATGGTGAGCATCAGGTCATGACCAATGCCGGAACCCACAGTATTTATACCGTGCTCGTCATAAATATCTGCATAGAAATGCGGATTCTCAGTCGTCTTGTCACCATTGCGGAAACTCGGCGTATTCAAGTAAATGGTCAACTCCGGACCTATGGTATCGACAATTGTCAAGGACGAAGAACCACCTACCACAAATGACTCAAAGTGCCCCACACCTTCACCATTCACGCTGTCCAAAGCGTAATATGTAATACGTCCGTTTCCGAAATTATAGCGGATATCCTTGGGCACCATAAACGTATAGTCAAAATGCCCTTTGTCGACGCGTGCACGACCCTGATAGAGAGTGTTGGGATAATCGTTGTAGGTATACGTTATTTTTTTCGCCGGGTCAGTCTGATCATTATCCAGCGTAGTCACCTGCTGTAGTTTGTCCATCAGGGTGATATTCACCACACCGTTGAAGTCACGAGCCGTATCACCGTCCTCATTCTCTATCCACCCCTTGAAGGTATGCAGAGTGAGCGCATTGAGGGTGTCGGAGGCTTGCTCTGTGCGTACGCGATAATCGGAGGGATAATGCAGATGAATGGCCGGATCACCGAGCAGGATATAGGCCAGCTTGTTCTTGTCCGAACCCGTTCTGTTCTTGGCTATACGGCATGCCTCTCCTATAGTCATTCTGTAGGAAAAGTCGTTCTTGTGCCCGAACAACGTATCGCATAGGTTGTAGTTGATCTCCTTGTTCTGGCTGGCATATACTGTACGACACGCGGACATCACAGCTATGGCTCCGCCGATTGGATTGATGACAGCCTCCTCACTGGCACTCTGCTCCTGGGCATCGAAATGCGCAAATCCGCAGGTTGCCAGCATCCAGAAGCCAAGATTGGTATTTGTCATCATTCGGCATTCGCGCAATGTGAGCAGCATTTCGGATGAAATATTGTTGTAACCGCCGTGACCGGAGTAATCCATAAACAGCACACCGTCATTGAGCAGGTTCGAGAAACGAGTCTTTGCTAGAGGCGAACTCTCACCGGATGCGTTGACCTCCTGCGGGTAGGCATCTATATACACCTTGTTGACAACAAACGCTTCATTACGCAGACGTACACGCTCAGCCGCCAGGTCTGTAATCTTGGTATGCAGGTTACCGTCCCCGTCATCGGCAGCGAAAACCAGTTGCTGACGCCATTTGCCGGGATTCTCGTTACGCAGATATGCGACTATCTTGTCTGCCACGCTGTTCGCCGTTTCTGCATCCCTTACCGGCAAACGTCCGACACCTATGTCCATTCTGCCCTGCGTGTCGGAAACGCCCTCATTATCATCCAGGAAACCGAAGTAATCATCCGTTGCATAAGCATCCGTCTCCACCTCGCTGTTCATAGCCTGATAAGTAAGCAGGATATTCGGACCGGATGTAGGCATAAGTTTGCGGTTGTCGTACGAGCCATCCCCCAGAAGCAGAAGCGATTTGGGCTTCTGTACATCACTGGCAGCCCGGTCGTAGAGCATCTTCATTATCCAACGGTAGGCTGTGGCATCCGGCGTGCCGGAGGAGAACTCGTTGTACACCTGCTGGTCTGTTACCACAGCTGTAGTCATGGCATCATACTGCGCATGGGCGTTGGCTATAGTGCGCGCCGCAGGAATAAACTGCTCCGGACAGATGACTACAAGGTCAATATTACTGAGCGCATGCAGGTTCTGATTCGTAACAGAACCTTCTATCACGGGTTTGTACCACCCGGCAGACTGGTTGGGCTTGACAGCAAGTACTGTTTGAAGCGTGGAATTAGAGCCGACAAAAGAAAGCTTACCCGAACTGAGTGTGGCAGGGATACGTTGGATTGAAGTAGGATTGGTTATATCCCACAACTGTACATCCCCCGAAGCGTTGGAGAGCGTATAACGTGTGTTGCCCGCAGCATTCAGATGCTCTGTATTCGTCATCACCATCTGCTGACCGCTCATCACCATTCGGCATGTTGCGGACATCTCTATGAAATTGAGATAACCCCGGCTACCGGAGGCGGAGTTGGCAAATGTCAGACGGAACTGCTGAGCACCCGTACCGTTAACAGGCAAGGAAAAGCGATCATCCAACTCATTGGTGGTAGCTTTGGTGTAGAAGTCAGAAGTTGAGATCGCCTCGGTCACGCATTCGCGCGAATGCGCACCAACAGACATTGTGAACTTGGACTGCGCGGCAGAAGCTCCTGCAACACGGCAACGTATGTCCAGATTTGAACCGGATACAATGTCGTGGAAGGGGAACGAAACGGTCAGGCTCTTGCGCAAATTATTGAACTGCTCACCATAGAACTCCCGTCCGCCACCTGCCTTGCCGGATATATCCACAAGGTTGACGGAATCAAGGTCATGCACCATATATGCGGTGTACGTATCAGCAGTATAGATGGCACTTGTCAGTTCGGTAGCAGTAGAAATGAAACGCTGCTCACCGGCATTATCCGTCATGAAGTAGTAGCCGTAGCGACTGTACGGGTTGCGCGTATGGATAAAATGCCCGCCTGTATAATCCCAACGGTCCGGACCTTGCGCATAAAACAAGATATAGTCACCGGAATTGAACACACCGTCATCGCCCTTGTTCATGTAGAAGGCGACAGAAGGCAAATCGTCATGCTTATCCTGCAAGAAATCCTGATAAAGGGCCGCACCTCCATAGCCGTATATGCGCACATTGGCCGGTGTGAGTCCGGCAGCAGCAATCTCGTCGTACGTGAGACAATGCACACCCGTCTCGGACACACGCAGCTTCATCCACGTGCCGCTTGCCAGAACGGAGCGCGTAGTGTAAGTATGCGCTGTGATGCTTATAGTAGCAAGCATCAGCAGAGTTAATATGACGGATAATCGTTTCATTTTATCTTGCAATATAAAGTCTCCTCTTCGCCGCTCGTACACCGAACTATATCTTCAACCTGCAATTGCCACGGCGTCTGCCGACAGGCTATATAAATCAGGTCTCCCTGACGGATGGTCACCAGGTCGCTCACGCGGGCTACTGCATCGGCAAACGCTTGCCCAGTTTCTAAGGGTGCACTAACAGCCTGCCCCACCCTGTTTCCGCCTCTGGCAACAGACCATTCGCTGCATACTATCGGCAGACTGCCATCCTTGACCAGTTGCCATGCACCTATAGCCAGAGAATTCTCAAAAGCTACCGCTTCTGTCCAGGAAGCGCCACGGCTCTTTGCCTGACGGAGCAGGTCTGCAGCAAAAAAATCCATCCCCGGGGCAACAGCATCGTAATAGCGTGCGGCAAATCGCGGAGCTATACTCCTGCCCAGACGCGACACGCGCAACACCCAACATGGCAAAGCCTGCAAATCACCTGTTGCCTCCGGTAAGAATAACGGCTTACGGTTCACCAGCATCGATGAGTCACTCTTGAGAACTACATTTTCACAGCCGTCGTAATATGTCACGCCTACAATCTTCACAACATTTCCGCAGAAAGAGCAGACAAAGTTACAAAATTATTTTGATATATGCAAGCCTGACGAAAATTTTGTATATTTTTTGCCAAATTTCGACATATTTGATTAGCAAACACGTTCAACAAATGAGGCTAACAGATGCCGTCACCGGCATAAAGTGCCTCATTGTCTCCGCTATCCCCATCACAACTTTACAAGTTGCGTTGGGGCCCCGTTACTTGGCACGGATGAACAGCTGCACAGGCGTGCCGTTAAAATCCCACCATTCACGCAGTTTATTCTCTAGAAAACGACGATACGGCTCCTTGACATACTGCGGCAGGTTAGCGAAAAACACGAAGGTGGGTATCTGGGTATTAGGCAATTGTGTGCAATACTTGATTTTGATGTATTTGCCCTTTGTGGCAGGTGGCGGATAGTTCTCTATCAGAGGCAGGAAGTTCTCGTTGAGTTTGGCTGTAGGTATCTTCCTGTTCTTGTTCTCATAGACATGCAGAGCCGTCTCCATCACCTTGAAGATGCGTTGTTTGGTAACCGCCGAAGTGAAGATAATCGGGAAATCGGTGAACGGCGCCAAGCGCTCACGGATAGCGTTCTCATAGCCTTTGATATCAGCATTGGTCTTGCTCTCAATCAGATCCCACTTGTTCACGCAAACGACGAGACCTTTCTTGTTCTTCTGTATAAGCGAGAAGATGTTCAGATCCTGCGCCTCAATACCGCGAGTAGCGTCAATCATCAGGATGCAGACATCGGCATTCTCTATCGCACGGATGGAACGCACCACACTGTAATACTCCAGGTCCTCCGTCACTTTGGCTTTCTTTCGGATACCCGCGGTATCCACAAGGTAGAAGTCCTTGCCGAACTTGTTGTAGCGCGTATAGATACTGTCCCGTGTCGTACCTGGGATATCCGTAACAATGGTACGCTCCTCACCTATAAACGCATTCAGGATACTGGACTTGCCTGCATTAGGGCGCCCTACGATTGCAAAACGAGGCAGATCTTCTATATCCTCGTCACCGGTATCGGACTTGAAGCGCGAACATATTTCGTCCAACAGGTCACCGGTGCCCAGACCGTTCTCGGCACTCAGGATATACGGTTCGCCCAAACCGAGTTTATAGAACTCCGGAGCACCGTACTGCTGCTCAAAAGAGTCGATCTTGTTGACCGCCAGCACGGTGGGCTTGCCTGCCTGTCGCAGCAGATGCGCCACCTCCTGGTCAAACTGCGTGACGCCTTCGTTAACGTCCACTACCAGCAGCACGACATCCGCTTCACGGATGGCAAGATTGACCTGCCGGTTGATTTCCGACTCAAACGTGTCATCCGAGTTGACGACCCAGCCGCCGGTGTCGATGACACTGAACTCTCTGCCGCACCACTCCGCCTTGCCGTATTGCCGGTCACGGGTAGTGCCTGCGGTGTTGTTTACGATGGCACGACGCGTGCCAGTCAGTCTGTTAAACAGGGTCGATTTCCCTACATTGGGACGCCCCACAATCGCCAGAATATTCGCCATTGTTTTTGTATTTATGTTGGTTTGCTAAATTATTGCTGTTCCTAAGTTACCACCAGTTGACTTTCTTGTTGGTAGACTCAGCTGAAGATTTGTCGTATTTGAGGTCGGCAAGCATAGAGGCGTTGACACCTATATGGAACGAATAGCTCTTGTACGGGCCGAATGGCACAAAGGATGCAGACATATTCCAGCAGTGCAGATCCCTGGTAACATTGAAGTTTGTATATGTGAATTGCTTGGCCTTGAAGTCGTACGAAGTAGTAGCAGACGCTTTCCAACCACTGCCAAAGTTCAGCGATGCATTAAAGCTGAGGTTATGCGTGAACTCCATCTTGTAATACATCTTTTCGTAATCAAATGTAGAGCCGCTGCCGTAACGCAACGAGTAGCTGACACTCAGACTCCACTGGATATCAGTAGGTGTAAATGCCTTATGTTTGTCCGCATGCGGCTGAATATTGGTGCTGTCCGTAGCCTGAGGTTTGGGCTTATTCTTGTTAACGCGTTCCGCCAGTTTCTTGAATGTCTGATTGTTGAACGTATAACTGAGCGAGGTGGATGTTCCGCTCCAATGCGGGAAACGTCCGTTGTGCCAATACTGCTTGTTAGTCCTGACGGGAGTACCCAGAGCATTCAGCTGGTACATGTAAGGATCAAGTTGCGTAGAGAGGTTGACGGTATAGTTAACTTTGGGAATCTTTATACGCAGGTTGACACTGAAATTCGACCATCTCATCGAGTCCGCCATAAAGTTGTAGCCTCCTGAGATGGACAAATTGTCAATCAGCGAGATAACTTTGTAGGGTTTCTGGCCGGTAGTATCCTTGTCGTCACGTACCTTGACCTCAAGGTTGTTGCCCAGCGAAAATCCTATGGATCCGACAGCACCGTTAGGCGCATTCCCTTGGGGGAAACAAGAATAGACCTGATGCACGGTCATCGGATTGCCTGCTTCATCCAGTTTGGGGACAAAAGTCTTGTTACCCTGCGAATCAGTAACCATTGATCCCACAGGCTGGTCATACGAACCGTAATACCCCCACCATGAAGTTCCGAAATCCGGGTGGTAATTGAAACTGATACTCGGTGTCAGCACATGGCGGAAACGGTCGACCTTGTCCCCGAACCACTTGCGGTACGGAGTAAAGAAACCATACAACTTGGTAGAAAGGCTGACGCCGACATTAAAATCAAACACATTGTAGAAACCCTGCGTCGTATCACGCTGCACTCTGTTCTCCCGCTCGTTCCATGTCTGGTCAACACGCTGGAAATACATCTTGTCGTTCATACTGAGGGAGGGCGAAATAGTCAGGTACTTGAACAATGTGAAGTTCGCACTGATAGGAACGCTGTGGGTAATCTTGTTCTGCCAGTCCTTGACGAAGTTGGATTGGAAGAAATAACTCTCCTTACACTGGATACTGTTGGTGAACGCACCGGAATAACTCATCGAGATCTTCTCGTACCACCTCTCCTTGCCTATCGGCTTCTTGCGCTTGAACGGATATACACGGCTCATATTCACCGACAGACTCGGAGCCGTCACCGACAACGTGGAATCTTTCGTTCGCTGAGTAATCGACGCGTTAATATTCAGGCTCCACGGGCTGTCCGGGAAACGCTGACTGTAGTTGATGGTAGATGAGGTGGTGTTCTGCGAGTTAATCTCAGGACGGTAGTAGTTGTTGATACTGTTCTGGTTATAACCTGATGTTGCGAAATTCACACTTGCCGAGAACGTACTGTACGGATTGGCCTTGGAATCCTGCGTATGGGTCCACCGAATATTGAAGTTGTTGGTTTTGGAATAGTTCGGAAGCTCCTTTTCGCCACGCACATCACTACGATACTCGATATTGATGTTTCCGCTGAATTTGTAACGCTTGACATACCGCGACTTGGCGTATACAGCCCACGTTCCTTTGGTGTATATGTCACCCGTCACCTCCAGGTCCATATAATCATTGATTGCCCAGTAGTACCCTAATCCTTTGAAACACAAACCGCGCTCGTACTCGTCACCAAAAGTTGGCATAATCAGTCCAGAGGAATACGTCTGTGAGAAGGGAAAGAAACCGAAGGGTATAGCCAACGGCAGAGGCACATCGCCCACGACAAGGTACGCCGGACCTGTAGCGATATAGTCACCGGGCTTGACCTTCGCCTTGGTCATACGCAAGTAGAAGTGCGGATGCTCATGGTCATCGCAGGTCGTGTACTTGCCGCCCGCCATCATCATCTCGTCACCGGATACTTTTTTGGTTTTGTCGGCAATGATGTAACCTTCGCCCTGTTGGGTGACTACATTGCGGATGAAACCCTTCTGCGTCTTGATATTATAGGTAATCTCTCCCGACTCGTAACTGTCCTGTCCGTCCTTGAACACGGGTTTGCCTTTCCACTCCTCGGTCACGGTGTCATATACGCCCACGGCATAGATGGTCGAACTGTCCGAGCGGACACGTATGAATTCGGCATCCAGTTCCATCGTCTTGTAGTGGACGACACCCTTGCCATGCAGGAAAGCAGTGCCGTCACCTAACATGACGACAGAGTCCTCCGACGAATAACTGACGGGCGCATCCAACTGCGCTTGTGCAAACACACAAACGCAGAGGAATAAATATGTCAATACATGGCGTATATGCACATTATTCCAAATTACCCCACAAAATTACAAAAAAGAATTGATATTTGCAAACTTTCCCGAAGAAAAATTGCACACATGTGCATTTTTTTGTGGAGCGGACTATGTCGGGCTTGCACGAAATCGCAAATTGTCCATCTCTAAACTGCACAAAATCATAACCGTCAGTTTCTCTCGACATGTCGGCTTAATGCCTTAAAATGCCATATAAACGTTATTTCTATTCGCAAAAAATACGTATATACGCAAAAAATGCAGATAGAAGTAGTTATTGTCGGAGGTATGCAACCGACTTATCGCAACGATGAGGGATTTCTGATTATGAATATCTATGATTTCCTTTTAGGGAAAGTGGAGATATAATCCTATGTCAATATAGCGGTGAGTGTCACGCTGTCGCTCCATTTTCGACAAAATCTTTAGTTCTTCTTTAGTTCTTCTTTGGTTCTTTTTTAGTTCATATTTGGTTCTTCCTACTATCTCCTCCCTATCTCAGCCTGTAGTGTACCTCACATCCCAATGCGCTCATACTCTCTGCGTTTCTATATCATAGCGTAGCGGTGCGTCCTAACTGACACACCGCCTTTCGTTTTGTATGTTGTAAGGGCAATCTCATTGCCCGCTTTCCTTTATTTATCCAACTATAGGGAAACTCGGATTGATAGTATCGCTTTGGG
>Ga0265299_10005996_pt1 | contig 11158 bp, 10 predicted proteins | sample AusTroGonzalo_MG_4_FD_193485 | JGI IMG/M metagenome (GOLD analysis project Ga0265299, IMG submission 193485) | Bovine rumen microbial communities from tropical cattle in Woodstock, Queensland, Australia - Gonzalo_02 | ecosystem: Host-associated > Mammals > Digestive system > Stomach > Rumen ...
CAGCCATCAACCAGCAGGCTGACTTGCTTGGACAGATGATGGGACGTCTGAATGTGGTTGTAGAACAATATCCTGAACTGAAGGCCAGCGACCTGTATATCAAGGCTCAGGAGGGACAGAGAGAATATGAAGAGAAGGTACGCATTTCGCGTATGGTATATAACGATACTGCTACCAAGATGAACCGTATGGTTCGTCAGTGGCCATCAAGCTTTGTGGCTTCGATGCTGCACTTCGATGTGAAGGACTATCTGACGGTTGATAACGAGCAGAAGAAGGAGTATCCTAACCTTGATGAGGCGTTCAAGAAGTAATGGTCGAGGATTTCGATATACGCGAAGAACGCTTTGCACAGGGTGAGAAGGATTTTGAGAATGCCCTGCGCCCGCTGAGTTTCGATGACTTTAGCGGTCAGAAGAAGGTGGTGGAAAACCTGGAAGTGTTTGTGGAGGCAGCCAAGTATCGTGGTGAGCCTCTGGATCATACCTTGCTGCATGGTCCTCCAGGATTGGGTAAGACCACCTTGTCGAATATCATCGCCAACGAACTGGGTGTGGGATTCAAGATTACTAGTGGCCCTGTGCTCGACAAGCCTGGTGATCTGGCGGGTATCCTGACATCGCTTGAGAAGAACGACGTGCTGTTTATCGACGAGATACACCGCCTGTCGCCTGTGGTAGAGGAGTATCTGTACAGCGCCATGGAGGATTACCGTATCGATATTATGATTGATAAGGGGCCTTCGGCACGTAGCATACAGATCGATCTGAATCCGTTTACGTTGGTGGGTGCTACCACTCGTAGCGGACTGCTCACAGCGCCACTACGTGCTCGTTTCGGTATCAACATGCATCTGGAATATTACGAGCCAGAGACGCTGCAGACTATCATAGAGCGTTCGGCAGGAATACTGGGTGTGCCCATCACAGAGGATGCTGCACTGGAGATAGCCGGTCGCTCGCGTGGAACACCACGAATAGCGAATGCACTGCTGCGCCGAGTGCGCGACTTTGCACAGGTGAAGGGTAATGGTAAGATTGATACTAAGATAACCAGAATAGCCCTGACGGCACTGAATATCGATAAGTATGGTCTCGATGAAATCGATAATAAGATTCTGCTGACCATCATTGACAAGTTCCGTGGCGGACCTGTGGGTATCACCACCATTGCTACGGCGATAGGTGAGGATGCTGGTACTGTTGAGGAGGTGTATGAGCCATTCCTTATCATGGAAGGTTTTATCAAGCGCACACCTCGTGGCCGCATGGTGACCGAGCTTGCCTATAAGCATTTCGGTCGCAATCCATACGGTGGGAACATTATGCAACCTAATCTGTTTGACTGATATGAGAACAGGAATATTTGTTGGGAGCTTTAATCCCTATACCATTGGTCACGATTCCATCGTGCGTCGTGCTTTGCCACTCTTTGATAGACTGGTGATTGGTGTGGTGGGCGACAATGTGCACAAGCCTGATATGCCCTCAGCAGAGGAGCGCATGCAGGTAATCAGAGAGCTTTATGCCGATGAGAAGCGTATAGAAGTGAAGCCTTACCACGGCCTGGCCATAGATTTCGCAAAAGCCGAAAACGCCCAGTTTATCGTTAAGGGTGTGCGTACCGTGAGCGACTTTGAGCATGAACAGTGGCAGGCTGACTTTAATCGCAAGTTAGGAGGCATCGAGACCATTCTGCTGTATACTGAGCCAGAGTTGGCCAGCGTTTCATCGAGTGCTGTGCGTGAGCTGCAGCATTTTGGTGTAGATGTGAGTGCTTATTTACCGAAAAAAGGATAAGATATGATAATATACGAAGCTGAGGGGGTGAAGTTCCCTCAAATCAAGAAGCGTGAGACAACCAGTTGGATTCGCAAGGTGGCAGCCAGCTATGGTATGAAAGTCGGTGAAATCGGTTATATGTTCGTGAACGACGAGAAGATTCTTGAGGTGAATAATCAGTATCTGGGGCACGACTACTATACTGACATCATCACCTTTGATTATACTGATGGTAAGACCATCAGTGGTGACTTGTTTATCTCGCTTGATACGGTATTTACCAATGCTGATAAGTTCAGTCGTCCTTATGACGAGGAACTGCATCGCGTGATTATTCACGGCATTCTGCACCTGTGCGGTATTAACGACAAGGGACCTGGCGAGCGCGAAATCATGGAAGCTGCCGAGAATAAAGCCCTGGCTATGTTGAAAGAGAAATAATTTGTTAGAAGGATAATAGATAAAAAGAGAAATGAAAAAGATTGGAATTAAGACTCTGAGCTGCTGTTCATTGATTGCAGCTGCTCTGATGTTGCAGAGCTGGATGGCGGGCGACCAGACCATGACAAAAGAGAATGGCGTGACTGTTATTAATACTACCACCTTAGGTAAGGATGTACAGGGTTATCTGGGCACCACACCACTGAAGATTTATATTGAGAAGAACAAGGTGGTTAAGGTTGAGGCCCTGAAGAACCAGGAGACTCCCAAGTATTTCCTCAAGGTGAAGAAGGCCTTGCTGGAGAAGTGGAATGGCATGAAGGTTAAGGATGCCAAGAATCTGAAGGTTGATGCTGTAACAGGTGCAACCTACTCATCGAATGCCGTTATAGAGAATGTGAAGCTGGGATTGGATTACTACCAGAATCACAAGAAATAACGGTATGCAACAGAAATACGCACTGTTTTTTGATATAGACGGAACCTTGGTGAGCTTTGAGACTCACCAGATTCCGCCTTCTACTATTTGGGCGCTGACCCAGGCAAAGGCCAATGGGCATAAGGTGTTTATAGCTACGGGTCGTCCACCTATCATCATCACCAATCTTGGAGCCATAGAGCACCTGATTGACGGTTATGTTACAACGAATGGCGCCTTGTGCTTTGTTGGTAACGACGTGGTGACATGTAAGGCCATACCACAGGATGAAGCCCGTATGCTGGTAAACGACAGTATAGAGAAGCAATACGGCATCATCGTCATAGGCGAGAAGGATGTGGCTGTGATGGATCCTAAGGGAGACGTAGATCTGATTTTCCGACAGCATCTGGCTGTGGAGAATCTGAATCTGGCTAAACCTGTGGATCATGTGTTACAGCAGCGTATACTGCAGATAACGCCATTCTTTGACAAGAACTACGAGCAGGAACTGATGGTCAGACTGCCAGGTTGCACATCGGGACGTTGGCACCCGGCCTTTACTGATGTAACGGCTAAAGGTGCTGATAAGGGGGAGGGACTGTTGGCTATGGCTAAGCACATGGCGCTGGACCCACAATATACCATGGCTTTTGGCGATGGTGGTAATGACACGACGATGATACGCACCGCCGGTATCGGTGTGGCCATGGGTAATGCTATCGATGACCTGAAAAAAGAAGCCGACTTCGTGACAAGTTCTGTCGACGAAGACGGCATCCGCTATGCTTTAAGTCACTTTGGCTTGATATAACTTATTTTCTTGCCATCACCTTGAGGGCGCGTTTTACCATCTCACTCTCTTCGTTGAAGATAGAATAGTATTCGCTCATATCCCAGATGTCACGGGCTATGAGGGCTTTCAGTTGTAAGCGCAGGTGGGGCAGGGTCTTTTCAAGTTCTGCCTTGTCTTTGGGCTTAATATTCTGCTTTTCGCCTTCCTTGAGAATGGCGTCAACCAGACTCTGTGGTATTTCGAAACGCTGTTTAAAATCCGCAAACGATGTCCAGGTCTTCTTAAGCTGCTTGCGATGATTGTCAACATAGCGCAAGTTCTGTTGCAGCACAATACTCTTGGCTGTCAGCTCACGGTGATATTTGGTGTAGATAGTGGTGTCGAGTGGGATGTACTCATCGGGCATAATGCCACCACCGCCATATACCGTACGATGCTCTTTTAGTGTCTCGTACTTAAGCGAATCTGCAAAGTGTATGCTGTCGGCATTGGTAAGCTCGCCACTATTCAATCGGTTGATGACATCCATCGCATAATCGCGGTTCTCGCCTTTAGTATAAGGTTTCTGGATGCATCGGCCTGATGGGGTGTAGTAGTGGGCAATTGTCAGTCGGATCATAGAACCATCGGGCATATCGAGCGGACGCTGAACAAGGCCCTTGCCAAAGGTGCGACGGCCTACAACAATGCCACGATCCTGATCCTGTATGGCGCCAGTCACAATCTCAGCAGCAGAGGCTGTATAGCTGTCTACCAGCACTACAATCTTACCTTCGCGGAATACACCGCCGCCATCAGCTTTATATTCGGTACGTGGAACTTTGCGACCTTCGGTATATACAATCAGATCGTTGCGCTGCAGAAACTCGTTAGCGATGTCGACAGCAGCTTTAAGATAGCCTCCACCATTCTCCTGAAGGTCGAGTATTAAATGTTGCATGCCTTGGTCGCGCAGGGTTTTTAGTCCCTCGAGGAATTCCTGATGGGTGGTAGCGCCGAAGTTGCCAATACGGATATAGCCAATCTGTGGACGAATCATATAGACGGCATCAACCGATTTTACGGGAATCTTATCGCGTACAACTGTAAAAGTAAGCTTATCCTTAATACCTTGACGGATAACCCCCAGTTTTACCTTGGTGCCTTTAGGACCACGCAGACGCTTCATAATCTCTTCCTTTGACATCTTTACACCTGCTATGGCCGAATCGTTTACAGACACAATCCTGTCGCCAGCGATGATACCAACTTTCTCTGAAGGACCATTCGTGACTGGTTGGATAACCAACAGGGTATCCTCAATCATATTGAACTGCACACCGATACCTTCGAAGTTGCCGTTAAGGGGTTCATTAGCATCCTTCACTTCTTTGGGTGTCATGTATGAAGAGTGCGGGTCAAGCTTGTCGAGCATGCCGCGAATAGCATCTTCAACCAGTTTCTTTTCGTCAACAGAGTCTACATATAGGTTGTTGATGGCAATCTCTGCAAACTGCAATTTGCGCAGTGGTGAATCATCACCTTGGTTTATTCTGAATTGTCCATGGGCGCTAAGTGCAGCCAAGCACAGCACACATGATGCAAATACCTTATTCATAAATATCTTCTTCGGGGCGGTCTTCTTCTACCACCAGATTATCGATAATAAAGTTCTGGCGCTCCATGGTATTCTTACCCATGTAGTACTCCAAAAGCTTCTGTACTTGGTCGGTCTTGTGCAGTGTTACCTGCTCCAATCGGATGTCAGGACCGATAAAACCTGCGAATTCATCGGGCGAGATCTCGCCAAGACCTTTGAATCGGGTAATCTCTGGGTCAGGACCTAACTCCACGATGGCCTGCTGTCGCTCCTCATCGCTATAGCAGTAACGGGTGATGAAATCGCTCTTCTTGTCTGATTTTGCATCAGCTTCGGCAATTGCCTTCTTATTCTTGATCTTTGTACGACGGTTGCGTACGCGGAATAGAGGTGTCTGCAATACGTAGACGTGTCCTTTCTTAATGAGCTCGGGGAAGAACTGCAGGAAGAAGGTGATGATGAGCAGACGGATATGCATGCCGTCGACATCGGCATCAGTAGCCACAATCACCTTATTATATCTAAGGGTGTCCATGCCGTCCTCGATGTCAAGGGCTGCCTGAAGCAGGTTGAACTCCTCGTTCTCGTAAACAACCTTCTTGGTGAGGCCGAAGCAGTTCAATGGCTTGCCTCGAAGTGAGAATACGGCCTGGGTATTCACATCGCGGCTCTTGGTGATGCTTCCGCTGGCCGAGTCACCCTCGGTGATGAAGATACAAGACTCTTCCTTGCGGTCGTTCTTGACATCGCTGAAGTGTATACGGCAGTCGCGCAACTTGCGGTTGTGCAGGTTGGCCTTTTTGGCGCGCTCACGAGCCAGCTTGGTAACGCCAGCCATCGCTTTGCGGTCGCGCTCGCTCTCCTTAATCTTGTTCTCAAGTACCTCAGCCACATCTTGATGAATGTGCAGGTAGTTGTCAACCTCCTGTTTGATGAAGTCGCCGATGTATTTGTTGATACTTACACCACCATCAGGAACCATCGTCAGCGAACCGAGTTTGATCTTCGTCTGACTCTCGAACAGCGGTTCCTCGACGTTGATGGCAATAGCGGCTACGATACCTGTACGGATGTCGCCATACTCGTATTTGCCGTAGAATTCCTTAATCGTACGGGCAATATGCTCCTTGAATGCACTCTGGTGGGTTCCGCCCTGTGTGGTGTGCTGGCCGTTAACAAACGAATAGTACTCCTCACCATACTGATTAGCATGGGTAAAGGCTATCTCTATATCTTCGCCCTGAAGGTGCACAATGGGATAGAGGGCATCGCTGGTCATGCGGTCCTTAAGCAAATCCTCCAGTCCGTGACGTGACAGGATGCGACGACCATTGTACATGATGGTCAGTCCTGTGTTCAGGTAGGTATAGTTGCGGAGCATGTTTTCCACGATTTCATCGTGAAACTTATAATTTATGAACTTTGTTGAGTCTGGCTCGAAATAGATATATGTACCGTTCTCGTCTTGTGAAGGCTCAGTCACATCGCTTATCAGCTGGCCGCTCTCAAAGACGGCCTTTCGTACTTTACCCTCACGATAGCTGTGTACCTCGAAGTGGCTACTTAGCGCGTTGACGGCTTTAACACCCACACCATTCAGTCCGATAGACTTCTTAAATGCCTTTGAATCGAACTTGCCACTGGTATTCAGGATGCTGACTGATTCTATCAGTTTTCCCTGAGGGATACCACGACCATAGTCGCGAACTGATATACGTAGATTGTCCTCTACGTTTACCTCTATTCTATCGCCGGCTTTCATCTTGAATTCGTCGATAGAGTTGTCAAACACTTCTTTCAGCAACACATAGATACCGTCTTCGGCTGATGATCCGTCGCCCAGTCGACCGATATACATACCTGGACGAAGGCGGATGTGCTCCAAACCTGTCAAGGTTTGAATGTTCCCCTCATCGTAATTGACGCTTTCGGGATTAATCTGGTTATTATCTTCGTTGTTCATAGATCCTTTTTAAAACATCTTCTGCGTTTATGTTGTGTATGCTCCAGATATTGCCACTGGCTCTGCACTTTCTCATTGGTCTCCATCTCTACATTGGTCTCGCCCCACTTGAATCCGTACTTCTGATAGCGTGGAATGAGGTCGTAGAACAACAGGGCGTTAGCCCCCTTCTGCTGATACTCAGGCAGAATTCCTACCAGCATCAGGTCGACACACTCGGCCTTGTGGAATTTCAGTGCTCTGATGCAGTGCCACCAGCCGAATGGCCACAGGCGCCCCTTGCGACATTTCTGGAGTGCACGTGTCATTGAGGTAATAGAAATACCTACACCAACAATCTCGTGATTGGGTGTGTTCCAGTCCTCAATCAGACAAACCAGATCCATATCAAGCATGGGGAAATACATCTTGAGATACTCATCAATCTGAGCTTCTGTCATCTCTGAGTAGCCATAGAGGTGACCGAAAGTCTTGTTGACGACATCAAGCACTTTACGACCAATTTGCTCTTTACCAAACACCTGACTGCGCTTGGGGTGGGCTGGATGCAGATTGTAACGCTTCATTACAAGCTCGGCAATCTTCTTGAACTTCTCGGGCATGCCCTCTTTGGGTACCGTCAGTTTGAATTCCACATAGTCATTATCCTTCACCCACCCGCCAAGCTGTTCCAGATGCTTGGGGTAATAAGGATAGTTGTAGATAGTGGCCATGGTGCCCATCTGGTCAAAGCCCTCTATAAGCATGCCTTCAGGATCCATATCGGTAAAACCTAATGGGCCAACAATCTCAGTCATGCCTTTCTCTTGGCCCCATTGCTCAACAGCATCGAACAGTGCCTTACTTACTTCGATGTCATCAATGAAATCAACCCATCCGAAGCGGACACTCTGGCGATTCCATTTGTCGTTGGCTCTATGATTAATGATGGCGGCTATACGTCCGGCAATCTTTCCATCCTTGTAAGCTAAGAAGTACTCTGCCTCGCAGAATTCAAAGGCGGCATTCTTATCTTTACTTAGTGTGTGAAGGTCGTCGCTGAAAAGATTGGGCGCATCGTACTGATTCCCCTTATACAAATCGTGATGAAAATCGATAAAAGCCTTAAGACTTTTCTTGTCTGTGACTTTTCTAATTTCTATTGCAGACATACTTTCTCTTTGTTCGTTAAGCTTAAAAACGTTGCAAAGATAAAGAAAAACCTGCAAATAACAAAAAATATTAAGATATTTTTCGGCAAACCATAAGCAGATGGCCCCTCTTGGCATCGGTTGTGGCGAAAATATATACCTCGCCGCCATCTTTCAGTTTGAGTCTCTTTCTGAGATCTGCTACTGACAGTGGGAAGTTCCTGGTGGCAATGTTGGCTTTATCTATGCCGGTAAGTGCCTCTTTCAGTTCCTTCTTGTTCATGGTGCAGACTCTATCAATAACGAAACCTCGTCCAGGGAAGCCTTCTACTATCTTGTCTGATATATAAAGATGACTATTGGCATCGGGCTGATAGATGTCGAATCTCTTTGAGATAAGATCGAAGCAACCTGCCTTCATGATGGATGCGTTAGGCTCATAAAGGTATTTCTCGGGTGTGGGACCCGAATAAAAAACTCCGATTTCATCGTTAAAAGTGTAGTTAAAGATTGTATCGTCGTTCACGCAATAAATCTTCAGTGGTGCTTCTGTCTTTTCTACTACCAGTAACAGCTCTTTGCATTCGTTGCCTACAGATACGATGTGCACTTCACTCACATGACCAACATCGTTTACTGCCTTTTGCCAATCAAGCATGGGCGATAGCTTGATGATTACCCGCTGGGATTTTTCAAGCATTTCATCGATTATTTTCAATATATTCGGCGTGCAGTCGGCTATACCGTAAGTTCTGCTTCCATGTTGGTCTCTACGCGCAGGGTCGATGAATATCAAATCTGCATGCTCCATCTGGTGGAGATACTCTACACCATCGCTGCATATCGTTTGGATGTGATTTAATTCCAAACGTTTGTAATTCTCCGATGAAATGGCGCATAATTGTGGCTGTTGCTCTACATGTATAGCCTCGTTGAAGCCAGCCGACATAAACGCCATGTCAACTCCGAAACCAGCTGTAAGATCCACAATCTTAGTGCCTTTTCCGGCTATCTGGGCTTTGTATCTGGCTGTTTTCTCACTTGAACACTGCTCCATCGAGAGATGTGGCGGATATACGATTCCATCGATAGCTGCCCATGATGGAATTTTGGCGCGGGCTTTCTGTCGGCCTGCAATCTGATCAAGGGCGTACGTCATGTCGACCTCAGGGTGTTTCTTCCCTAAGAAGGCCAACTGGCGTACATCCTCGTCAGCATGAATACGGATAAATTCGAGCGTTGCCTCGTTCATATCTTAAATTGATGCCATAAAATCTTCAAACAATCTGAGATTATTGCCTGGCGTGATGATGTGATGGTTGCCAATGGGCTGAGTCAGGAAATAGCTTGTCTGCTGACTATCTGCGAGTTGTATAACCTGCTGAGTTCTGCACAAGTCGGGCTTGGCTTGGTTTCTTACAAGCTCGCCCTCAGCCATGAAGCTACGTTTCAGGTCACCTGAAACCTTGAAGATGGTTATAGGTCCTTCCTTCATGTAGCCTCTGATTCCAACACCGATGCCTGATTCAAAGTGAGTGTCGAGTTCGTAGCGCTCTACCATATTTAGTGGGATGGTACAGTGAGCAAACAGTATCTCACCTGTTTCTGGGTTAATCTGTGACGGGTTGGCTTGGAATCCTGATACACCGAGTAGTGCATTGGTTATTGCCATCGACAACATGGCGGGCACATCACCCTCACAACCGGCTACTATTCCTTCTGCATTCAACCGTGCCAAAGCGAGGCAGCCAGTATTGTGAACAACTGTCAATAGATCAAAGCATCTCAAGGTGAAACCTTGTAACTGGTATTTGTCTACAATCACCTTGAGTGCTTCGTAGATACGGTCGGGCATATCGCCCTCGGCAATCTTACTTACCCCCTCAATGAGTTCTTCGATAGGTATTTCTATGAGGTCGATACCCAGTTTCGTTTTAACTGCTTTGGGATCGGCCACGCTCGATATCAGCCAGTCAGAAGGTTGGCCGATGATGCCGTATCGGGTTCCATGAAGCCTCTTTTGGGCCTCGCTGACCTTAGACAATGTTGCCAGTCGGCGGGCAATGTAATCGGCGCTACCGTGGATAATCTCGCCCTGCATATAGTTCTGTTGCAGGTAAGAAAGGATTTCCATCGATGCTGCCAAAGAGTTGCTCTTGCCTGATGTGAGCAGATAGAATGGAGCCTGTGACTGCTGTCGGAGTTGAGGTAGCAGGCGCTTGAAAATGCCTTCGGTGCCACCTGTGCGGACATAAATGACCGACAGCGTGTGACTGCCGTAGTCGGCATAATCATTACCTTTCAAGGTGTATTCAATGCCAAGACTACCCAGAAACTCTTGGGTGACTGCTCCAACTGCCTTCTCGTCGTGTAGCTCGGATGTAAGTGTGTAGATTGCTATATCCATAAGTTGTTGAATTTATAAATCTATAGGAATTATCAATTTCATCGTTATGTTCCTACCCATATTGTACACACCTTGGCGACCTGTTACTGCGTTGAAATCGGCATATTTTAGTCTGCTCAGATGGTTCTGATAGGCCTTGTTCAGCAGATTGTCGGCAATGATGTAAAACTCGGCCAACTTCTTGTTACCTAACTGTATGTCGGTACCTGCCTGTAGATTCAGTAAGGTGTAGCTTGGTGTCTCGGTCTCAGTCTCGTCAGCACGATAGATATGACTCTGTTTGAGATAGCACTCGATACCAGCCGAAACAAAAAGGTTGTTAAGTTGGATGCGGTGGGTAGGGATGGTATGGTGCTGATGATGTCCAACAGTAGTGTGGGCGTGGTGCATCAACTCCCATTTCAGCTCCGATGTCCATCGTGGGGCCGGGGTGAATGGCAGATGTTTTGTATCGGCAGACTGATGCATCAGCTGTGCGTCGACGTACGAGAAAGTATTGCCGAAATGTACTGAGTGTATAGGGTGGAAGTCAATGCCAGCTTCAAATCCCAGCAGTCGTGCGTCGCCCTGGGTGTAGACATAAGTAAGGTAGCCATCCTCTATTGCCACAGGTAGTCTGTGAGTGAAGATGTAGTTGTCGATG
>Ga0265299_10005998_pt1 | contig 11155 bp, 10 predicted proteins | sample AusTroGonzalo_MG_4_FD_193485 | JGI IMG/M metagenome (GOLD analysis project Ga0265299, IMG submission 193485) | Bovine rumen microbial communities from tropical cattle in Woodstock, Queensland, Australia - Gonzalo_02 | ecosystem: Host-associated > Mammals > Digestive system > Stomach > Rumen ...
CGATTTCCTTTGAGTTCTCAGGAATTTCAACGTTCATGACGTGCTCAAGTTCCTGTGTCTTTGCAACGAACATCTTACGTGTGCAGAGGAATCCCTTGGGGATGAGGCGTGACTGTGCTACAGGCTCTTCTTCCTTACCCAGAATCTGCTCGTTATCGGCGCGGTTTGTAAGAATGAAGTGCTTGATTTCAATCTTGTACTTCTCTTCAAGGGCTGGGATGTTCTGCACGTAGGAGGCGATTCTTCTTGCCTGTGCGGTCTCACAGTCCTTCAGGTAGTCTTTGACGATGTTCTTACCGAACAGGTCATCAATCAGGACCTTCATCCTGGCCTTGTTGTTCTGTGTATCTACTTCGTGGCTTACCTTGCTTCCGATGTTCATCAGCAATGAAAGCTTGGAGGTGATGATTTCCTCCTGGGTGAACCTTGCACTCTCCCAGTCCTTATCGGAGTAGTTTCTGAAGAGGAAGATGGAGAGATCGGGGTTGGATGTGCAGTTCTGGACAGCGTCTGTAAGTACGTCTGTAATGATGCGCTTCTTGGGGCCGTTGGTGATGCATGAAAGAAGGTAGGTTGAAGGACTTGAGTAGAGAAGAGGCACAAGTGAGGACTGCCATGATTCATCGTACTTCATTACACAGTCAACATATACGCGTCTGAGTTCTGCATCATCAATACTGTCATAAACCTTTGTTCTTGCATCTTCTGAAAGGCTCTGATAAAGCTGCTCGAAGTCTGTATCTGTATAGCCGAATCCAAGGCTGTCTATGATCAGGAAGGCACAGAGTGAATACTCTGAACCGGTCTTCAGTTCATTCTCAAAGTAGCCGAGCATCTTGGCAAATTCCTCTGAGTCGGTATCGCCGTTCTGGCGTACAAGTTCCTTGAGGACTGAGTATCTTCCGAAGAAGGTCTTTTCCCTCTGGAAGTTGCGAAGCTGCTTTTCCTCGTAGCTCATCGGAGTGTCTCTTCTTACATATACATTTGCATTGTCGTCGGAGATGCAGTAGTAGGGGTTTGCAACAAGCTCTTTCTTTGCAAGCTTCTGCCATTCTGACCAGTCAGACTCAGAGAGAACTGAAGGAACAAGTTCTTCCTTCATCTGTTTGAGGGTAATCTGGTCGTTGAATGAGTTGAACATCATTTCAACACCCCAGGCAACGTCTGACATAAGCTTTTCTCTTATCTGCTCCGGCTTTGCACCTGCCTTGAGGACTCTGATGTGCTTCTTGGGAAGGACTCTGAGGCTGGAGAAGGCCATCTCGCAGCTCATCTTGTGAAGGTCTTTACGTGTTGTGAACTGGATGTAAATCTCATCCTGTTCAATCTTCTTGATACGTCCAAGACGCCAGGTGTTGTGCCATACGAAGGCATTTTCAACAAATTCAATTTCCTTCTCGAACTTCTGGACGGCAAGGTTTCCGTTCATGTAGTTGTAGAGAATACCTGTGTTTTCAAGACAGTAGGCAAGGCGGGGATTGTCTGCATATTTTTCTCTGAACAGCGCGACAATCTGTTCACATGCAAAGGCGTTATTGTTGTCATAATCAAGAATTATCTTGAGAAGACGGATCTTTGAGTTAACATCAAAGTCAGTTGTTCCGTAGATATCCATCAGGAAGCTAACTGCAAGCTCTCCACCCATTGCGCGTGCTGTCTTCTCAGCAAGCTGGGCAAGGTACTCTGACTGGTCAAGCTTCAGAGCAACAATCATGGGCCAGACGTTCTTGATGGCATCAAGCTGTGAAGCATTGATGTGTCTTATGATTGCTCTTCTGTAGCAGTTCAGAGCCATCTGGTTGTTGCCTGTCTTTTCATAGTGCTGGGCAAGTTTATAGAAAACCTCTGTCTCTGAGTGGTCCGCCTTTGCAAGACGCTCCCACATGTAGATCTTGTTTTCCTCATCACCCTTGAACTCATAGGCCTCTGCAAGTGCCTTGAGGATGTAGGGGCTTTCGTTGAAGGAGAGAATCTTTTTGCCCAGAAAGAAGACTTCATCCCATTTGCTGTCATGGTAGTAGTCATCAAATACACCCAGGATGTAGCGGTCATCGATGGGATGTTTTCCGCATACTGATCTGAGATATCTGGGGATTATGGGAAGTCTTGTGGTAGCATTGTCTTCCGATTCAACGGCGCACAGTTCCCTGAAGTCTGCCTTTTCCTCGGGAGTCTTCAGTTTGAGTATGGCCTGATCTGCTGCATCAAATGCTGCAAGTCTTACTACTGCTGTGGAATTTGAATTCCATAATTCGTTTCCTATCAAGTCTTTGACTTTCTTGGCGTTCATTTTTTTACTCCATCTCAGATTGAAAAACAAACCGGGCAGACTTTGCTGTCTGCTCGGAATCAATCTGTTGTGTATCTGCAATTAATATAACATTAATCCTTTGAAAAAGCAACTTTTCAAAATCCTAAACAGCTGATAAGAAAAATTTGCATTTTCTGCTTTGAAAATATTCTCAAAAGACTATATAGATGTTAGAATACAGATATGTCTAGAATAATTGTTGCGCCGTCTGTCTTATCGGCTGATTTTTCCGACATCAGGGGAGCCCTTAATGATATCAAGGCTTCCACAGCACCCTGGGTGCATCTTGATGTCATGGACGGAACTTTTGTTCCCAATATCACTTTCGGTCCCAAGTTTGTTTCCGACATCAGACCTCATTCAGATCTCTTCTACGATGTCCATCTTATGATAGAGAATCCGCAGAACCATCTTGAGGCTTTTGCCAAGGCTGGAGCACAGGCAATCACAGTTCACAGTGAGGCTTGTGTCCACCTGGACAGAACTCTTAACAAAATCAAGAGCCTTGGTTGTCTTGCAGGTGTTTCTATTGTTCCTTCAACACCCATAAGTGCAATTGAATGCGTTCTGGATGTTGCAGATCTGGTCCTAGTAATGAGCGTCAATCCCGGATTTGGAGGACAGAGTCTTATTCCTTACACTCTTGAAAAGGTGAAGATGCTCAAGGCTCTGAGAGGTGAGAGAAAGTACCTTATCTCTATTGACGGCGGAGTCAATGAACTTACATGCCGTGATGTAAGGGAAGCCGGTGTGGACGTAATGGTGGCCGGTTCTGCCTTTTTTGCCAGTGCAGACAAGAAAGCCTTTGTACAATCCCTCTGCGGCGGTGATAAATGAGGGCTGTTCTTCAGCGTGTAAGAAACGCCCAGGTAAGTGTTGATGGAGTTGAATCCGGCAGCATTGAGAAGGGTCTTCTCATCTATCTTGGAGTCCAGGATCCCGATGATGAGAATATCGTCCGCCGCCTAGCGGACAAGATAAGAAAGCTCAGGATCTTCGCAGATGAGAATCACAAGATGAATCTCAGCGTGGAGGATGTGGGCGGCCAGCTTCTTGTGGTAAGCCAGTTCACTCTGTACGCAAACCTGTGCAAGGGCAACAGGCCTTCATGGGACAGGGCTGGAAAACCTGAGCATGCAAACAAGCTCTATGAGTACTTCATCCGCTACATGGAGGAGTGTGGGCTTACGGTGGGACATGGGGTATTCGGTGCCGACATGGTTGTGAAATATGAAAACATGGGACCTGTGACCATAATCGCAGATTCCGATGAGATTTTGAAATAACCGCTTGATAACATATTTAGGAGTGTTTTGATATGGCTAAAACAGAAAACACATCAGCAGAAATGCAGCAGAAGTTTGAAGCACTTGAGGCTGCCCGTTCACGCATTGACAAGGAGTTCGGAAAGGGCTCTCTGATGAAGCTTGGCGAGAGTGCAATTGCCAAGAACGTTGAAGTTATTCCTTCCGGTTCAATCCTTCTTGATGAGGCACTTGGAGTTGGCGGCTATCCCCGCGGCAGGGTTATTGAAATCTACGGTCCTGAATCTTCAGGTAAGACAACTCTTGCTCTTCATGCTATTGCCCAGGCCCAGATGCAGGGCGGAATTGCAGCTTTTATCGATGCTGAGCATGCCCTTGATCCGGTTTATGCCAGAAAGATCGGTGTAAATACAGATGAACTGTGGATTTCTCAGCCGGACAGCGGAGAACAGGCTCTTGAAGTTGCTGAATCCCTTGTACGCAGCGGTGCTGTTGATATCATTGTTGTAGACTCTGTTGCAGCTCTTACACCCCAGGCGGAAATTGAAGGCGAGATGGGTGATTCCCACATGGGTCTTCAGGCAAGACTTATGAGCCAGGCTCTGAGAAAACTTACAGGTATTCTTGCCAAGAGCAGAACAACCATCATCTTCATCAACCAGATAAGAATGAAGATCGGTGTCATGTTCGGAAACCCTGAGACAACAACAGGCGGTAACGCACTGAAGTTCTATTCATCAATCAGAATGGATGTCAGAAAGATCGAGACCATTTCCAAGGGTTCTGATGAGTTTATCGGTAACCGTGTCCGTGTAAAGATTGTAAAGAACAAGGTTGCTCCTCCTTTCAGAAAGGTTGAACTTGACCTTTACTTCAACGAAGGTATTTCATACGCAGGCGGACTGCTTGACGGCGGCGTAAGATTCGGTCTTATTGAGAAGACCGGTTCATGGTTCTCCTACAACGGAGAGAAGATCGGTCAGGGCCGTGACAACGCTGTTTCCTTCCTCAAATCCAATCCTCAGATCATGTCTGACATTGAAGCTGCATTACGCAAGCTGATGTTTCAGACAGAAGGGGAGTAATGCCGGTTCTCTTTCACGTTGTAGGCAGAGATGAACCTCTTGAAGTACTGCTGGGCCTCATTCAGAAGAATGAGGTCAGTATCTACGACATTCCAATATCCCTGATTACGGAGCAGTTTCTGGACTATATCCATACTCAGGAAGAAGTTGGCCTGAAAGATCTGTCAGATTTCTATAAGATGGCAGCAGACCTTCTCTGGATCAAGAGCCAGATTCTGCTTCCCCGTGAACCGGATTTCGGTGATGAATACTACGAGGATCCCAGAGAGGAACTGGTAGAGCGGCTTCTTGAATACAGCAAGTTCAGAAAGTATTCACAGCTTTTGGAAGGAACTGACAGGGAAGGCGGTCCAATGATTATCAGAAAGCCATCCCAGTTCATGATGCCTTTCTCTGACCAGGAATTGTGGGAAGATGTCCAGGTTGAAGACCTTCTTCAGACATTCCTGAAACTGCTCAAGGGCAGGGTAGCTGATGAAAAGGTCTACAACGTCTACGAACAGGTAACCGAACAGGAGAAGCTTGCACTTATGTTCGAGCTTCTTGAAACAAGGGAAAGCATAAACTTCACAGACCTGTTTACAAAGGACAGTTCCCAGATGCATGTGATCTGTGCCTTCCTGGCACTTCTTGATGCCGTTAAGGATAAATCTGTGCTTGTTGAACAGGACAGTTCTTTTTCAGATATAATCATCAGAAAGCGTCCGGCAGACTGGAACCCCAACCTGGCCGATGACTACGATGACGAATACGATGCAATGGAGGCAGAAAATGGCGTTGAGTAATCCTGCCAGACTTGTTGAAGCCGTTCTCTTTCTTGAAAACGAGCCCATGACAGTTCAGAAACTCTGCTCAATGACAGAACTTGAGGAACAGGCTGTCAGGGATGCCCTTGATGAACTTTCCGAGCAGTACTACACAGGAGTCCACGGACTTGCCCTTGTTGAGAATTCTGAGACATGGTCCTTTGTTCCATGCACTGATCTGTACGATTCCTTGAGAAGATGTTACGGCAAGAAGGTAGACAGACGTCTTACACGTTCTGCAATTGAGACCCTTTCAATCATCGCATATTCGCAACCGATTACACGTTCAGAGATTACCAAGATAAGAGGAGTTGTATCTGACTCCATAATCAGGCTTCTCAGGGAGCGTGAATACATAAAGGTTGTGGGAAGAAAGGATGTTCCCGGACACCCCTGCCTTTACGGAACTACAAGAAAGTTCCTTTACACATTCAAACTTGAATCCATCTCCGATCTTCCCAAGTTGTCAGAAGTGGACAGACAGCGTTTTGAAAAGGAGATTTCGGAGGAGGAAACAGAAAATGAAGATTGATTATCCTGTACGTCTGCAGGTTTTTCTTGCAAAGGGCGGAGTAGGCTCAAGAAGGGCCTGTGAAAAGCTTATTCTCGACGGCAGAGTCAAGGTAAACAATATAAAGGTCACTGTACTGGGAACCAAGGTTAACGAGAACGATGCAGTCTATGTTGATGATGTTCCTATTGAAGTTCATGAGAGAACCTATTACTTTGCCCTGAACAAACCAAGGGGATATGTTTGCACAAACTACGACCCCAACGAGACTGCCTATGCAAGAGATCTTATTGATATTGAAGATAATAATGTCCTTTTCAATGTTGGCAGACTTGATAAAGATTCACAGGGGCTGATTTTCTTTACCAACGACGGTGACTGGGCAAATGCCATTGCCCATCCTTCCTCACAAACCGAGAAGGAATATATTGTCAGAACCGACAGGGACATTGTCAAAAAGGACATGGACAGTGCCTATAGAGGTGAGATCAAACCATACAGGATAAAATCTTATAAATTGTTATCACAAAGAGAAGTGAGTATAGTTTTGACTGAGGGAAAGAACAGAGAACTCAGGCGTCTTTTCGAGGAATTGGGATACGAGGTGAAGAGGCTTACAAGAATCAGGATAGGCAGCGTATGTCTTGATGATCTTCCTTCCGGTATGTACAGAAGACTCAAGGCGTCGGAAGTCAAATCCTTCAAAGTCTGACGGAGGTTGAATATGGTTATTGCAATTGACGGACCTGCAGGAGTAGGAAAGAGCACAATTTCAAAGATGCTTGCTCAAAAGCTTGGCATCTACTATCTGAACTCAGGTAATTTTTACAGGGCCATAACTCTTAAGGCTATCAACGAAGGGACTGATATGAAGAATCCTGATGCCTGCAGAAAGGTTGCAGAGAAGGCTGAGTTTGATGTTATAAACGGAAGATTCCACCTTGACGGAAAGGATGTGGAAGACCTTCTTCATACCCCTCAGATTGACCTCAATGCATCTTACATATCAGTCAATCCGGATGTCCGTGCAATTGTAAACAAACGCATTCATGAACTGACTTCCAGACTGAGCATTGTTGCAGAGGGAAGGGATATGACAACAGTTGTTTTCCCGGATGCAGAGTACCGTTTCTTCTTTGATGCAAAACCCGAGGTCAGAGCCAAGCGCAGATTCGACCAGAATCCTGATGCAATGCCCTATGAAAAGGTACTTGCCGAGATTATCGAACGCGATGAAAATGACCGCAACAAACCGGTCGGAGCATTAAAACTGGCAGAAGGTGTCACATATGTAGATACCTCTTACTTGACCATTAAAGAAGTTTGTGACAAAGTACTGAATTGTATTAAATAAATAATACATATATTTAGGATCAGGAGAAAAAAATGTCTGAAGAAAAAATTGAAAACAAAGATACTGAAATGCAGAGTCTTATGCAGGAGGAGTATCTGAAGTCTCTTGATGGAATCGAAGACGGTCAGCTCGTTACCGGTACTGTTGTTCAGGTCAATAACGAGTATGTGTTTGTTGATGTTGGTTACAAGTCAGAAGGCAGGATTCCTGTTGAAGAGTTTGATGAGGTACCCGCAATCGGAGATTCCGTCCTGGTATTGATTGTCAATAAGGAAGGCAAGGGCGGTCAGGTTATCATTTCAAAGAAGAAGGCTGAAGCACAGGCCAAAGGCGCTGAGCTCAAGAAGGCCGCTGAGGACAAGAGCCCCGTTGAAGGCAAGTTTGTCAAGGTTATCAAGGGTGGTTACGAAGTTGATCTGGGAGGAGATTTCTCAGGTTTCTGTCCTCTTTCAAAGGCTGATATTGTCAGGACCGAGAATCCTGAAAGCCTTATCGGACTCGTTGACTATTTCATCATAGAAAAGTTCCACGGCGGAAGCAAACTCAAGAGTGTTGTTTCCAGACGTGATTACCTTGAGAAGAAAATCAAGGAAAACAAGGAGAAGTTCTTCTCCACAGTCCAGATCGGCGACGTTGTAGAAGGTGTTGTAAAGTCATTCACAAGCTTTGGTGCTTTTATTGACCTTGGTGGATTTGACGGACTGCTTCATCTTAACGACATGTCATGGGGCCATGTTTCAAGACCCAGAGACTATGTCAAGAAGGGTGATAAGGTTCAGCTCAGACTTATCAACATTGATCCCGAGACAAAGAAGATCAATCTTTCACTGAAGCACATGCAGGAAGATCCGTGGTCAACATTCAAGAGAAGTTCCACGTTGGTGATGTAATCACAGCTCCTGTTACAAAGATGACAACATTTGGTGTCTTCATTGAAATTGCTCCCGGAATCGAAGGCCTTGCCCACATTTCAGAGCTCAGCTGGACAAAGAGAGTCAACAACCCGAAGGAAGTTCTCAACCTCGGTGATGTTGTACAGTGCAAGATCCTCGGATACGACCTGGACAAGAAGCGTGTTTCACTCGGAATCAAGCAGGTTGAGGCCAATCCGTGGGAGACAGTAGCAGAACGCTATCCCGTCGGCGCACACTTCTCAAGACCCGTTGTCAAGGTTACAAACAGCGGCGCATTCGTCAACCTCGAAGAGGGTATTGACGGATTCCTCCATGTTGATGATGTTTCCTGGACAAAGAAGGTAAAGAACATCTCTTCATTCTGCAAGGAAGGTGACATCATCGATGTCGTCATCACAAGAGTTGAGCCTGAGAACAGAAGAATCAGACTTGGCGTAAAGCAGCTTGAGGACAACCCCTGGGTAACACTTAAGAAGAGCTATCCCAAGAACTCAGTCATCACAGGAACAGTTTCAAACGTCACTGACTTCGGCGTATTCGTCAAGGTTCTCGGCGACATTGAAGGTCTGATTTCCAAGTACAACCTTGCAAATCCCGATGAGGAGTACTCAGACGAGATTCTCAAGAGATTCAACGTTGGTGACACAGTCACAGCAGTTGTCATGGACATCAACCCCCAGACACAGAAGCTTTCTCTCTCAATCAGAGAGCTGGTAAGACGCAATCAGGAATCTGAAGTTGAGAAGTATATGTCCAACTCAGAGGATGACGATACAGTCACATTCGCTGATCTGATTTCTTCCTCAAAGGAGAAATAAGAGATGGCAAAGAAGACTAAAGAGCTTACAACAGAGCAGAAGCTTCAGAACAACATTTCAGGTTTCTTTGAAAGGAACCTGAAGCTGTTGGTCATCTGCAGTATCGCAGTTGTTGTTGTCGTGCTTGCTGTAGTTATCATCACTTCTTCAGTAAAGAAGTCCAATGATAACGCAATGATCAACATCCAGGAACTTGAGAACAAGGTTATCGGCTACGAAACACTGGATGATGAGAACAAGGCTGCTCTTATTGCAGATCTTGAGAGTGCAGAGAAGGGTAAGGGCTATGTTTCACTTAAGGCTTCATACCTCAAGGGACTGGCTTACTACCTCGATAAGAAGTACAGCGAAGCTTACGATGCTTTCATGGCTTGTATAGACAAGGATTCCAATTCCTATCTTGCTGCTCTTGCAATTGTCAACGCAGCAGCCTGCCAGGAGATGCTCGGAAACTCTGCTGCAGCTATTGAGCTTTACTCAAGAATCGCAAACGAGTTCACAGTTTCTTCCGTCGGTGCCAAGGCACTGTTCAACACAGGAAGAATCTACTTCGAGCAGGGTAACAAGGAACTTGCAAAGACTGTATTCAGCCAGCTCGTTGACAAGTATCCTTCAAGCGAATACTCAGCACTTGCAAACGATATTCTCGTGCTGATGTAATTACCGGTGCGGATATGAAAAGAAGACGTCATATATTGTGTTTACTCATGATTATGGCGTCTCTTTTTTTGTATTCATGCGGTATTCCTACAATCTGTACGCTGAACAATATCAACATCAACAAGGTCACAACCACAGATAATACGGTACAGATGACAGTGAAGGGGACTGATACGGACCTGGAGAAGGTTTCTTCATCCTGTCCGGGACTTCTTCTGTGCTACGTTGAAACAGACGACTTTGTTTTCACAGACAGTTCCAAGATCACCTCAGAGTTCTCAAAGACTGTTTCAAACAACAGCAAAATCTTCATCAATAACAACAATGAAATCCTGACTACAGACGATTATGTTCTGTACGCATTCCAGAAGGATGCTGCAGGAGCCAGAGTTTCAACACCGTCATATAGCCTGAATCTTCATCCTTATATTACAGGTGTGACCATGGATGCAGATCTTACCCTGGAGCATGTTGAAGGCCAGCAGTTTGCTATCAAGGCAAACAGCCTGTATATCAGAACAGAAGACAGGGAAAAGACACGGAACAACTTCATCCATGTATTTGCAGCATTCTCTGCAGAACAGGGAGAATTTACCAACACTTACTGGTCAAGTCTTGTTTATCTGGGCTATATCGATATCACAAAGTAGAGTAATTTTTAAATACCTTATTTTTGTATATAATGTATCTTCTGTCAAATTAGAGAAGGGCCTAATTAATTAGGATATTTGGATTTAGCAATATTCCAGAATTCATCCCATTGTTCATAAGAAAGATCTTTCAGTTCAAGATTCTTTGATTTGGCAAGTTCTACAACTGTATTGAATCTGTTTATGAACTTATGGTTTGCATGCTGCAATGCATCCTGCGGAAGAACCTTTGAGAATCTGCACATATTAACTGCAGCAAACAGAACATCTCCAAGTTCGCCTTCTATATTTTCAGCGTCTGCATTCTCAGCTTCGGTAATCTCTTCACGGACTTTGTCGCCGACGTTCTTCAGAGTCTGCCATTCGAATCCGACCTTGGCTGCCTTCTTTGAAATCTTGTAGCATCTTTCAAGCTCGGGCATGTTGCGTTCAACCTTGGCAAAGAAATCGTTCTCATCGTCCTTGCGGCCTTCGACGTTCTTCTTGATGTCTTCCCAGTTGGTCAGAACCTGTTCTGGTGTCAGAGCCTCTGAATTTGAAAATACATGAGGATGTCTTCTTATATATTTCTGACAGGCTTCGTTAAGACAGTCAGTCAGAGAAAAATCACCGTTTTCCTCGTGGATTCTTGCAAGCAGGAACAAAGACATGAAAATATCACCAAGCTCTTCCTTCTGGTGATTTACATCCTTGTCGGACAAGGCATCTATATATTCATAGGCTTCGCCCTGGAGATCACGGATTATATCCTTTGTTGTCTGTTCTTTATCCCACGGACAGC
>Ga0265299_10005999_pt1 | contig 11151 bp, 8 predicted proteins | sample AusTroGonzalo_MG_4_FD_193485 | JGI IMG/M metagenome (GOLD analysis project Ga0265299, IMG submission 193485) | Bovine rumen microbial communities from tropical cattle in Woodstock, Queensland, Australia - Gonzalo_02 | ecosystem: Host-associated > Mammals > Digestive system > Stomach > Rumen ...
TGGATAATGGTCTCACTCTCGTGTGCGGCGTACTGTGCAGCAGTCTTAGCCAGAGCTATTACTGCGTCGAAACGCGAATTAAGCTGAACCTCAATCTGGCTCAGTGCATTCTTACACATCTCGTCAAGGTTTACCAGTGTGCGCTGGGTTGAGATAAAATAGCCAATGACAACAAGCGCCAAGGCAACAATAATACCTAAAAATGTTCCTAATACTGCCATAATTACGTAATATTAATGTATTATGGCGGCAAAGGTACGAAAAGTTTTTGAAAATTGAATGAATATTATGTACTTTATGCTTTTTTTTCGTATATTTGCAAAACAAAAAAGTAGTTTAAATTAATAACAGCAAACAGATGAATAAGGTAAGAATTACGGCTGTGCGCCAAACCGTTTATGCCGACCTTATGGATAAATATGAGAATCTTATCGAGCATACCTGCGATGTTAAGGAGGGTCAGCAGTGGATCTCGATAGATGGAAAACGCCCTGAGGGTATGTGTCCTGCAGCCTGGGGCTCTATGCAGCAGTTTGTAGAATCGCTGGCCAGAGGCGAGGGCAATTTCTACGATGGATGGATGAAGAACCCCATGAGCGCCATGATAAGCTGCAATGACGGTTTCCGCCCGTTCAGTTTCTATATAGAAGTAATCCCCTAATCTCTCAACAATCTCTCATATAACCCTCTAACAAAAATGAGAGATTCGTGAGGGATACATGAGAGATTTGGGAGGGATTTTTGACATCTCTCATGGCCTGAAATACCTGTATTTAAAGGAGTTTCGAGAGATTTATTGAGAGATGAGGGATTTTTCAATAAAACTTTTTAAAAACGCATTTTTAATGCCACAAGATATGCATCAAAACAAGTAAAAAACGTTCCCAGTAATGGAATACTTTATTCCCACCTTGGGAACATTTTATTCCCAGTTAGGGAATATTCATTCCATTAAAAGGTGTCGGTCAGTGTGGTGTAAATAATCTTAGTGGAGCAGGTTGGGCAGGGCGTGGCGGTTTAGGAAAATGTAGGTGGTGTTGAGGGCGATGTAATCGCGCGACATGTACCAAATACCTTTATACTGGCCGCTCTTGCCCCATGAGTTCTTTACCATATAATATGGTTTGCCCTGCTCGTCTATGGCCTTGCCGTAGATTAGCATCACATGGTCGTAGGTGAATCGCCAATCGTCCCACTGCTGTTGGCGCAGCTCCTGAGTGGGCTCAACGCCATCGGGCAGCATGGCCAGACCGGTGCGGGTGAAGTCGCCTGTAACATCGCCACCCCAAGCCACCGTGTATCCTGCATCCAGCGCCTTGTCGAGCACGTCCATCAGTTGATTGATGGGGAGGTTGTAGCTGGGCTTGAGTCGCCATTTATAAGGTGCCTCGATAACAAACCACTGATTGAAAGGGTGATGGGTGTAGCTGGTAAGACTTACGTAATCGTCGAGGTTAAGTCCGAGTGTTGCGGCAAACGACTTTGGAGTATAGGTCTTACCCTCGTAAACAAACGATTCGGGGCAGCGGCCCACGTAACGCTCTATTACCATCTGAACACTATCCTTCCAATGGGCCTTAGGTGTCTTGGCACCATTAACCACAATGCTACGTACAGTGCGCTCCAACTCGGGGAAGAACACTTTGAAGTTGGCCAGCGAGTCGCCTGTTAGTGAGCCAGGAGCCGGCATGGCATCCTCAGGACAGATGCCGTGCTGGCGAATAACCTCGAGCACGTCGTCGCACGAACCGCCCTCTGAAATCTGGCTGTAGCCATGCATACGCACATAGTGGGTGGCATTGTCCATATAATCCTTGTTTACCACAAACATCTCGCACAGGTCGTAGGTTTTGCCTGTCTTGCGCAGAATCTCGCTCTCAAAATAGCCAAGCGTAGCGTAATCCCAACAGGTGCCGCTGCGATACTGGTTCTTTACGCTTGTGATGGGTAACTCCTTGACGGTAGTGAACTTCTTGTTAGCAGTCGAGGCGCTAGCCTGGCGCTGCAGATTTTCTTGAGCCGATGCTGTGATGGCAATCAGCATGGTGGTAAAAACGACTATTTTCTTCATATTATATCTTTTTGTGTGCAAATATACAAAAAATTGATTAAACAGCAATCCTTCGTCAATTTTTTGTTTTATCTTTGCAGCCGAAATCAATCAATTAGAATATATGAAGAAATTATACGCTTTGATTTTTGCTGTTGGTTTGTCAACTATGGCCGCAGCACAGGAGAAATTTGAACAAGGTAAACCTAACAATGACAACTACAGATACTTGGATGAGTATCAGGGGTTGAAGAATTACATTGATTATTCAAAGTACCCTAATTTTAAGTTGGGCGCGGGTACAACAGTAAACGACTATCTGAACAACTCGTTGGTTAAGAACTTGACCAACAAGAACTTCACAGAGACTGTGGCTGGTAATGCCATGAAGATGCAGAGTTGTGTTGACGGTAATGGCAACATGAACTTTGAGACAGTGAAGAAATACGTGAACGCTGCCACCGAGGCTGGCTTGAACGTTTACGGTCACACTCTGGCTTGGCACTCGCAGCAGCCCAAGGGATGGTTGCTGAAGCTGTTGTCCGACAAGCCAGACCCAAATTCTGAGCAGGTTTATACAGAGATTGTAAGCAAAGACTTCCGTACTAATAAAACCGTGGGATGGACATCAGATAAAAACCAGTTTGGATTCTCTCTCAACTTTGATTCTACAAACGGACTTAATATTCACACAACAAAGATGTGTGAACACTCATGGGATGTGCAGTTCCTGGCTATGGAAAATATTCTTGTAGAGAAAGACAAAACTTACAAGATGACAATGACCGTAAAAGGTTCGGCAGAAGGAAAACTACACAGTAAGTTGGGTGACTGGAGCAATGGCGAATATCCTGATATTCCCTTTACTACCGAATGGCAGGACGTAACAGTAGAATATAAGGGTATTGTGGAGAGCAGCTTCTTTATGTTGCAGTGTGGTGACTTTGTAGGTGATATCTATATCAAGAACATCAAGTTCGAGGGTTACAAAGGAGCTACTGTTCCTCTGACCAAGGAAGAGATGCACGACACATTGGTGTATGCTATGGACAAGTGGATTAAGGGTATGATGGAAGCCTGCGATGGTAAGGTAAAGGCTTGGGACCTTGTGAACGAGGCGATCTCGGGCGGCGGTGACGACGGTCAGGGTAACTATCTGTTGCAGCACTCTACAGCTTACAACCCAAGCGGTAATCCCGATGCTACATGGGATGTAGGTGGTGATAATTTCTATTGGCAGGACTACATGGGTGACTTGGAATACGTACGTCAGGCTTGTCGTTTGGCTCGCAAGTATGGTCCTGAGGATGTGAAGCTCTTTATCAACGATTATAACCTGGAGTCGGATTGGGATGACAACAAGAAGGTGAAGTCACTTATCAACTGGATTAAGAAGTGGGAGGCCGATGGCGTAACCAAGATTGATGGTATCGGCACACAGATGCACATAAGCTGCTATGAGGATGCTAATCTGATGAAGAGTGCCAAAGACCATATCACCAAGATGTTTGAGTTGATGGCAGCATCGGGTAAGCTGGTTCGTGTAAGCGAGATGGATATGGGCTATGTTCGTGGTTCAAACAAATGGGGAGGTTCTATTAAGACCAGCCAGGTGACTGAAGAAGAACACAAGAAGATGGCCGACTTCTATGAGTGGATATTTAAGGAGTTCTTCCGTATTGTGCCACCTGAACAGCAGTGGGGTATATGCCAGTGGTGTCCTACCGATGCACCTGATAACAGCGGATGGCGCGGTGGCGAGCCTGTGGGCATTTGGGACCTGAACTACTACCGTAAGCATGTGTATGCCGGATTCGTTCGTGGACTTGGTGGTGTGCCCAGCGGTATTAAGGATGTTAGAAAAGATGAGGTTACAGATGCCTCAAAGGGAATCTATAACCTCAATGGAGTGCGTATGTCAGCTAAATCGCTTGATAATCTTCCTAAGGGAATCTACATTGTAGACGGAAAGAAGGTATCAAAGTAGGAGAATTATGACTTCTCCTTTCCTTTGAATGACTTAACCTTCATGCCAAGTTTATCGGGCATGATAGCATTCAGGAAGATACCTACAATAGCTGAAATAGCAAGACCTGAAAGATGTATGGGGCCAATGGCGATATCGTCGTTGGCTCCATATTTTACACCGATAGCCAACACAAGAATGAGTGCTGCAACAAACACGTTGCGAGAACTCTTAAGGTCAACCTTCTCTTCAACAAGGTTGCGCACACCAACAGCGGAAATCATGCCATAAAGAATAAGACTTACACCACCGATGGTGGCAGCAGGCATAAGCTGTACAAGGCACGCAAACTTAGGGCAGAAAGCAAGTATGATGGCAAAACATGCTGCTATACGGATGACTTTAGGATCGAACACCTTGGTAAGATTAAGTACACCGGTATTCTCGCCGTAAGTGGTGTTGGCAGGAGCTCCGAATACAGATGCAATGGCAGTAGCCACGCCGTCGCCGCTAAGTGTACGGTGCAGTCCTGGATCGTTAAGGAAGTCCTTACCTACAGTAGAACTGATGGCAAACATATCGCCTATGTGCTCCATGATGGTTGCAAAGGCAATAGGCATTACTGCAAGGATGGTAGATAGCATGAGTGTTGTGTTGCCATCCTCGAATACAGCTAGTATGGTATGCTCCTTACTTATGGGGAATCCTACCCACGCTGCATCGCCAAGAGGAGAGAAGTCAACTTCGCCAATACATGCTGCAATGATGTAAGAAACCAAAACACCCAGAAGCACAGGGATAATCTTGATGATGCCCTTGCCCCAAACCGACGACACGATAACGGTGATAATGGATATGATGGCCAGTAGCCAGTTGGTCTGGCAGTTGGCAATGGCCGAACCAGAGAGTACCAGTCCGATGGCGATAACAATAGGGCCGGTAACTACTGGAGGAAAGTACTGCAGTATCTTCTTAACACCGAACGATTTGATTAATCCTGCCATTACAAAGTACATAAGTCCTGCACAGGCCACACCCAGACAGGCATAGTCGAGGGCAAGAGTCTCAGAGAGTCCCTGAGAAACGCCCATCTCCTTGACAGAGGCATATCCTCCAAGGAATGCAAACGAAGAGCCGAGGAAAGCGGGCACATTCCACTTGGATATGAAATGGAATATAAACGTACCGATACCTGCAAACAGCAGAGTTACTGATACGTCGAGACCGGTAAGCAGCGGCACAAGTACCGTGGCTCCAAACATAGCAAAAAGGTGTTGCACACCAAGAATAATCATTCGCGGGGTGCCCAGCTGACGGGCGTCGTAAATGGCGTTTTGTGGTTCCATAAATAATTTAGTAATTAAAAATTTGCTGCAAAGATAAACATATTTTTAAAAATTATCATTATCTTTGCAAATAAAAATTACTATATGAAACGATTTTTACTCTTATCAGTTCTGGCAATTATATGTGTAGTGTGCCGTGGTGCCGACTATACCATACAGACAAATAAGCCAAAGCAGACTATACAACATTTCGGAGCATCGGATGCGTGGTCGATGCAGTTTATAGGTATCTGGAAGGATGAGGCCGAACAGCAGAAGATAGCCGATTGGCTCTTTTCGACCGAGAACGATGCGCAGGGGAAACCCCTTGGCATTGGACTATCGATATGGCGTTTTAATCTTGGTGCAGGTAGTGAGGAACAGGGAGAAGAATCGCAAATAAAACCTGCCACACGTACGGAATGCTTTCTGACTAAGGACGGAACATACGACTGGACTAAACAGCCTGGGCAGCGTAAGTTCCTGAAGTTGGCCAAACAGCGTGGTGTTCCACACTTCCTGGCTTTCCTTAATTCGGCACCTGTATATTTTACAAAGAACGGACTTGCCACTAATACAGGGCGAGGAGGTACAATAAACCTGAAGGACGACTGCTATGACGACTTTGCACGATTCATGGCTACATCTATAAAAGGTATAGAAGAACACGACGGCATACACTTCGACTATATCTGTCCGGTAAACGAACCTGACGGGCACTGGAACTGGTTAGGACCGAAGCAGGAAGGATCGCCCGCAACAAACCGCGAGATAGCAAAGCTGGTGAGAGAGACTGGTAAGGAATTCAAGAAACAGAAGCTGACTACCCAGATACTGATAGACGAATCGAGCGATCTGCGATGCCTGTTGGGAACACATCAGACTAACTGGGAGCGTGGCTACCAGATACGTACATTCTTTACTAAAGACAGTACTAAGACCTATTTAGGCAATGTGCCCAACGTGCCGAAACTTATGGTGGGACATAGCTACTGGACTAATACTCCTGTGCCATATATGCGCCAGATTCGTGAGCAACTACGTGACAGCATAGCCAAGTATGGACTTAAGTTCTGGCAGACGGAACTGTGTATTATGGGTAATGATGAAGAGATAGGTGGTGGAGGCGGATATGACTTTACAATGAAGACTGCATTGTATGTGGCGCGTGTTATTCATCACGACCTGGTGTTTGCCGATGCTGAAAGCTGGTCGTGGTGGCGCGCAGTAGGCGAGAATTATAAAGACGGACTGATACGTGTGTACACCCCCGACCAAATGAAGAGTGGATATGCTGTTGACTCACGACTGATGTGGGCGCTTGGCAACTACAGTAGATTTGTGCGTCCGGGAGCTGTGCGCTACGAAGTGACATCGACTGCAGATTTCGATCCTTACGGAGTGATGTGCTCGGCCTATCGTAATGCCGATGGGCAGTGGGTGGCTGTGGTAATAAACTATAGCGATAAACAACAGGATTTCAGTCTCCACCTGACGGGTGATGCCAGACAGTGGAAGATGTATCGTACATCCGATGTGTCTGGCGAAACACTAAAGCCCATAGGCACTACGAATGGCAGCACAACACTGTCGCCACATAGTATCACTACCTTTGTAATGAATTAAGCAAGAGGCTCGTAAGGTAGGCCGAAAACATCGGCTACGGCTTTATAGACAACCTTTCCTTCTACTATATTCAAACCCTTTGCTAAGGCGGAATCGTCTTTGCAAGCCTGCTGCCAACCCTTATCGGCCAGTGCTATGGCGTAGCGCAGAGTGGCGTTGGTAAGGGCCAAGGTAGAGGTGTTTGGTACGGCTCCAGGGATATTGGCAACACAATAATGAACGATACCATCGACGGTATATACAGGTTCGCTGTGTGTTGTCGGGCGTGATGTTTCGAAGCATCCGCCCTGGTCGATAGCCACATCAACAAGCACTGTGCCCGGCTCCATAAGCTTAAGCATGTCGCGAGTGATGAGGTGTGGAGTCTTATCGCCAGGAACAAGCACAGAACCAACCACGATATCAACCGTTGGCAGTTGCTGGCGGATGTTATGCTCTGACGAGTAAAGGGTGTGAACATTTGGCGGAGTCTCAAGGTCAAGCTGACGTAGACGTGGCAGTGATACATCAGTGATAGTTACCTCGGCACCCATTCCGGCAGCCATACGTGCTGCTGCCTCACCAACAACACCACCGCCAAGCACCAGCACTCGGGTAGGCGATACGCCTGGAACACCGCTTATAAGCTTGCCTTTACCACCCTTTGTCTTCTGTAGATAATAAGCTCCGTTGAGTGTTGCCATACGCCCGGCAACCTCACTCATGGGCTGTAGCAATGGCAGTGACCCGTTAGGCTGCTGTACTGTTTCGTAAGCCAGACATACGGCTCCGCTCTTAAGCATGGCGTCAGTAAGCTCCTTTTCGCAGGCAAAGTGGAAATAGGTGAACAGAAGCTGACCTTTACGAACTAAAGCATATTCGGGTTCAATAGGCTCCTTTACCTTAACAATCATGTCGGCCTGCTGATACACGTCTTCAATTGTAGGCAGAATCTTTGCTCCTGCCTTAAGATAGTCGTCATCGCTAAAGCCACTGCCTTCGCCGGCTGTACGCTGTACAAAGACCTCATGGCCTCGACGTGTTAATTCAGCTACTCCCGCAGGGGTCATGCCCACGCGGTTCTCATTGTTCTTAATCTCCTTTGGAATACCTACTCTCATAGCTGTTAAGTTTTTAGTTAAACGTTCTTTCTATGCCGCAAATATAAGAAAAAAACTGATACGTTGTTCTTTGGATTAATTTTTTTTCTTATCTTTGCACCTTGGAAACTAGAATGTATACCTAAATAATAATAACAAAGATGAAGAAATATGCCTTAACAGCATTGCTGGCATTGGTCTGTATGAGTATGCAGGCAATAGTAACTGTACCTATCAAAGGAACTGTAATTAGTGCTTCCGATCCACATATACAGTATGCGGGGCGCATAAGTTTTACAAACCCTGAGCGTCCAGCATTCAACTTTCCCGGTATTCAGATAAGAGCTGCCTTCGAGGGTACATCGCTAAGAATGATGGCAAAACCCAAGAGCGGCTACTTTATGGCTCAGATAGATAATGCCGAGCCTTTCAAGGTGTCGTTTATGGGTCAGCGCGACTCAGTGGTAACGCTTGCAACAGCTCTGCCCGATGGAAAGCATCAGGTAAAACTGATGTATGCTATCGAGGGATACGAGATGTATCCTGAGTTCTGGGGATTTGTGCTTGACGAAGGTAAGAAGCTGGTTGATGCTCCTGCGTTTTCTGACAGAAAGATAGAATTCATCGGCAATTCTATCACCTGCGGCTATGGTAACGAGGGCTTGAATAAAAGAGAGGGTTTTGATTATGCCACCGAGAATCATTATTATAGCTATGCATCGATAACAGCGCGCAATCTGAATGCCCAACACTGGGTGGTGGCTCGCAGCGGTATAGGTGCATATCGAAACTATAATGGCCCAAGAACGGGTAATCCCGAGTCGAACATGCTGGTTCAGTATGAGTATATCGGTTATGCCTGGAAGCCTGAACTGCGTCAGGAGGCATCTTTCTTGCGAGAGAGCTGGGACTTCGGCCGTTATCAGCCCGATGTGGTTTGCATAAACTTGGGTACTAACGACCTTTCTACTCCTAACTTCGACTTGACACTACTCAAGCAGAACTATCACAAGCTGCTTAAGATGGTTCGTCAGCATAATCCTAAGGCCAAGATTGTGTTCCTTACAGGTACCATGCTGTACGACAAGGAATCAGCTTTGCAGAAGAAGGTGCTAAACGAAGTGGCTTCTGAGGCTAAGAAGGCTGGCGATAAGGATGTTTACCGCTTTGATATGGAGCCGATAAATGGCGAAGAATGGTACGGCAACGATTGGCATCCAAATGTATATATGGATGAAAAGATGGCTGGCGAGCTGACAGCCTATCTGCGTAAATTGATGAATTGGAATTAAAAGAACTGATTATCCGAGCAGTTTACGGGTATCTTCGAGTATCTGCATAAGCTCGTCCATAGTCTCGGCACGGAGCATTGCAATACGAGTCTGACGGAAATCGGGGATTCCCTTGAATATAGGAGTAGCAGCGAGGTGTCTTCTGGTATGGAGGATGCCTCGTTTCTCGTCTATACGTTCTACATTTATGCGGAGCAACTCTTCGAGTATGTCGAGCTTCTTATTAAAGTCGAGCTCTTCGCGACTGAATATCCATGGGCAGCCGAAGGTGGCACGACCAATCATAATGGCATCTACACCATAGGTCTCGAAAGCCTTGTCGGCCTCATCAAGACTGTGTATATCGCCATTGCCTATAATAGGAATATGTATGCGAGGGTTGCGTTTTACTTCGCCTATAAGTGTCCAGTCGGCATTGCCTGTGTACATCTGACTGCGAGTGCGACCATGGATAGTGAGCGCCTTAATGCCGCAATCCTGCAGCTGCTCTGCCAGTTCGGTGATGATGAGCTGCTCGTGGCTCCAACCCAAACGGGTTTTAACGGTTACGGGCAACTTAACGGCATCAACCACCTTGCGGGTAATCTCAAGCATCTTTGGTATGTTCTGAAGCATACCTGCTCCAGCACCCTTGCCTGCAACCTTTTTTACGGGGCAGCCAAAGTTAATGTCGATAAGATCGGGTCCGGCCTGTTCAACAATCTTGGCAGCCTCGACCATAGCATCAACATCGCGACCATAAATCTGAATGCCTACAGGGCGCTCTACATCGCTGATGGTGAGCTTCTGGATAGTAGACTTGACATCGCGAACAAGTGCCTCGGCACTTACAAACTCGGTATACACCATAGATGCTCCGAACCGCTTGCAAAGCAGTCGGAAACCAATGTCTGTTACATCCTCCATAGGTGCCAGGAACACTGGATTCTGTCCGAATTCTATTTCTCCTATCTTCATTTCGGGTGCAAAGTTACAATATTTTCTGTTAATATTTGGCAGTTTCAGCGGATTGTTGTACTTTTGTAGTCAAAAAATTGAAATATAGCAATGGAACAGCTACTCCACTATACGTGGAAACATAAACTTTATCCGCTAAAAGAACTTACTACAAACGACGGACAATGTGTTGAGATAATAGATCCGGGATTGCATAATCGCAATGCCGGACCGGACTTTTTTAACGCTAAAATCAGGATAGGCTCAACAATGTGGGTGGGCAATGTGGAGATTCACGATAAGTCGAGCGACTGGTATCAGCATGGGCACGACAAGGATTGTCGCTATGATAATGTAGTGCTGCACGTGGCTGGTGAACTGGATACCGAGGTGATGAAGTCGAATGGTGAATATGTGCCACAGCTAAAACTAAGTGTGCCTGAATATGTTTTGCAGCACTATGACGAGCTGCAGAAGACTGATGAGTATCCTTCCTGTTACAAGGTTATTCCTGAATTGTCGCCACTTATAGTTCATTCGTGGATGGCTGCCCTGCAGACAGAACGTTTGGAACAGAAAACAGAAGCAATACGCAAACGTGCAGAAAGGTGTAATGGTTCGTGGGAGGATGCTTACTTCGTTACTTTAGCACGAAACTATGGTTTCGGCATAAACGGCGATGTATTTGAGCAGTGGGCATATAATATCCCATTGAATGCTGTGGCTCATCATCGCGACGATTTGTTTCAGATAGAGGCAATATTTATGGGACAGGCAGGACTGTTGGAACTGGATTCTGTTCCAGAACATTACCAACAAGAGGCATTGAACGATGGTTACTTTGCTAAACTGCGTAATGAATACCAGTATCTGGCAC
>Ga0265299_10006000_pt1 | contig 11151 bp, 9 predicted proteins | sample AusTroGonzalo_MG_4_FD_193485 | JGI IMG/M metagenome (GOLD analysis project Ga0265299, IMG submission 193485) | Bovine rumen microbial communities from tropical cattle in Woodstock, Queensland, Australia - Gonzalo_02 | ecosystem: Host-associated > Mammals > Digestive system > Stomach > Rumen ...
AGCCCCAGAGCCTCTTCCGTGAGGGTCGCCATGCGTTCGGCATCCTTGTAGCCCTGTTCGCCGGTGCAGGCATTCGCATTACCGCTGTTCACCACCACCGCAGTCGCGAAGTGAGCATGTTCCAGCGCAGCCTTGTCGTACAATACCGGGGCCGCCTTCACCTTGTTGGTAGTAAACACGGCAAAGCATCGAGCGGCCTTCTCGCTCTTCAACAGGGCCATGTCCGCGTTACCGCTCGCCTTGATACCGGCGCAAATTCCAGAAGCGGTGAACCCCTTGGGGGAACAAACGCCGCCTTTTTCCAACACAGTGTACATAGTATCTCCTAAAAAGAAGCTTTCTTTGCGATTCGGGGCTCGCAACGCCCTTTAAAATTTGTACTTTGTAGAGCATGGAAAAGATCAAGTTTACACAGGAAGCTTTCGACAAGCTCATCAAAGACCTTGAAAATTTAAAAAATGTGGAACGTCCGCGCGTACTCCAGGAATTAGTTGATGCTCGTGCACAGGGCGATTTGAGCGAAAACGCAGAATACCATGCCGCAAAGGAACGCCTTTCCTCCATCGACAATATCGAAATGCCGAGACTCCAGGACCAAATCGCCCGCGCAGAAGTCGTGGCGTTCGACCCGAACTCTGACACTATCCGCTTTGGCGCGAAGGTAACGCTCCTCAACGCAAAGACCAAGAAGAACGTCGTGTACCAGCTGGTGAGCCCCGAAGAGGCAGACGCCCTCAACGGCAAAATCAGCTTCAAGAGCCCCATCGGAGCAGAGCTCATGGGCAAAAAGAAGGGCGACAACATCGAGGTCAAGACCCCGAAGGGCGTAAACAAGTTCCAGGTCATCGACTTCAGCTAATCAGGCCCGCAGATGATAATCGCGCTCATCGGCAACGAAGAATTCTCGAAAGAAAAACGCATCGAGAAGTTCTTGCAAGACACCCTCGGCGACCGCAAGGAAGACCCGATGGCAAAGCTGATCCTGTTCGCGACAGACCCGAATATCGAATCCGTCGCCGCATCGGTCATTACCGCATGCGACAGCGTATCCATGTTCTCGCCCCAGCAGACGGTTGTCGTGCGCAAGGCCGAGGAACTCAAGGCCGACGACACGCGCGAACTTACCAAGTGGCTGAGCCACAAGCCCGACTGTGCGCTCCTTTTCGAGTTTTCCAAGCTCGACGGGCGCGGAGAATTTTACAAGACCCTCAAGACCGTCGGAGAAATCGAGAAATTCGACGAACCTCCGCAGTACAAGATGGCCGACTGGATTGCAAGCGCAATCCCCGCGCAGTTCAAAATGCCCATTGACAGGGATGCCTGCGAATACCTCGCCGACGCTCTCGGGAACAAGACGAAAATCGTTTGCGAAGAACTCAAAAAAGTCCTGATGTTCCAGCCGGACTGCAAGAAGTTTACGCTCGACCTCGTGAAATCCATGATCGTTCCGCAGCGCAAGAACGCCGCGTACGAAATCAACACGCCGTTCGGGCTCCGCGACGTGAAGGCGTACACCCGCATACTGAACGAGATGTTCCGTAACGGGGTGGAGGCCGTCCCCATAGTCGCATCGCTCTACTACTACGCAATAGACCTGCTGAACTACTCGAACCTGCTCGAACAAAAGGTGAGCCCCGCAGAAGCCGCAAAGAGGCTCGGCAAGAGCGATTACGCGTTCAACAAGATCGGACGCGCACCGGAATGCGTACAGCGCTGGAAAAAGCCATTGCTCTGCAGGGTGATCCGCCGCCTTTCCGACCTCGACTACGAAATCAAGAGCGGCAAGTGCAGCACCAAGACAGCGCAGGAACTCGCGCTTGCGGCTCTCGTGGTGCGGTAGACAATTAGGATTCAGGAATTAGGAATTGAAAACGCCCGCTTAAAGCGGGCGATTTTTATTTCCTAGTGGAGATTGCGTCAGTTCCAGTCGTCCTGCACGTCGTCTGCAGCGGGTGCCGGTGCGGCAGGCGCTTCGGTCGCGGGCTCTTCGGCCGGAGCCGGTTCCTGGGCCGGAGTGGGTTCTGCGACAGGCGCAGGTTCAGCAGCCGGGGCAGGCTGCTGTGCGGCAGGAGCGCTCTGAGCCTGTTGCTGCTGTGCGGGCTGTGCAGCCGGAGCGCTCTGAGCGGCAGGCTGCTCCACCTTCTTCATCTCGGGAGCACCCTGGTCAGCCGTTTCGGCCGAGGGTTCGGAAAGATCCACGTTACCCACGTAGTTGCGGATGATGCGCGGGGTCACGAAGATCACGAGGTCCTTCTTGACCACGGAATGGCGGGTGTACTTGAAAAGGTGGCCGAAGAACGGGATGTCCTTGAGGAACGGGATGCCGCTCTCGGACTCCTGGGTTTCGTTGCGGGTCAGGCCGCCGATAATCACGGTCTCGCCGTCAGCCACCACGACCTTCGTCTTGGCTTCCTGGGTACTGATCACGATTTCGCCCTTGGAGTCGTAATCGTAGGAGTTGTTTTCCGGGTGCAGGTCGAGCAAGATGCGGTTGTCGCCCGAAACGTGCGGGGTCACCGTCAGCTTGATACCGGTTTCCACGAGCTGCGTAGAAGATTCGCCGCTGTCGTCAATCACGCGGATAGACACCTTGTCGCCCATGAACACCTGGGCTTCGGTATTGTCGAGCGTAGAGACCTGCGGGCTTGCGAGCACTTCGGTCGAAGCGTCACCCATCAAGCTAGACACGGCCAGCTTCAGGTTGTTGTCGAAGAGGCTTGTCGTAATCGTCGTCGCAGCACCGGTAAACGCAGGAGTGCCGCCCGTCGGGAACGATGTAATCATGGCGGCGTTACGGCTAGAACCAGTCTGGCTTCCGTACGTTCCGCTAGCAGCACCCGGCGTCAAAGACACGTTGTTGCCCAGCATGGCGCTCCAGTCCACACCGAGTTCGCGGGCGCGCTGGCTGTTCACCACCACGAGCTTCGCGGTAATCATGATCTGGAGCGTTTCCACATCGAGTTCGGTAAGGGCGTTTTCCATCTGCTCGATCTTGGAATCGGTATCGTAGACAATGATGGAGTTCGTGCGTTCCACAACCGTAATGCGGCCACGACCGCTCTTCATGCTCTCGAGCACCTTCACGAGTTCGTCGGCCTTCGCATGGTGGATCTGGAAGTTCTTACGGACAAGGGGTGCAGTATCTTCTTGCTGCTTTTCCTCGTCGGCAATCTTCTTCTGTTTCGCCTGATAAGTGCTCTGGCGCTGCACCACGATGTACTTGTCCTGGATAACCCAGGTAAGGTCGTTGATTTCGCAGATGATGTCAAGGGTTTCCTGCCAGGTCTTCTTGGTGACCTTCAAGCTCATCTTGCCCTTCACATCGGGAGCAAGCAAAATGTCGACACCCGCAACCACAGAAACAGAGCGGAACACGGCACTGAAGTCGGTGTCCACGAACGAGAAGTCGTACAGCTTCTTGTTGGGCTCGATAGAACCCGAAGCGGGGGCGGCGCAGACCGAGGAGAGTCCCACCACCAGGGACAGGACCATGAGTATTTTAATCAGCTTTTTCACTTTTGACCCCCAAATTTATCGGGAAGACCCATAGAGTAGCGACGGCTCACGCCAAATTCTTGAATAAGGAAGAGCACGTCTGTTTGTGTGATTTTAAGAACTTTTCCGTTGAGAATCTTGTCGCCTTCCCTGATCGTGTACGAAATGGAAGGATTCTTGGATTCCACGAGAATTGCCATCGGGATATCGGATTCCCAGATAATGCCCGCAAGTTCGACCTGGTCGATATTGATGCCCTCTTCCACGAGACCCTTGATTTCAACAAACGGGTCGCGACGGCCAAACGAGCTGTAGGTCACGCGGTCGTCATAGAGGCCGTCAAGCTGGCTTCCGGCCACCTCACCGCCTTCCGAAACAATTTCGCCCCTTTCCTTGTCAACCTGCTTGAGGCGTTCCGTCTGCACGGCGGAAAGTTCATCCATGTAGCTCACGGCGCGCTTGTTCACGAAACCGATATGGCTCCCGAACTGCACCTTGCAGTAAAGCCCAGAAAGATCGAGACTCACGAGGCGGTCGCCGAAGGTAAGGCGCTTGAGCACCTGAGAGTTGTCGTTGGGAGCGGCAAAGAGTTCGATTTCGTCGGCAACGACAATCAGTTCACGCACAACGGGGCGCAGGTGGAACGTCTGCGAACCGGAAACGAGTTTCTTGCTTTCCTTGTCATGCTTGCTCACGAACGTTTCGAAGGAAGGCTTCTCTTCGGCGGACTTCATCCAGTCGCGAACGAAGATTCCATCCGGGTGAGCGCTCCAGAACAGGAACCCGTCCTTCTTGATAGTTTCTTCCCTAGCCTGCAAGATAAGCGCACCTTCCTGCACCAAGATAACCGGCTTCGCGTTCTGCTGCAACTGCACCTTGAGGCCATTTGCGCCCCAGGTTACATGCTTCACAATAGAGCCCGCGCCAATCTTGAACACGGGGGATTTCTGCGGGCCCGCAAGCCCGATAATAATCGTCCCCGCCTTGTCCGGTCCGGTCACATGCTGCAGCTCTATCGGTGTGGTTGCCACCAGGCGGAACTGCTCCATGCCAGAACCCACGAGTACCGTCATTTCCTTCAGGTTCGGAAGCAGGGCCGAAATCTTCCCGCCTTCCTTGATAACCTTGTCCAAGTTCTTCTGCTCTTCGGCAATGCGCCTTTCTTCTTCCTTCGCGGCGCGTTCAGCGGCCTTCTTCTCTTCGAGGGCACGCTTCTCGGCTTCCTTCCTTTCGGCAGCCTCGCGCTTGCGTTCTTCGAGAGCGGCCTTTTCCGCAGCCTTCTTCTCCTCGAGGGCGCGTTTCTCGGCAGCCTTCTTCTCTTCGGCAAGGCGTTTCTTTTCTTCAAGAGCAGCCTTTTCCGCGGCCTTCTTTTCTTCGAGGGCACGCTTTTCGGCAGCCTTCTTCTCTTCGGCTAGGCGCTTCTTCTCTTCAGCGGCGGCCTTTTCCGCAGTCTTCTTTTCTTCGAGAGCCTTTTTCTTGGCCTCTTCAGCTTCGGCCTTCTTCCTGGCTTCCTCGGCCTTCTTGTCGAGAGCGGCCTGCTTTTCGGCAGCCTTCTTCTCCTCGGCAGCGCGCTTCTTCTCTTCGAGAGCAGCCTTTTCCGCAGCCTTCTTGTCGAGGGCGGCCTGCTTTTCGGCGGCTTTCTTCTCTTCGGCAGCGGCCTTTTCGGCGGCCTTCTGCTTTTCGGCGAACAGCTTCGAGAGTGTCCAGGCCTTGCCGCCCTTGCCTGCAAGTTTCAGCAAGAAGTCGGACTTGTTCAGGGCAATCTCGTTCTTGTCAGAGGCAATGGATGAGCCGACGATAAAGTCAATCTTCAGGAAATCCGTACCGCGGAACGGTTCCTTGTACACCTTCATGGACTTGATCCAGTCCGAAGACGGGTCAATCTCGTAGGCGCCGGCACCGAGTGCAAATTCGCTCGTCGAAAAACCGACAGTAAGCTTGTGCGCCTTGGCATCGTACTTCTGGTAGAACGAGGGCAAATCCTTCTCGGAAGCGAACTTGAACGTAATCGCGCAGCCCTTGTTGCAATCAAAAACAACGTCCTTGATCTGAGCAGCGTTAGCGGCTACCGCGACGAACAGAAACAAAGTAATTAGTTTGTTCTTCATCATTGGGCAACCTTCTTGGATGTATAGGTGGTCAGGTTAAACGATACCGACACCGTGATAGGAGTCCAGCCGTGCGTTTCCGCCTTCTGCAGTTCCGCGGCAATCCCCGAGTAGCGGTTCAAGCGCAGGTTCGTAATGGCCGTCGGGTAATTGAAGTTCGCAATTTCTGCAAACAGGTAGCCCAGCATGTGGTAACCGGAATTGACCGCGATGGAATAGCGGTTCTCGATGTAGTGTTCCTTCTCGGAAGAACCTTCCGGATTGAACCTCTGGATCTGCACGCCCGAGCTGCGGAGCACCGCATAGAGGTCCTGCAGGCGCAGCGGCACCTTTTCCTCTTCGGGGAACATTTCCTTCAGCTTCTCGAAATCCTTTTCGGCCTGCACCAACTGCAGTTCGAGTTCTGCAATGCGATGCTTCTTCGCGTTAATCTTGTCGAGTTCCGCCTGTGCCGAGCGGAGTTCATTCTCGAGGCGGTCGCGCTCCATCACGAACGGGTTCCACATGTAGTCCCACACGTAGTAAGCGCCTCCCATAATCAGGAGAATCACGGCTAACAAGTATATGTTTTTCTTGTCTTTAAGATCAAAGTTACCCATACTAGTTATCCCCCAGGTCCTGCTTCAGGACAACCTTGATGGTAAAGCTATATGCTTCCTCGCCATCGACCTTCGTCGTCGAGATTGTCAAGAGCGACACCTTCTCGACACTCACCTGCTTCTCGAGCTTGACCATGTACTCGGCCACTTCCGAGAAATCAAACGTCGTGCCCTTCATTTCCAGGTTGTCCTCGGACACCTGGTTGAGACTCGTGAGCCACATGTTGGGCGGCAAAACCGACGACACGTTTTCGAACAGCACCACCCAGCGCTTCTTGCTTACCTGGATGCTCTTGAGCGCGTTGATCTTCGTATTGACAATCGCCTGTTTCTGTTCCAGGTCACCAATCTTCGTGAGGAGCGGGCGTTCGCGTTCGACTTCCGCCTGCACGCGCGACACCTCGTTATCCAAGTTCATTATCGTATCGTCAATCGTGGTCTTCGCAAACATGAAAAGGACAACGGCAATGATAATTGCAATCGTCGGGTAAACAACGCGGCGGTCTGTAATCCACGAAAGATCCTTCTTGACCTTGCGGTATTCCGGAGGCAAGAGGTTAATCGAAATGCAGAGAGAACGTTTCGGAGCGTTCTTCGCTTTCGTCTTCGTCTTAGTCTTTGTTTTCTTTTCTGCCATTAGTCAAACTTCCTCATTGCAAGCCCAAGCGCTGGCGCAAGGATGTTGGATAAAGCGAGTGACACACCCGATTCGCCCACCACGCTCGCGTCACATTCAACGTAACGGAACGGGTTCACGGTATCGGTTTCTACGCCGGAACGTTCGGCAATATATTCCTTGAGGCCCTTGATGGAAGCGCCGCCTCCACCGAGCAAAATCTTGTTGAGCGGTTCGGAATCCTCGGAAGAGGAATAGTAGCGGATACCGAAATCCACCTGCGCCATGATGTCCTCGAACGCAAGCTTCAGGGCCTCTTCCACTTCGGCTTCGGCAAACCCGTCCACGATGCCCAGATCGCCCGTCTCAAAAATCTCGTGGCACTTCGCGGCATCGATTCCGAGAGTCACGCCGAGCTTAGAAATAATCATGTCGATCGAACCGCCGGTCATGGCACGCATCGAGTGGAACTTGCCCTGCTGGATGAACCCGATGCTCATCTTCTTTTCGCCGATATTGATAATGGCGGTCGTCTGCTTGAGGTCTTCCTCGGAGGCGGTCGCCGTGTAGGCGTTCATGAGCCCGAAAATATCCACATCCATCGCGGAAAGCTTGAGCCCCTTCACGGTAAAGAACTGCGCCCACGAGTCGAGCAGCGCGTTTTTCGCGGCCACCACATTGGCCTTGACTTCTTCGCCCTCGCGGGATTCCACTTCGTAGTCGATGACGTTGTCCTGGTCGTCGAAGGGTGGACGGGACTGCGCGGTCTGGAGAATAATGGCTGCCTCGTTCCCGTTCTTGGGGACCTTCACGTTGATCCTGTCGACCAGCACGCCACCGGCGCCGGCGCCACAGTTCACGCATGCGACAATATCGGTATTGGCATCGCGGGTATGGCGCATCATCATCTTGGTGAGCGCCTCGCTCAAAAGCTCGTAGCCGTCCTTTTCCTTCTTTCCATCGGGGCCGGTCGGGGCATCGCCCTCGCGACGCTGGATTTCCCCGTTAATGACGGAGCCTTCCGGAACGGGTTCCGTATCAATCTCGACGACAACATGGCCACCGCGACTGTTGTGGTAAACCTTCACGTACTTGATGCTGTAATGGCCAACATCGATGCCGATAGTCTCGCGTTCACCGCGAATTCGAGCAAGCAAATCTAGTGCCAAAGTAAACTCCGATCGGAAACAATACTACCCTAATTCTACCTTTATAAAAGCAAAATGTCAAGCGGAAAATGCACCTAAGTCATTAAAAATCAACTAGTTAGCGCATTTTCGGCCAATTCTTTTGCCTTTTTCTGCTTATTTACCTCAAATATGTACTGCAAAACGCGTTCCTGGGTCCAGCCGAAGGCCCCGGTAAACGACGCCGTCATGGAGAAATACTCCGGATAATCGCTGTTTTTGTGGCCCAAACTGCGCAAAATCTCGATTTCCACGTCTTCCGGACCAAAGCTGGGAAGCTCGAAATGGATGCGCACGTGCGTGCCGCTTTCGCACTCCATCGGAAGCCCGATCAAGATACCGCCGGCAGAAAGGTCGTAGAGGATACCGTCGCAGGTGGATTCGTCGGCGAAGGTCACCTTTACGGGGAAATTGACAATTTCACGGAGCCAGCGACGCAGCTGCTGCTTTTCGAGTTCGCAGGAATGCCTAAGCACCAGTTTCCCCGGCTCGTAGTCCATGACCTTCACGTTCGTGGAATAAACCGCATCCTCAGGACGGGTCCAGCGGATACGCACTTCCTTGCCCACGTAAGAACTGCCCGGGCCGAAGCTGTCGTCGTAGGAAACCTTCCAATACTTTTCGCGATGTGTAAGAATTTCGGAATGTTTGAGTTTCGACGCGCCATCGAACAATATGTCGACACGGTTGCCGACATTGAACTGGCGCGTACTCGCAATTACCGTAAACGGGTTTGCCGCATCGAACCTCAACTTCTTGCGCAATTCGGACACGGCGTCAAGCGTCTCGTCACGGACCTTGTCCACATCGCGGAACTCGTAGAAATCCGCAACAGCCGTCTCAAAAAGGTGCGACGAATTCAGCACGGCATCCTTGTTCTCGAACTTGGAGGCGCGGACCAGTTTTTCGAGAGTCCGGATTTCCTTCGGGGTGAGACCTTTCTCTTCTACCTTCGCTTCGAAATCCTTGGTACCGAACATCTCCTCGTTCTCGCGACGATAGTTGGAGCGCTGGATTTCCACCAGGACCAGGAGTAGAAGTCCCATGAAGAGGACCGATGCTATCCAGATAAGCTGCGAAGGTAAAATCATAGGCTACACCTCGGTCCACTCCCCGCCAATATAAGAGCCGACGACGGAAGACGGAAGTTCCTTGCCCAGGAGAGGCGTGTTGCGTACCTTGCCGGTGAGCATGGTCGGAACGACCTTGCACGCGCGGTCCTGGTCCAGGAGGACCAGGTCTGTGCGTTCGCCCTTCGCGATAGCGGAAGGGCGTACACCGGCAAGCCGTGCCGGTGCGGTGGAAAGGAGTTCCACCGCGCGTGCGGCGCCAAGCCGCTCGCTGAGCGGTTTCCAGATGGCACCAAGCGCGACTTCCAGCGAAACCGCTCCCGGCACAGCATCCTCGAAATTCACTTCCTTGTCCTGCCTGAGCACCGGGTCGTGGTTCATGCTGATTGCATCCACTACTCCCGACTCGAGCCCCTTCCACAGGGCCTCGCGGTCTTCTGCCGAGCGGAACGGCATCTGCACGTTGCAGTGCGAGTCAAGGTCGAACAGGCAGCTGTCGTCCAGAAGCAAATGGTAGACGTCCACATCGCAAGTCACGTCGACGCCCTGCGTGCGGGCAAGGTCGATAAGGCGGAGCGTCTCACCGCAGCTCACCTGCTTAAAGTGCACCGGCACCTTGAGGAAGCGGGCCATCTCGAGAATCCGGAACGCGGCAATCGTTTCTGCGATGCGCGGGATTCCCTTCATGCCGAGCGTATCGGCGTAGCTGCCCTCGTGCACGAGCCCGTGGTGGCGCAGAGAATCGTCGAGCGGCATAAAGAAGAAGCGACCGCCCGTCATGGAACCGTACTCCATCGCGAGGCGCAAGAAGCGCGTGCGGGCAGAGTTCTGGTTGCCGTCACCGAAACCGACGGCGCCGCCCTGCGCAAGTTCCACCATCTCGGACAAATCCTTGCACTGGTAGCCCATGCTGAACGCGCCCAGGAACGCGAACTCCAGGCCGGACTTCGATGCCAGCTGCTGCATCGCGGTGAGCTTCTGCGAATCATCGATCGGGTTCGCGGAACTTTCGTACAGGCCGCCGAAGAAGCCGCCACGGCGCATGGCGCTTACGCCATCCCTGAACGTGTAGATGTCATCGCGCAGGGGTTCCTTGAAATCAAGCCCGAGGCCAAAGAGCGCAGGCAGCGCAAGTGCGCCCTTCGCATCGAATTCATCCGTACCCGCAGGAGCAGTGTCGGTCCAGGCTCCATCCACAAGGCACATCTTCGTCGGTTCGCCGAACTTGCCGTCGATAAAAGGGCGAACGTTGTTCAAGACCATATTACGCATTGGCACGACCTCCTGCCAAAAGGAAAAGCACCGCCATGCGGACGGCCACGCCGTTTGTCACCTGGTTCAATATCACCGAGTTCTCGCCGTCGGCAATCTCGCTGTCGAGTTCCACGCCGCGGTTGATTGGCCCCGGATGCATGATGAGCACCTTGTCCTTCGCGCATTCTAGCAGCTCGTGCGTGATGCCGAAGGTGTTGCGGTATTCGCGCATGCTGGGGAGCAAAGCGTCGTCCATGCGTTCTTTTTGCAGGCGCAGCGCGATAATGGCGTCGGCATTCTTCACCGCCTTCTTCACGTCGGTTTCCCAGGTGACCTTGTCCATCAGTTCGGTATTGCGCGGGACCAGGGTGCTCGGTCCGCAGAGCGTCACGTGCGCACCCATCGTCGTCATGCCCCAGAGGTTGCTGCGGGCCACGCGGCTGTGGCGGATGTCGCCCACGATGGTCACGTTCTTGCCTTCGAGGGTTCCAAGTTTTTCCTCGACCGTAAGCATGTCGAGCAGGGCCTGCGTGGGGTGTTCGTGCGCACCGTCGCCTGCGTTCACGATAATCGCGTTGCTGTTGTCGGCGAGGAACTTCGGGACTCCCGTCCCCTTGTGGCGGACGACCACGATGTCGATCTTCATCGCCTCGATGTTCCTGAGGGTATCGACGAGGGTTTCGCCCTTCTTCACGCTGGAATTGCTGCTGGTAAAATTCACCGTGTCTGCGGAGAGGCGCTTCTCGGCCAGTTCGAAGCTCGTGCGGGTACGCGTGCTATTTTCGAAGAACAGGTTCACGACCGTCATGCCGCGAAGGCTCG
>Ga0265299_10006002_pt1 | contig 11151 bp, 6 predicted proteins | sample AusTroGonzalo_MG_4_FD_193485 | JGI IMG/M metagenome (GOLD analysis project Ga0265299, IMG submission 193485) | Bovine rumen microbial communities from tropical cattle in Woodstock, Queensland, Australia - Gonzalo_02 | ecosystem: Host-associated > Mammals > Digestive system > Stomach > Rumen ...
CACGGCGAGAACCGCGGTTCGAAACCCGTCATCCTCTACATGTTCTACCTCTCGCAGAAGGACATGCCCCTCGCCGTACAGCATCCGGACATACCTCTGGAGTAGCTGTTTCAGTGTTACAGCGTTACAATGTAACGTCAACTTTTCCAGTACGAAAAAAAAATCGTGGATAATTAAAAATTTCTTGTGATTTATTCGTAGACCGCAATGAAATTTTCGTACTTTTACGATGTCGATAAGAATGATGGAAGAGGCGCACGGGGCAGCGAAATATTTGTTTTAGGCCTGCAAAAATTTTCTCCCTGCCCAGGGCGCAAAAAAGATATCAGGAAATCGGCAAGCGTGAATTAATCAACCATTAAACATTAACTATTAAAGAATTTTACAGAACTATGACGATGAAGGTAAAGGCAGTAGAGAAGCTGCTGAAATTACCTGCTACGACCGCAACGGCGAAGAGGTGAAGACTTACCGGGAGGCGACGACAACTAAGCGATGGCTGATGTTAGAAAATACAAAGAAAAACCAAGTTATTTTTTGGTATTTCGTTCGATTTAATCAACTTTCTCACGCTCAGAAATGAAAATTTATTCTCATTTCGTTCGCTTAATCGAAATTTTGCACTACCTTTGCAACGTTTTATCGGAATGATATGAAAAAAGCACTTACAATATTCGTATTTTTGCTGGCTGTGCTCGCTGCGACGGCACAGATGCAAGACCCCGTACACGTACGTTCTGAACTGAAGACCATCAGCGACACGGAAGCCGAGCTGCTGTTTTCGGCGACTATCGATGCCGGCTGGCACGTCTATTCGACGGGGCTGGGCAACGACGGCCCGATTTCAGCCACTTTCCACGCCGACAAGATGGAAGGTGCGAAAGCCGTGGGTCCGCTGAAGGCTCGCGGCAAGGAGCAGAAGGTGTTCGACAAGATCTTCGAAATGGAGGTACGCTACTTCGAGAAGGCAGTGACCTTCGTACAGAAGATTCAGTTTACGCAACCGCAGTATAACATCGAGTGCTACGTAGAATACGGTGCCTGCAACGACCAGATGTGTATGCCCCCGTCGACCATAGAGCTGAAAGCCAGCGGGAAGGCTCCGACAAAGGCAGAGGAGCCGAAAGCCGAGGATTCCAAGCCCGACGAGGCGAAACCGGACACGGCATCTGTCAATTCACAAACTTCAAACGTCAAACTTCAAACGTCAAACATCGGAAACGATTCCACGCTGTGGCAGCCCGTCGTCAGCGAACTGCGCGCCATGAATACGGGTACGGACAACCTGACCGACCACTCGCTGCTATACATCTTGCTGATGGGTTTTGTGGGCGGTTTGCTGGCTGTGTTGATGCCCTGCATCTGGCCCATCATCCCCATGACGGTATCGTTCTTCCTGAAGAGGGCCAAAAGTGACAAGAGTCGTGGCATTCGCGATGCCGTGACGTATGGCATCAGCATCATCGTGATCTATCTGGGACTGGGACTGCTCGTCACGGCACTCTTCGGTTCGGACACACTGAACGCCATGTCGACTAACGCCTTCTTTAACATCTTCCTGTTCTTGTTACTGGTGGTGTTCGCCCTGTCGTTCTTCGGATGGTTCGAAATCAAGCTGCCCGACTCGTGGGCCAATGCCGTAGACTCTAAGGCTTCAGCCACCAGCGGACTGGTATCTATCTTCCTCATGGCCTTCACCCTCGTGCTGGTATCGTTCTCGTGTACAGCACCCATCATCGGACTGCTGCTCGTAGAGACTACCACCAGCGGCAACTGGCTGGCACCCGCCATGGGCATGCTGGGATTTGCCGTAGCACTGGCGCTGCCCTTCACGCTCTTCGCGCTGTTCCCCTCGTGGCTGAAGCAGGCTCCGAAGTCGGGAGGATGGATGAACATCATCAAGGTCGTGCTGGGATTCATCGAACTGGCCTTCGCCCTGAAGTTCTTCTCGGTAGCCGACCTCGCCTACGGCTGGCACCTGCTCGACCGCGAAGTGTTCCTCTCGCTATGGATAGCCATCTTCACCCTGCTGGGACTCTATCTCATGGGCGTATTCCGTTTCCAAAGCGACGTTGTCGAGGGCGAGGAGCAACGTCCTATGCCTGTGGTCTGCATCATGGGCGGGCTCGTATCTTTGGCCTTTGCCATCTATATGGTGCCCGGACTCTGGGGAGCTCCCTGCAAGGCCGTCAGCGCCTTTGCACCACCCATCAGCACGCAGGACTTCAACCTGAACAGCAAAACCGTAGAAGCCCGCTTCACGGACTACGAACAGGGCATGACTGCTGCCAAGGCAGAAGGCAAACCCGTGCTCATCGACTTCACCGGATTCGGCTGCGTGAACTGTCGCAAGATGGAGGCGGCAGTATGGACCGACCCGCAGGTGGCCGACTTGTTGGAGAAGAAGTTTGTGCTGATATCCCTTTACGTCGACGACAAGACCCCGCTGGCAAAACCCATTGAGGTGACCGACGCCCAAGGCCAGACGCGCACGCTGCGCACGGTAGGTGCCAAATGGAGCTATCTGCAGAGCCAGAAGTTCGGCGCCAACGCACAGCCGTTCTATGTGCTTCTAAACAATGAGGGCCACCCACTGATGGGTAGCCGCTCGTATGATGAGGACATTGCTGCCTACGTCGATTTCCTGCGTCAAGGGCTGAAGCGCTATTCCGAGTAACGGGCCACGCTATAGCGAGTGATACTTCACCAGACCCTCGATAGGGCTCTGCACGATGGTGCCCACCTGGAACTTTTCCTTCTTCGCTGCTTCCTTCAGCGCCTCCGGATAACTGGAAGCCATGGAGCCCACGAAATGTACAGGCAACTCAGGATGCTGATAGGGTACGATATTGCAACGGAAGAACTGGCGGAAATTGTCGACCACCAGCTGTTTCAGCAGTGGGTTGTCCATGCGCTCGGCAATAAACAGTGACGTGGTGGCCAGGAAACGGTTGGCCAGCGGCTCACGATACACCTTATTAATAATGTCGGCCTGCGTCAGCTTCTCTTTCCTCAGGTATTCGTCGCGAATCTCGGCATACTGCGGATTCTTGAAGATAGCATTCATAAACATGCGTCCCAACACGGCACCACCGCCTTCGTCGCCCAGGATATAACCCAGAGCGGGCGTATTCTGCACGATGTTCTGACCGTCGTACAGGCAACTGTTTGCGCCCGTTCCCAAAATACACGCTATGCCCGCCTCGCGCTGACACAAGGCGCGCGCTGCAGCCATCAGATCGCTATGCACCTCGACCTGCTGGGGCGAAAAGACCTCACCCAGCATCTGCGTCATCATCGGCACATGGGCGGGGGTACAGCCACTGCCATAGAAGAACACCTTTACGGCAGAAAGCAACGAACCGTCGAGCTCGCCGGAATCGATGAGCTGTGCACGTGGGAAAGTCGACAACTGCGACATCAGTTCCTGTCCCAAAATGTGGCGGATGACGTCGGGCGTCTGGTGGATGGGCGTGATGCCCTGGGTGTGAAACGTGGCGATGATCTCGCCCTTACGTAGTCCCTTAGAGTGTAGGAGCATCCAATCGGTTTTGGTACCTCCGCTGTCGGCAATCAGTATCATATAAGTTTAGAGTTTAGTGTTTAAAGTTTAGTGAAACTTTCATTATTTTTCTGCAAAGATACAAAAAAGTTTAGAGTTTAGAGTTTAAAGTTTAGAGAAATGTGTAACTTTGCAGCAAAATTATTATAAAATGAAGCGATTTCTTACCATTATAGTCATTCTGCTGGCCGTGATGAACGCCCATGCCGTGCTGAAGGAGAAAGACCTGTCACAGACGCTGCAGATTCTGCGTGCTGAGCTGACTACCCACCAACGTGAATTATCCGAACGTACTGCCTTCGACCGCAAACGCACCGAACAGGTGCGCAACCAGCTCATAGCCACTATGAAGCGTTCCGACCAGAACTCGCTCATGCTCTATTCGCAGAAGCAGGAGTACGTGTTCGACCTCACCTACGCCTGCCATGAGGCTACCCAGCAGTATCAGGAGTTCATGCGCCAGCGCATACCGTTCAAGCAGTTCATGAGCCGGACGGATAGCGAAATAGCCCGCTACGACTCGCTCATCAACACGCTGGAAACTATGCCCCGTCGCGTGCTCAATGCACAGGGACAACAGGACCGTTTCGTCTGTCTTGCCCTCGCCAAGAAAATCCGCTCTTCGCTCGAGAAGAACCGCGACACGATGAAGGACTTCATCGAGATGTACGACCACACGGAACAGCGGCTGTCGCGCATGAACGACTATGCCCAGAAGCGCTATAGCGACATCCAAACGGGCATCTTCAAGAATGGCGGCGACTCCTACTTCTCCATCCTTCAGAACTTCAGTCGCTACTGGAATTACATGACGCGCACCGTCCAGAAGAAATACCAGCCCACGGACAATTCCCAATGGGACTCGCGCTACATCTTCGGATTGCTCATGGGTGTCATCCTTTATGCCGTCCTCGCCACACTGCTTAACTTCGTCATTGTCCGCTACGTTGTACCCAAGCGCCTGCGCACCGAGGAATTCATGAAGAAGCGCACCTGCATCACGCTGGCCACCACAACGGTCACATTCGCCCTCATCCTCGGCATCACATTGGCCACCGTCGAGCAGAACTTCTTCATCATGGCCGCCAACCTGTTGGTCAGCTATGCCTGGCTCTTGGGCGTCATCCTCTTCTCGCTGCTACTACGCGTCAAGGGCGACCAGATCAAGAGCGCTTTCCGCATCTACACCCCACTCATCGCCGTCGGATTCATCGTTATCGCCTTCCGCATCATCCTCATCCCCAACGAGCTGGTCAATCTGCTCTTCCCGCCCATCCTGCTCATCTGCGCCCTGTGGCAGTGGAGCGTCATCCGTCGGCATAACCACAACATTCCCCGCTCCGACATTTTCTTTTCCTACATATCCCTCGTGGTGTTCATCGCCTCGGTGGTATGCTCATGGATAGGATATACCCTGCTTGCCGTACAGGTGCTTATCTGGTGGATCATGCAGCTCACCTGCATCCTCACCATCACCTGCCTGTCGCAATACCTGAAGTTCTATGGTCTGCGTCGTCGCCTTGCCGAATCCCCCATCACCAAGACGTGGCTCTACGACCTTGTCTATCAGGTCGTGCTTCCCTCGCTCAGCGTGCTCTCCGTCATGCTCAGCATCTGGTGGGCCGCCAACGTGTTCAACCTCTCCGACCTCTGCTGGAAGGCTTTCAAATACCATTTTGTTGACCAAGACAACTTCCAGCTCAGCATCATCAAGCTCACCATAGTCATCTGCCTGTGGTTCTTATTCTCGTGGCTCAGCAAGACGTTGCTCAGACTGCTCAAACTGCACTTTGTCACCAAGGACCCCGACTCTGCCGAGAGCCGTACTGTCATGTCGAAAAACATCATCCAGATTATTATCTGGGGTTCATGGGCTTTAATGTCCCTCGCCATATTCCACATCAGTGTGTCGTGGCTGTTGGCCATCACCGGCGGACTGTCCACCGGTATCGGTTTCGCCTCGAAAAATATCATCGAGAACATTTTCTACGGTGCCTCGCTCATGACTGGCCGCATCAAGGTCGGCGACTGGATTGAGGTGCACGACACCATGGGCAAGGTGGTGAGCATCAGCTACACGTCCACTGTCGTCGAGTCGCTCTATGGAGAAATCATCACGTTCCAGAATTCACAACTGTTCACCAACAACTACAAGAATCTGACGCGCAATCACGGCTACGTACTGGCCGTCGTACCCTACAGTGTGGCCTACGGCTCGAACCTCCAGGAGGTCGTGCAGCTTGTCGACAATGCTGTCAACCAGATGAAGCACCGCTGGATGGACCGCTCGAAGAAGGCTAAGTCCGTCGTAGGTCAACTGGGCGATTCCGGCATCACCATCAACCTGTTCGTCTGGGCTGATGCTCCTAAGAAGTCGTACGTCGTCAGCGACGTCCTCAACTGCGTCTACGATACCCTCAATCAGAATGGTATCGAGATTCCTTTCCCACAGCAGGACGTACATATTAAGCAACAATAAGAAAACGGGAGAAGACATGGATCTGAAAGACAAGAAAATAGCCGTTTTGCTGAGTGGAGGCGTTGACTCGAGCGTGGTGCTCTATGAACTGGTGCGCCAGGGGTTGAAGCCAGACTGTTTCTACATCAAGATAGGCCCCGAGGAAGAGGAGGAATGGGACTGCTCGAGCGAGGAGGACCTGGAGATGGCCACCGCCGTCAGTCATAAGTATGGCTGCAAATTGGAGGTCATTGACTGCCACAGGGAATACTGGGATCAAGTGACGAAATACACGATGGACAAGGTACGTGCAGGACTGACGCCGAACCCAGACGTGATGTGTAACAGGCTGATCAAGTTCGGTGCCTTTCACGAGAAGCGTGGCAAGGACTACGACCTGATAGCCACTGGACACTATGCGACAACAGAAGAGGACAAAGTTCAAAGTTTAAAATGGCTCTGCACGAGTCCTGACCCCGTGAAGGACCAGACGGATTTTCTGGCTCAGATCTACGACTGGCAGCTGGAGAAGGCGATGTTCCCCATTGGCCACATGATGAAGGAGGAGGTGCGCGAAATAGCCGAGCGTGAACACCTGGCACCAGCCCATCGTCGCGACTCGCAGGGCATCTGTTTCTTAGGGAAGATCAATTATAACGACTATATCCGTCGCTACTTAGGCGAGTTGCCTGGTGACGTGATAGAACTGGAGACAGGCAAGAAAATCGGACAGCACAAAGGGCACTGGTTTCACACCATCGGTCAGCGAAAGGGCATGGGGCTGGGTGGTGGCCCGTGGTTCGTCGTCAAGAAAGACACGGAACAGAACATCATCTATGTGTCGCACGGCTACGACCCAGAGACAGCCTATAAGCAGGACTTCCCCATCCGCGACTTCCACAGCATCAACGGTGTACTACCGCCAACGGATATCACATTAAAGATACGTCATACACCTGAGTATCTACCAGCCACTTTGGAAGCAATGGACGATGGCAGGTATATGGTACATGCCGCAGCACCCATACATGGCGTGGCGCCAGGACAGTTCTGCGTCGTCTATGATGCCCAGCACCACCGTTGTTACGGCAGTGGCGAGATCACTATCTTATCATCTATTTAGCAACGACCTTTATGGTTCTTGTCGTACCGTTGGACAGCGTCTCGTGGATGATGTTCAATCCCCGTTGCAGCTGGCAGAGTTGAGAACCATCTGCCGTAAAGTAGTGTCGGAGCACCACCTCTGGCGAAGTAGCATTCACCGTGCCAATAGCAGTAGAAGCGATGGTAATATGTTCACCCATCAGACTGTTCAGATAAACTTCCAACGCCGTATAACCCTCAGCAGAAACGACCTTCTTTCCATCCTCCGGATCAGCAGGATTGAAGCCATTAGCCACTTCCCAATCGTCTGCCATACCATCGTGGTCATTGTCGACGACAGGAGTACCAACAGCATACGTTGGCCAGCCCTCAGCATCGTCAGGAGAATCGATAAAACCTGCCTTGTTGAGCGTTGTGCCCTTATACTGGGCCTGTTTGTTATGCACCTCATCGACAATACGCTGCTCCGTCACGTCACGACGGATAGTTCCTGCTTTTGCCAACACATGCTCGTAAGCCTCTTCAGCACTTTCTGTGGGAGTACGATAGATATCGTAGTCTTCAAACTTACATTTATCCAGACGCGTGACCTCCGAAGAGGGATAAACCAGCGTTTCGGATTTCATGCCTGCCACCGTATAGGTGGTATTGTTATGTATGGCGCTCCAGTTGTCATTGGTAGCATTGCTATTGCCCACCATCACGTTGTCAGCAAAATACCAGCGAGAAGGATTCTCGTTGAGCGTCTTACCACTACGGGCACCTGAAAGTTCCATGAAATAGCTGTTATTGGGCGTCGATGGACCAGGCTTGTAGTAGTTGCCCACGAAGTTGCACTCATGCGAGCTGTAAGTGCCGGCCTCGTTCTCACCACCATAACAAGAGTTTTTTTTGCCCCAGTTATAGTTCACGTTGTTCATATACTCCATGAAGACATTACGATCCTCCGTCGTACTGCTGGCCCCATTCAGGCGTGAACTACGGTTGTAGTTGTGAGCCAACAGGTTATGATGATAGGTTGCAGGCGAGCCTCCCCACTGGTCGCCATAGCTGCGACTGCCTTTCTGGTGACCAGCGTTGTAAAGACCTTCGTGAATGATACACCACTGGACAGTAGTAAAATGATTGTCGTAGATGGTCATATTCTCCTCACCACTCCAGCCAAAACAACAATGGTCGATGATGATGTTCTTAGCATTCTCAATACCCAAGCCTGCACCAGCAATGAAGCGGCTGTCAGTAGGTTTAGCAAGGTCAGCCTCATCAATTTCTCCCACACGGAAACGCAGGTTACGGATGATGACATTATTAGAACCTCCCAAGTTCACCTTGCCACCACGAATGAGGATTCCATCGCCTGGGGCCGTCTGCCCAGCAATAGTGACATTCTTCAGACTTGCGCGCAGTTCACGTTTCTTCTGGGCGTTGACACCTAACTTGATGACACCACTGACACGGAAGACGATGGTGGCATTCTCCTTTCCTGCAACGGTGAGCGCCCAGCGCAGTGAGCCCTCAGAGGGGTTGGCAGGATCGTCGTCGAGATTGTTCACCTCGACCACCTTACAGCCCCTACCGCCAGTAACGAACTTGCCAAAACCACGAGCCGTCGGGAAAGCCAGCAACTTATTCTCCAAGGGTGCATAGTCGTCAGTTCCCGCCTGTTGCTGGTGACTGGCAATGACAGCCTCTGGGTCGTAGGCTACAGCCGAGGTCTTGATGGCACGATAGGCTGCATCTACCTTCGCCCAGGTATTCACTTTCTCGTAGTCGGCATCCGTTAGCTGATGACTCCAACTGATACGTTGAGAGACATCAGCCAATGTATCCCCATTTTTACTCTTATATTCTGCATAATACGACTTTGTGCCATCATTGCCACCCATTGTCTCCCAACCACTGGCCTTGATGACGTTGTTCAGTTGGCAGTTCAGGAACATACTGCCACATTTCTCGGCACCCCAGCAACGACCTAAGGCAACACTCTTATCGGGAACGTCACTAGCCTTGGTCACTTCACAGTTATTGAAAATGAAACCCAGCCAGATCTTCGTGCCATCCTCAGCAGTAGTATAGACAGTCAGGTCCTCTGGAGCCGTGATGTAGCCGCCACCCACGCAATGGAGCGTGCAACGATCGAACCAACACGTACCGCCAGCATAGATATAGTCCGTACGTCCCTCAATGACGCACTCCTTATAATAGCTTCGCGTATCTTTCTTAGAGCGATGGGTATCCTGATAGCCTGCCACTCGACAATGGTAAAAGGTCTGACGATCACCGCTGACGAAGAGAGCCAATGCCTGACCGGCAGCAGAGCCACCCGTATTCTGGACACACAGGTCCTGTGCATAGAAATCGTCTGCAAAGACAGCCAACGTGGCATAGTCACGCACGTCCTTTCCATTGCCAATATTGTTCTTACCCTTGGATTCGGTAATAATGGTCTGAGCCATACCCTCGCCTATCAGGGAAATTTTCTTGGTAGACTGCTTCTGGCGCGTACCAATCTTCACCAGCTCAGTATACGTTCCTGCCTTAACCCGGATCGTTGCCTCCTCGCCTTCAGACACTGCATCGACAGCAGCCTGAATAGTGGCATAATCGCCTGTACCGTCTTGGGCTACCACCAGTGTCTTCTGACCCTTTACCACCAATACGGCAAGAAGAGCCATCATAGTCAAAAATAATTTTTTCATTTCTTTTTCATTTGCTTTAGTAGTTTTGTGTGGCAAAGGTACGAACTTTATTTATAATAGACAAGAAAACATAAAAAAAAGTGGCAAATCCTTATGGGACCGCCACCTTATTATATTATATGATGAGATTTCCTTAATCTATAACTTTATCGATTATTGGATCATCTTGCGACCATTCTGGATTACAACACCCTTGTAGTCGTTGTTAACCTTCTGACCTGCCAAGTTGTAGCGAGGAGCATTCATATTGAGTTCAGCATTCAGGGCAGAGATACCAGTGTCACCACCAAAATCAGCCTCAACCTCTGTAGGAGTACCGCTGCCTACTGCTTCCACTGCCATGTTTTCGGTATTAATTTTTACTACCGAGTTACCGTCTACAACATTCGTAGCTACACCATTCTCATCAACAATGCTTGAGAATTCTGTATTCATTACAATGGATTCACCCATGTCAAGGGCTGCCGCATAACTCTCCGTTGTACCACCATCAGGAGTGAAGTCATAGCCTCCAAATCCTATTTGAGAAGATGCCTGGAAAACATAATAAGAATCACCAGCCTTCACATCAAAAGTCAACCATCCCCAAAAATGCTGGTTACCTCCTGCTATCACATAATTCCACTTATCAGCCGTGTTTCCGTCTTTATCAGGCTCAGTAAGAGATGCCCAAGGATTGGTGAAATCATTTTCATGAATAGCTTTGATTTCATCATTCGTGAAAAATCTCATCATTTCTTGACCAGCTTCATTCACCTTGTTATTACCCTCTTCATCCTTGATTTTTTGTCCGTTGATGTAACCCTCAACAAGATAGTCAGTATGCATAACCAGAGGAGTACCTGTAGAAGCAGGAACAATAGTTGTGGCTCGATTTCCCTTATTTGCCCAAATTAAAACCTTTAGCTTTCCATCTTTGGAAGGAGTAAATTTATAATAGAGGCCATAAGAAGGCACACCCGTAATTCCTTGCCAATAGTATACATAAGTGTAGTAAGGACGTGTATAATAATCCCCTTGGTTTTCACTATAGAAATACTCGGCAAAAATTTCTTTGTAGGCATTCCCCTGACCCATCACAAAATAAAGTTTCGTACCCTTTTCATCATTGATATCAAGCTTGTTGTTTTTGTTTTCCCATTTAATATCACCCATTGTAATAGACTTCAAGGGATAAATACCAGGCTCATGTTCCTGTGCGTTAACACTTATGGCTATAAAAGCCATTGCAATAAGAGTAAAGATTTTTTTCATAATCGTTTTGTTTTAATTATTTATTAGTAAATTTGTTTGTTTTGTTTCACTTTGTACGACATATTGACGTACTT
>Ga0265299_10006003_pt1 | contig 11151 bp, 4 predicted proteins | sample AusTroGonzalo_MG_4_FD_193485 | JGI IMG/M metagenome (GOLD analysis project Ga0265299, IMG submission 193485) | Bovine rumen microbial communities from tropical cattle in Woodstock, Queensland, Australia - Gonzalo_02 | ecosystem: Host-associated > Mammals > Digestive system > Stomach > Rumen ...
TAACTGATGGGCGAGCAGAGGAAGTCGATGTCGGGGGAATTGAGGAGCATGCGCAGGGCGTGGTGACCGCTGGTCCAGTTGATTGTCTCGAAGAGGTAGCCGTAGAAGGAGCCGACTACATGGTCGCGGCCAATCGCGTCCTTGGTGAATTTCGCCAAATCAAGGATGGCCTCGGCGGTCATTCGGCTCAGGAAGCGGCGGTAGTCGTTTTGCGTGCCATTCGGAAAATCCCGCTGGAATTTCTCCCTTGCGCGGGGGCCGTCGTTGCCGTATTCGTCGAAACTCAGGAACTCTTCGGTCTGGCCGCCAGCGACCTGGATGCCGAAGAAATGGTCAGAATACGGCGCGTTCTTCAAGTGGTCAAGGAAAATTCCCATCAGCCTTTTCACCTCGGCGCGGTAGCTGTCGGAGGCAAAGCAATAGCGCGGAGTGTGGTCCTTGGGGCCGGGGAAGGTGCATTCCTGCGGATTCTCCTCCTCCCACCAGGTCGGCATGGCGGTGTTGACTCTGGGGAAAATCAGCGCGTCGGGGACTTGCGCCAGCAGACGGTTCACCCTGGCGTCAAAGTCGCTGAAGTCCACCTCTCCCTTGCGGCTGAAAAATCCCGGCGCGAATGGACCTACCTTGCTGAAGTTGTTCGTCGGGCGGTCGCTGAAGAACACTGTCATGGAAAACAGTCGATAGCCCGCCTTCCTGAATGCGGCGTAGCATCCCCGCTCGTCCAGATAGGTCATGTAGGCCATCGGAGTGACAGGCTCCCCGTCAATGAACAAGGCGGGAGCACCGTGAAATTGGTCAATCTTTGAGGTAATCACAAGCTGTTTCCCTATCACAAGTTGGATTGTCACCGATGGGTGGGGTTCACCGTCTCAGTTGTTTCAGCGCATATTGCACAGCCGACTGTTTTTCCTCGGTTTGGCTGGTATTTTCAATGGCCTCCCTGGCCTCAAAGAGCTTGAGGCAGGCCGTACGATAATCCAAGCCGCCGATTTCCGCGAGAAGGCGCGTGGCGCGGTCAATCAATTTCTTGTTCGTGGCGTCCACCCAACTCATCCAGTTGCCTGTGATTCTGCCCAGTACGGCCATGGTGCCAGTGGAAATTGTGTTCAAGGCGAGTTTCACTGCCAGATGCTTCATGGTCTGGAGCGGGGAGTCCGACAGGTCGCAGACAACGCGGAAATCACCGTCGCTACCGCCAATGCTCAAATGTCGGCGGCAGGCAAACGGTGCGTCAATCGTGCCAAACGCCTGGAATACAGAGGGATTGCTCTGGGATTTGCCGACCGTCACTAGGATTGCCGCATCGTGGCCAGTGACTGTCCTGTCCTGTGGCGACTCCTTGCCGACCTCGAATTTGAGCAACTCGGATGCCTGGATTCTTGGGAGATTGTCCTGCACGGAGGATGGTGCGTTCATCTCCATGTAGTCATGACGGTTCCAGTTGAGGCAGCGCAAGGGACGGTGCATGGCCGCCGCCCAGGTTTCTGGCGTTGTTAACAGCGGATTCTTGACAAACGCCCAAGGCCGCGGCGAAAGCGCATCGTCGTTCTTGCGGAAAGGCGGCAGCATGAAGGTTGGGGAGCGCTCGGTGGTGTCGGTAAAGATGTCCAGCAGGAAATCATTGGCGAAATAGGTGACAAGCCCCTTGTGGCGGTAGACGTCGGCTTCGAAATCAATGTAGTCGGCCATTGCCTGCACGGAGAGGGGGACCTCAAGTTCGCTGAGCAGTTTTTCAAAGTCTGCAACATAATCGCGTGGCTGTAGACCGAGCAGATGGCTCATGACTGTCTCCAGCGCACTGCCAGCCACCAGTTGTTCGGAGGTCGTTGCCTGCATTCGCGTGGAGCCAGCCAGGGCCATCGGCCCACAGGACAAATCGAGCACGCAGACTCGCGGGTCGCGGATAGCCTGCCGCGAGCGCTCCAGGTGCTCGGCCAGCAAGTCAGCGGGATTGTTGAACAACAGGAAAGCCTGCGCGCCGCGCTCCAGCGCCTCAAACACGGTTCCCAGCACGGACGAAGTTTCCCCGCCTTCAGTGATGGCCACCAGCATATCGCCGGCTCCCAGCCCCATCTCCTGCACCTGACGGCGTCCGAAGGACTGGTAGTCTTCAAAGGACTCGACAGATTTCACCAGCGCATAGTCGCCACCAGTCATGATGCTGAATACTTGGTCGGCGTATTTCGCCGTCGTCGGCGTTTGTGCGCAGAAATCACGCCACATACATTCGAGCAGGATGCTGAGGCGTCCCGTGGCCCCGCAGCCAGAAAAGACGATTTTGCCGCCGCCGAGAATGGTTTTCAGTCCCGAATCCACCAGTTTCTGGAACTGTTCGGACTGGAAGACGCGCCTGGCCATGGCCAGCACGTTGTGGTCGACGCTCTGGAGGTTCCTCACGCCGTCCGCCGTGGAGCGGGCGAACTCGCGATCCAGATTTTTCGTGAGCGGATTCGACTGCTCCGTGGGCAGGAAGCCGAGGTGAAACTGCTTATCGTGCTCCAGAAACTCAAGGGCCAGAAGATTGGACTGTTCGCTCATGGCGGTTATTCCTTCCGATGAAACTCACTGCTCCTCGAAATACGGGGCGATTTTGACATAGTTCATGATTAGTTTTTCGCCCGCCTTGGCACTTCCCGTGAAAGTAAGTTCCACCGTGTCTTTCTCTGGAATGAAGCGATAGTAGCGGTAGTTCGTCTTGGCGGTAATAAAGTCAGCCTGCCCCTTGGTGCGCTCATCAATGTAGGTGAACTCACGGACGATTTGCGCGTCCTTGAGCGTTACTCCGATGTCGAAATAGCGCGGATTGACTTTGTCGGCCATGGTGTCGTCGTAGTCTGCCGTAATGAACTCGAGAGTATACGGCTTTCCGGGAACGAGTTCGACGGCAGTCTGGCTGATGGTCGCGGGCTGGTCGGGATTTCCTGCCAGAACGGCGAAATGCTGACCGTATTTCGAGCAGTACCAGCGCCGTTCGTTCCTTGCTCCGAACAGGTCGTTGTGGTCGACTTTCACGTCGCCTGTGCAGCGCCAGCCCTCCAGTCCGTTCTCGAAGTCGTTGTTCTGGAGATGCGGCAGGAGATAGGTATAGCCGTAGGCCTTCGCGAGGCTGTCGGTGCGTCCTTCGAGCACGTAATGGCGGACGAGTTCGCAGCACCAGCGGGCAATTTCCTCATTGGTGTAGTTGAACCCCCAGTAGCCTGCCAAGCCAAGCCCAGTGAACTCTGGATGGTTGGCCAGATAGTGAAATTCCATGTCGAGAAAATACTTGAAATTGACCTCTGGCAGCCAGGCGATGGACAGGATGGGAACCTGGTGGAAATTGCCGAAGATGAATCCAAACACTGGATTAGAGCCAGGGATGAAGTCGTTCATGCGGTTGGCCGTGCCAGACAAGGTGTTTGAGATGTTGATATAGGCTTCCTTCTCCGTCTTCAAGGTCTTGAGGTATTCCTCGAAGGCGATATAGCCATGTCCGCCGCCAGCATTCATGAAGGTGGAAAGAATACGATGGTGGAGGCCAGGCTCGTGCGGCGAGTCGCCGCCAAACCAATGGAATAGGTCCTTGCCCAGCGGATTCTCCAATTTTTCAAATCCCAAGGCGCAGTTCAACAAGCCGTTCGTGAGGGAGAAGAAGTATTCGTCGAACTCTACCCATTGGTTGGATTTCTTGGCGAAAAGGCCTGTCGGCGAGTTCATTTGTCTCACAAACTTGTCGATATGGGCCTGGTCGAACGGCTGGCGGGACGGGGGGCAAAAGGAATCGACACATTCCAGGCCAAGCGAGGCCGTGTAGGGGCGCAATTCCTCCTTGACGCCGCGCGCGCCAATCGTGTTGAACACGCCAAAGGCGTGCTTCTGGTGGAAAGCAAGGTCGCATCCAGCAAGACCAGGAATCCAGGTGACATCAATGCCCGCGTATTTGTACAGGATTGGCACAGTGCGGATGAAAAGCTTGCCATCGACTGGCGTGTCAAAGGCGACGGTGTACTGCCCAGGATTGAGCCGACGCTGCGCCTCTGGGCGCGGAGAATCGGCAGTGAGCAGGGGATTAACGTCGCCGCTGAGCGTCATGGTCGGCTTGGTGGTAGAATCCAGTTTGAAATATACCCAGGTTCGGCGCGGGACGGTGAAGGTGACGGATGTGGTTTTCTGTAGCGGCTGTGCGAGCAATTCCGTGGTCAGAGGGTTAAGGCGACGTTCTGCGCAGGGCGGTTCCGGCGCGAGAATCGTGAAATCGAAGGCGTTGCTGGCAACTTCCTGTCCGTCCTCGGTCACGCTGATGGTCAGGGCATGCTGACCTGCCTGAAGTTGGCTGATGTCAATCTGGAAGAAGCCCTTATCGAAATTCGGCGCTGGCGCGGGCTTGCCGTCGATGGTAACGGCGGCTGTTGCGACCGCGCTGGTATGCCAGTTGACAGGCAGCGTTGCCGTTCCGGCGGGAATGGCATCGAGGCGCGGGACGGCGGGCACGGCCTTGATGAATTGTTTGAGCATCATGTTACCATTACTTGAACCTTGCCTGCCTTTTTCCGTCAGCGCTTCCAGCGACGGCTGGGCGAAGGAGATTTCGCCTGAATAGTTTTCCAGATAGAGCAAGGCGGCGAAAGGCTGCTTGAGAATGTCGTCTGCCTTGTCCTCGCGTGAGTTATGACCTTCCAGAGTGAACTCCTTCGCAAACAGTTTCCAATCGCAGTTTTCGGGAAAACCATTAAGGGCGAAAGAATGGGACCAGCCATCGTCAATGATCAGGAAATCTGCGCGTTTCGCCTGGAAATCCTTCGTGCGAACATAGCAAGACAGGCGGTATTTCTCTCCGGGGACAAGCGTGAGCATTTTCTGGCGGATACTGCCTAGTTCCACGGGCATTTCAGCAGGGGCTGAGAATATGACAAACGGCGAATTGTCAGGCCCGCCATCTGGTAAACAAGTGCCATGGATATACCCACCGAAGAACCATCCGTTCGGCATGGGCGATGTTCCACATTCCAGCCTGCTGTTGTGCAGGATATTCTCGGACACTGCATTTATCGCCGCGCAGAGCAGCACCAAAAGGGCCAATTTTTTTTTCATTGCAGATTCATCCTGGGTTACAGCGTTGAGAAAGAGATGTTTGTTGTAGGGTCTGAAATATATGCTTTGAAATAATATAATTCGTTATCTGGCAATTTTCACCTACAATATTGCTGGTACACATACCATCGCAAGGGAGTTTTTTCCGTCGATTACCTTCACCAAGAATGTCATTCCATGCGGTTACACAACAGACAGTGAGCGGCATAAGCGCCAGCGGTTGTCGCTCCTCCCGCACTTTGCCACGGTTTGCATGACAGCGCGGCAGGAGTTTATACCTATTTAGCCTTTTTGAGGTAGATTTCGAAACACTGCCGCAATTTGGCGGTGATTCTGGCACGTAAATCAAAGACTGGCTCCCAATAGTTGACATCATAGACATTCTGGCCGCTATCGCCTTGGATTTTGGGCATGAACCCCCTGGTCATGGTGTTATGCAGGTCTTCAAGGGAAAACTGCTGGCTTTGTTCCTGGTATTGGCTTTGAATCAAGGCATATTCTTCTTCCATCATTTGCTTGTTTATGGTAGGATAGAAGCGACGAAGGACATCGCGGGAGAAATCTTGGGCATAGCAGGTCTGCCCCCCGACGCGGAAGTATCCCGGGGCAATTTGCAATAGATGGCCTCTTAAGGCAATGTTCTTCCGGCTGACTTGAACAAAACAATCAAGTTTCACATGATCACCGATTTTGTATACAGGGTGCTTTTTCTTAAGCGACTCCATTATCACCGTATCTAACGGAAGCGACCTCATCTGCGCAGCGGACACATCCATACCCAGCAGGGCGGAAAGGATTTGCGCGTTCCTCTTATGGAGCATCCGGGTCAATTCCCGGTCCAGGGCATTGAGGCCGACAGGGGGTCTTGTGCGGTCAAGCAAATGGTCTAGCGGAATGTTGGACAGCCTGGCGAAATTGCCGATTCCCGCAATCTCGGCCTTGGCGATGACGGCGTGCATGATAACAATGTCGGTCAGGGCTGGCAACCGTTCTTGGAAGATGGCAGGGGTCAACGAACCAATTCTGGCGGTCAGGTTTTCGCCGCAGCATGCGAAGTCGGCGAAACAGATTTTAAGCCAGTGTTGCCTGGCAAGAAGTTTGGCGCAGAGCTGTTCTTCCGCCTGGCGCCTGGCTTCCTCCTCCGCCAGTTTCTCGGTGGCATGGCGCATTTGCTTGTCGTAACGTTGAATCCAGACCTGGGATTCCTGGTCTCCCTGTTCCGCTGCAATCCTGTAATGGTAGGCCGCGATAGACATGTCTTTTTCGACGCCGAGGCCTTTTTCGTAGCATTGCGCTAGGCGCCGTCTGGCCTTGATGCTGCCTTTGGCGGCCGCCGCCTGGAACCAGGCCAAGGCCTCGGCCTGGTTCGTCAGTTTGTCGCCCGCATACAATTCCCCCACGGCCAACTGATATTCAGCATCGCCTTTAGCCGCCAGCCACTGATAGCATTTTTCCTGCTCGAAGACATCAACTTCGGCAATCTTGCCCTGATGGTACAAGGAGGCCATCTTTTCGATGGCTGGAATATGCCGCAGGTTTGCGGCTCGCCTGTACAGGGCTTCCACAGAGGGCCAGTCTCTGTCCTGATAGTCGTCGCGCCGCAAGGTCAACTCGGCCAGTTGCAGCATGGCCTCCGGCTCGTCTTTGGCGGCCAGCAGTTGATTGTAGTTGATGGCCTTGTCGAGGTCAGGCATTGTTGCACAGAGTTTTGCCAGTTTGGGAAGCGCCTCCTTGACATTGCCCTGAAATGCCTTCTCATAGTATGAGATTGCCAGGGGGATGTCGATATCGGCGCCTTTGCCGGTTTCAAAGATGGTGCCCAAATCGTATGAGGCCAGGAAATCGTTTTGCGCCGCAGCCCGCTCCAACCATGAACGGGCCTTTGCGTAGTCGGCCAGTTCCTGACAATGAAGAAATATATGTCCCTGAATGTACTGCACAGATGGATTTTCTTGGTCGGCTTTGGAGAGAAAATCAAGTGTCTTGTGGTATTCACCTTTCTGGAAGGCCAGTTCTGCCTGTCTTAAGGCTTCCTTCTGGACTTTTTCCCGGCACTCTTGGAGTTGGGGGGTCAACCTGGAATAATACTCAGGGTAGCGAGCGCAAATCTTATCCCGCAAGATTTCTGCCTGGTCGTAGTGGAAATGTTGAAGATTGGTGTGAAAATCTGACAAGTCTTCCTTCAATTTCTTGTCTTTTTTGACGGCCTGGGCATGGAAATAACTCGCCGCAGAAGCGAAGGGAGTTTTGGCGGTGGCTAGCGATTTTGCGAGGGCCAGATTGCCGTCAACAGAATATGGATGCAGGATATTGAGGATAACTGTGACGAGCAGTAACTGGAGCAGGATGAGCGTCGTTATGTGCAAAAACATCTCCCGACGGTAATTTGGCGGTGTGACAGACACCCGGGATAGTTTGACAGCCCAGAATGTGCGTCCCTCGCCGATGAGAATCGTATGTTCCAGTTTGTGCGCATAATGGTGATGCGAATATAGCATGAACAGCATGTAGGCTGCGGAAATTGCCAATGCCGCCAGCCAGTTGGAGCGGGTCAGGCTGGTCAGGAAGAACGAATATCCGAAAAGTGCGACGCCTAGAATTCCCTGGGTAATGCCCAGGAACCGCGACATTCCGCCCGCGCCGCAGTATTCATGCAGTTTGGCCTGTATCAGGCTCCAAACCAGAGCAAAGACGGCATACGCGCCAATTGTCCATCTGGTAGCCTGGGGATATTCGCCGCTGAAGGCCCGATAGCCGCAGTCGCCGAAATACAGAAACAACCAGCCGAGCAGGAACATGGCCATCTGCGTGACAAACAGGCGATGGAATGCCGCCTGGCGTCGCAAAGGCTCGATGAGGTAATACTGGAAGTGTGATCGTTCCTTGAGATTCAGCGAGAAAAGATTCTGGAATTTCGGGTACTGGTCGGGGTGTTGCGTCAGCAAGTCGGCAATCGTTTCATGATTCAACAAGTGCTTGAAAAATCTGGCCGCCTCATCGTTGCCGCGTACTTTTTCAAGACAATAGTCGGCAAAAGCCGGGGAAGTCATTAACAAGCGCTTGAAATCTTCCTTGCTGATTCTTTCGAGGCCATATTTCTCCAGAAATTCCGGATGTTTCCTGGCCAATCTCAGAACCTGTTCCTTGCTAAGCGACGCCCAGGAAAAACGGCTGTTCCATTCCCAGTCCATGTAATCGACGAGCGTGTAGAAATCATCGGGCGGCAGGTTGACGAGTTCCTGGAGATGTGCGGCATCCAGCACCTCTTGTCGCCGTTCCCAGAGATACAAATTGAAATTACTGACTGAATGTTGCTTGTCTTCCGGAAGCGTTTTGATATAATTCAGGATTTTTTGCCAGTGCGCTTTCGTGAAATTTCTGGCGCATTGGGGATCTTTAGCCAGGCAATGCAGCCATTCTTCGCCGTCCAGCTTATTCCAGTCCAGATAGCGGTCTTCAAGATGCGGGTAGCGACTCAATGCTTCCATTACTCCAGTCGCGTGGAGCAGACTGAAAATGGCCAGATACTTCGGATGACGCAGTGAGTCGTAGTCGAACGACCTTGGCCAGTTCGCCTGGGAACCTTTGGCCTCATACGCTGCCTTGTCAAGCAGGTCATTGGTCAGGATGGGCTTCCAATCGTCGAAAGCAATCTTTTCCCATGGGCAATGCTGTGAGAATCCCGGATACTGTTTCAAGATTGCTACCCAGTCGCTAGACGTGAACTTGTTCCAATCGCAATGCTGGGCGTATGCTTGGTCAAGCTTGAACAGCTCCAGCCATTCCGAACAAGTGAAGATTTTCCAGGGACAATGCGAGGCCCACTGGGGAGAATGAACCAGAATCTGCACCCATTCGGAGGCAGGAATCTTACTCCAGGAGCAATATCTGGCCCAGGCTGGTTTCTCCTGCAAGATTTTCTCGACGCCATTGCCGGAAATCAGCGCATAGATTTTCTTCACAGGAGAATGATTGGGAATGAAATTGATCGCCCGCGCCCAGTCTTGAGCGTTGAAACGATTCCAATCGACATTATCGACATTGCTGTCCGAAAACGGATAGTAGCCAAGTAATTCCGGGAAGAACTTGAAGGCGGAGAAGATTTCCTCAGCAGAAAAAGCCTGCCAGTTCAAATGTTTCGCCCAGCCCATTTTCCAGGCAAAGGCAATCGGGTTGGCCAAGGTGCAGGTTTCCTGCATGGTCTGGGAGGAGAATCTCTTGTCATCCTGGAGTCCGCTTTGGGCGAATATGGCCTCCTGATTTTGCGCCCATGACGAGGGCAATTGCAGGTGGCTGTTCACGACAAAACGCGAAACCGCTTCCCAAGGGCACTTCGCAGAATATTCTGGCTTCAAGGCCAGCAGTTCCAGCCACGAGGCTGGCGTCAGGGTGGAGATATCAAATCTCTGACGGAAAGTTGCCTCTGTTGCTAGCAGTTTGACCACGGCTTTGACAGGAATGTCCTTGGCGGGAAACAACTGCCAATACTGCGGATATGACAGAAGCAAGTCTTCGAGGACAGTGGCGGGCGGGCAGGATCCCCCTGCATAGAGATATGCGAACAGCAACCGCATATTCTGCAATAGCTGTCTGTCGTCGGGTGGCAGGGGCCTGTGCGTGGCGCTGGCCAGCCAGGCAGGCGCGAGAGTGCCCTGAAATTCGCAGCCGCAGGCATCGCAAACTAGGGATTGATTTTCGAGAATCATCCGCAGGCTGCAGGTCACGGCTATCTGCCCACATTCCTCGGGGCAGGAGAATACTAATTCCCTGTCAATGTTCATCGGCTGGGTAATTCTTCGACTTCATGGAACTGCCGGACAATGGCCTGAGGAATTTCGAGGGTGAATACTTCCGGGAGTTCTCCAGGCCGGAATTTGGCGACGGCGGGGGTTGTTATGGGGGCTTTGCGCCGCGACCTGTCGAGTTCAGGGGGGAACTCCTCCGTGCCCAGATACCAGGCGGACATGGTGGCGATGGTCAGGACGGGAGCCTGGGGATAATAGCTCTCGAAAAACTCATGGCGCGATTCCAGGCAATGGTCGTGCCCGCGCAACATTCGCTTGGCGGGGATTCCCGTCAGTTTTTCCATCTTTCCTAGGAAGTAAATCAGGTCGTTCTTGCCAACTTCTGGCTCGGATTTGTCGTCTTGTCCGGGAATCAGGCGATTCCAGATGAAGGCGTGGAGGTATTTTTCATCCTCTAAATCCTGGAGTTGCCTCACATTGTCAATCGAATAGCCAAAGGTATTCATGTCAAATGAAGGGCAGCCGCCGTGGGCGACAAACAGCCCGTCCGGCAGGAAAAGCGCCCTGGGCAGAATCTTGCAGAACCCCACCAGCCATTTCCCGAAATCCTCGTATTCCTTGCGCTGGTTGAGGAACTGGCAGAACTCGGAAGGCAGAACCTTGGAAGAAAATGCCCCGTTGTCAAAAAACAGGCCATCATCATGGTTGCCGGCAATCCAGAAAATCTTCCCCGGACGCTCTATCACCAGGGCAAGCACGCGCATCACGACTTCAAGTCCGTACTGGAAACGGTCAAAGAGGTCGCCCAGGAAGACAATGGTCGCCTGATGGGCGCGGGAATCGATGAAGGAAAGTGCGGCTTCCAATGCTAGAATATCGCCGTGGACATCGCCGACAAACCACAGGTCGCCGGGCAGGGCCGATGGCTCGTTGACCACATGGACACGATTCTGGCCCGCCACATAGTTGAAGGCAAATTCCAACTGGTCGAATTTGTCGCCGTAGGTGGCAATCCATTTCTGAACATTCTGCTCCGCCAGGTGCGCCTTGCCCAGAATGGCGTGTTTTGGCCAAAAGGCCTGTTCACTGGCATTCCATGGCTGGCGGGCTTTGGGGACTGAGGCGGTTTCCGGCGCGGGAGATTCCGCAGGACGCCCGTCATCGGCGGTCTGTTCGGCGGTCGAACAGGAGGTCGCCTCTTCCTCGTTGCTGTGCAATTCTTCCAAAGCCATTGCGTTATTCTCCTTCAAAGGAAATGGTCAAGGGAGCCGCCGTGACGCCTGCATTTCTCTTGGAGCCTATCCTGATTACATCGCCGGCAAACACGGGGTAAATC
>Ga0265299_10006005_pt1 | contig 11148 bp, 9 predicted proteins | sample AusTroGonzalo_MG_4_FD_193485 | JGI IMG/M metagenome (GOLD analysis project Ga0265299, IMG submission 193485) | Bovine rumen microbial communities from tropical cattle in Woodstock, Queensland, Australia - Gonzalo_02 | ecosystem: Host-associated > Mammals > Digestive system > Stomach > Rumen ...
ATTACCGAAAGCAACGCCCTTTACAGCCTCCACGTAACTAACACCGAGACAGGCGCCGTGATTTGCAGTCCCGACCCTACCATCACAATCACCATGAGACCGGCTTTCGACATCACCTTCCAGCAAATCGCCCTGACTTGCTCCGACAGATCGGCCGACAATGGCAAGACAGGCAAGATGAAAGCCACAGCATCAGGAGGCGGCTACACCAACTTCGTTTACGAATGGGACACTCCATACAGTCAGTATTATGCCGACCCTCAGCTGGCCACCAACCTCTGCGCTTATACAGATTACAACATAACGGTCACCAACGAGTACGGCTGCTCACAGACAGCAACAGCCCGTCTGAAAGCTTATCCAAACCCAAACATTCTGTTATACTCTGACCCGGCCGACACTGTTTATCTGGACAACCCATACGTGACCTGGTCGTTCACCAACAACGACACAGTGTACGACGGCCACGACACCTTGATTGAAATATCCAATTTCTACTGGGAGTTTGAAAACCACGAGGAGACTTACACCGAAGCCACTCCAAGAATTATTTACGAAGAGACCGAAAACGAACACCCCGTCACCAAGCTCATAGCCACCAGCGACCAGGGTTGCGACAGCACATACACCAAGGCTATACAGGTATTGCCAGTAAAGCTTAAGATACCGAACATCTTCACACCAAACGGCGACGGACATAACGATTATTTCCAGATTGGTTACGACACTGGCGAGCCTATCAACGATTTGAGCAAGTATTTCCTCAGCGCCAAGTTGACGGTGTTCAACAGATGGGGACGCACTGTATATGAATCGAGCGACTACAAGAACGACTGGGACGGAGGCAAACTCCCCGACGGAACATATTTCTATGTTTTGGATTGCAAGGGATACACTAACAATTACAGGTATCAGGGATCGGTGATGATTTGGAATTCAGGGAGATAGTTTTGAGTCGTTGAAAATTAATAGTTGAAAGTTAATTGAAAATGAAAAAGATATTTTTACCATTATTGATTGCATTTTTGATGGTGTCTTGCGGCAGCAACGACAGCAAGCTAAATACCGGACTGGTGAACAATCCGGCTTCGGCCACCAAAGGCAGCAATCAGACTGAACCCAAGATTGAGTTCAACACTTTGGAACACGATTTCGGCAAGATGATACAGGGCGAGCAGGTGTCTTACACATACAAATTCAAGAACACAGGCGACGCCGACCTCATCATCTCGGCAGTGGAGAAAACCTGCGGCTGCACCGACATCAAGTTCCCCAGAAAACCTATCGAACCGGGCGGTGAAGGCGGCATCAGCATCACCTACGACAGCAAAGGCCACAAAGGCTTCCAGTACAAGCGCGTCATAGTGAAGGCCAACACCAACCCTTCGGAGACCATTCTCAAATTCAAAGCCCTAGTGCAAACAGTCGACAATTTTTAAATCATTAAATACTTTAATATGAACGCATTAAACATGTTTTTACTTCAGGCCGCTCAAGGTCAGCAGCAAGGCGGCGGTTACTCGGGAATCATTATGATCGTTTTGATTTTCGTCGTATTCTGGCTGTTCTTCATCCGTCCTCAGAACAAGAAACAGAAAGAGGAACAGAAATTCCGCGAGGCTCTTCAGAAGGGCGACAAGGTCGTCACCATAGGCGGAATTCACGGCAAGATTGAAGAAGTGAAAGAAACCACTCTCATCATTTCAGTCGACAGCAACGTGAAAATCGAGATTGAGAAATCGGCAGTGGTAGCCAATCCGGCAGCGGCTAAGTAATTTTACTTAAAAGCAAAACCTTAATCGAATGGCAGAAGACTCAAAATCACATGGTATCAGGGTTTTTAGCGGTGTGATTATATTCACCGTGATAGCGGCTTTTTTATGGTTTATCATAAAATTGTCCAATACCTACACCGTGACAGAGCCTTTTGCCATTCATTACATCAACGTTCCCGCCGACCACATCATCCCCAACTCCAACTACAGCGTGGATGCCACAGTTACTACGACGGGATTTAAACTGCTCCCATACTATTTCAGGGGCAAAGACCAGCGGAAGGTAGACATTTCGCTCAACGACATCAATTACAAAAAGTCAAATTTTGAAACATTCTCATACAACAGCAGGTACCTTCAGGAAGCCATAGCCGACTTTTTTGTTTGCAACATAAACGAAGTAAGCCTGGGTGACGAGAATTTGTATTTCGTAATGAGCAAGCTGGCTGCCAAGCGGGTCAAGATAGTGCCGCAGACAAGCATATTGTTCGATAGGCAGTACAACTACTACGGCGAGCCGGTGTCATTCCCCGACTCAGCCACCATCTACGGTGCCGCAGTAGACATTGAGAACGTCAATGTGCTTCACACCGAGATGATAACCCGCAAGAACGTACGCCAAAACATTGAAACCAAAGCAAAAATCGAGCTCAAGGGCGACATACAATGCGATATAAGCGAAGTTCAAGTACTTGTAAATGTCGAAAAATTCACCGAAGCCGAGATAGAGATGCCCATCAGCCTGCCAAGCGGCATAAAAATGCATCTATATCCGAACAAGGTTAAAATCAAATACATAGTGGCCTTGAAAGACTATGCCATCATCAACGAGATGTCGTTCAAAGCTACCATCGACCCCGACGACATATACAGCAGCGACAAGTTGCCAGTCATACTCGAACTTGCGCCGAACAATACCCAAATTTTGGGAATAGAGCCCGACGAGGTTGAATACATAGTAGTTCAGTAATGAAAAGAATCGGAATCACCGGCAACATTGGCAGTGGCAAGAGCTATGTGTGCAAAATGTTCGAAAGCCTGGGCATACCGGTATTCTATTCGGACGATGAAACCAAGAAACTTTATTTGATTCCCTCTGTAAAAGATTTGATAATCAAGCGTTTCGGTCAAGAGGTTTATTTTGAGGACGGCAGTTTGAACCGCAAGCTCCTCTCCTATCATCTGTTCAAGAACGAGGAGGCCATGCAATTCATTGAATCGGTGCTCTACCCTGCCTTGAACCGACGTTTTGACCAATGGTGCGATCAGCAGCAGTCGCCTTACGTGCTATACGAGTCGGCCATACTTTTCGAGAAGAGTTACATCAAATATTTCGACAAAATCATCTTCGTTTCCGCTCCGGAAGAAGTGCGCTTAAAACGCACAATGCAGCGTGACGACTGTAGCGAGGAGAATGTCAGATCGAGAATGCGGCTTCAAATGGGCGAAGAAACCAAGATTTCCAAAGCCGACTTCGTGATTTACAACGACGGAATCAAAGAGGTAAGACCACAGGTTGAAGCCATCAATAAGCTTCTATATTGCTGATACACAAAGGCCCGCGACTTTCTTCAAAATAAACTATAAGCTTATCCAATTCAACAGGATTGAAACGCACTATGCGCTTGTAGCCCACGGTTGTCAAAGTGTCATCAGGTCTAATCCTAAACCAGTTGCCGTCTCTCTCACCTTCCAAATAAAATTCCTTTACCCTCTGGCCAAGCTTAACATATTCCTGTATCATCACCCGGGAGACAGTTACAGGCTTTTCCATTGTGAATGAAATGGTTCCGTAAGGATAGTCGTCGGCTGTGGCCCAGTAAGTCTCAGGATTGCCGTCTATGGTTTTTTCAGCCGAATAGCGGCTGCCGCGCTCGTTGTCGGCTTTCACCTTGGCGCCAGCCAACACATTGCAGCTCAATTCATTGGAAATCTTCTGATAAAAGCCCACGGCATTTGCCGAGTCAATCGGATGTATCCTGCCGTTGAGGGCAACCGGGAAATTCAGCAGCAGATTGGCGTTGCGGCCCACACTTTTATAATATATGTCGCAAAGCTCATCAACGGTTTTCACTTTCGAGTCTTCGCTTTTGTGATAGAACCAGCCCGGACGTATCGAAACATCAACCTCAGCCGGCAACCATTCAGTGCCATTCTCACAACCGTAAGTGTTGACCTTCCAGTTTGTCTCACTAGTAATCTGAGGTGCATTGCACCAGTCGGTCTCTCCCGCCCAGCCTTTCTCGTTGCCTATCCAGCGTACGGTCTGGTAAGGTCCGCCGAATATCATGGCTCGAGGGTTACGGGCCAGCACAGTGTCTTTAGCACGCTGATAATCATAGTAGTTGTCCGGGTCGATAGAACGAGTTTCGTTAGCGCCGCCATAGTAGCCGTTGCCGCCGTTGGCGCCATCAAACCAGAACTCAAACAATGGACCATAATTGCTTGTCAGTTCCTGAATCTGTTGATGATAGGTTTCAACATACTCCGGATAAGCATAGCGAGCGTTGTTTCTATCCCAAGGCGAGCAGTAGATTCCGAATTTCAGACCATATTTGCGGCAAGCGTCGGAAAGCTCTTTAACCAGGTCCCCTTCCCCATTTTTATAAGGTGATTTAGAGATATTGTAATCCGTTGATTTTGTTGGCCAAAGGCAAAATCCGTCGTGATGTTTAGCGGTGAGAATCACTCCTTTCATGCCTGCAGCTTTCAGAGTGGCGGCCCACTGCTCACAATCCATATTCGACGGGTTGAAAGTGACGGCCGGAGTGTCGCCATAGCCCCATTCCAAGTCATTAAAGGTGTTCAGACCGAAATGTATGAAAGCGTATGTCTCCAGTTTCTGCCACTCCAACTGCTCGGCTGTGGGCAAGGGATACAGCGGTTCGGGGGCTTTTGTGCATGAAAACAAAGCCAATGTTATTATTGTTAAAATATTATATTTCATGATACAAAATTACAAACTATTTTATATCTTTGCGATGTTAAAACACAAAATATATTTTGAAAAAGGTCTTTATCCTCATCACAGCATTGCTTTTGACGATTCCGGCATTGTCGCAACTTGAAGTGAAACCGGGCTCGTTCAAGGAGGTCGTCGGCTTTGTAAACATCAACGACGATCCTGATTATCAATATGATGACAACGACAAGCCATTCTCTGTTATAAAGATTAAGACTGAAAACATCAACGAACAGCAACGTGCCAGACTGCTCTTCCAAGGAGACGCGCAGACTTATATTCTGGTTGAAAATAAGGTTGGTGAAGTTTGGCTTTATATCAGTTATTACGCCTCTTACCTGAAGATTTCTCATCCCGATTTCAGTTCTACGGAGTTTTATTTCCCAATAACGATGAAAGGCAAGAAAGGCTATGAGCTAACCTTGACAAACAAATACGGTCAAGGCGACGTGAAAGACAAGCTGGGACTCACCGTCCGCATTGCCAAGGACTATGAGGAACTTTATTATTACGGACAATATGTAGGCCTGTATCCACTTACAGAAGCCACTGCCATTGAATATCAGACCACAGTTGATTTCGGCGAGTCAATCACAGTGTTTCAAGAGGCTGTAAAAGACAGCGACGCTGCGGCACAGAACAACCTCGGAGCCTGTTATTACACAGGCAAAGGCGTTGAGCAAGACTATGAGAAGGCCGTCCAATGGTTCAGAGCATCGGCTGAGCAAGGTAACGCCACGGGCCAGATCAACCTTTCATATTGTTATTATTACGGGCAGGGCGTGCAAAAGGACTCACTGGAGAGTCTGAGATGGTGCCAATTGGCTATGGATCAGGGATTGGCCGGAGCTCAAAACCTATACGGAGCAGTTTTCTGCAAAGGCAACGAAAAAATAGAATGGTACCAGAGAGCCGCCGACCAAAACAGTGAGGTCGCGATGCTGAATTTAGCCACGTCATATAAAGAAATGGGAAAATGTGACGAAGCGCAGACATGGCTGAAAAAAGCCGCTGATCAAGGATTTATACCATCAAAAAACACATTGGGAAGCTGGTATTTTTACGGACAATGTGTCAAAGAAGACAAAGCGGAGGCCGTAAAACTATACCGCTATGCTGCCGAACGAGGTTATGCCGAATCTCAACTACATCTTGGCTATTGTTATGCAAAAGGTTTGGGAGTTAAAGTAGACTACAAAGAAGCGTTAAAATGGTATATGATGGCCGCCGACCAGGGCAATATGTATGCATGCTATAATTTAGGTTTGTTTTATGAGCGTGGAGATGGCGTCGACAAAGACTTCAAGGAAGCGATCAATTGGTATCTGAAAGCTGCCGACATGGGTTATGCCGATGCTTATGTCAGTATCGGAAATCTATATTACGGCTTTAATTATGGCATAGATCACAGCTATGAAGAAGCTGTGAAATGGTATGAAAAAGCGGCTCAACTTAATAATGCAAGAGGCTTACATAGTTTAGGAAGATGCTATTATGATGGTGACGGAGTGACACGCGATTATCAAAAAGCATACGAGTTGTATATGAAGGCGGCCGAACAGAATTATGCGCCATCTTACAACAACTTGGGAATATTATATGAGGTAGGAAACGGTGTAAAAAAAGACAAGAAAAAGGCATTTGAATATTATATAAAAGCAGCCGAATTAGGCAATACTAGCGCTTCAAGTAATGTAGGCAGATGCTATGAAAAGGGCATTGGAGTTAAAAAAAACAAGCAAGAAGCCATAAAATGGTATAGAAAAGCTGTTGAACAAGGTAATGAGCATGCGGAAAAGAAACTCAAAGAACTGAATAAATAATGAAATTAATTTAAAAAATTAGAAATATGAAAAAGTTTTACTTGACGATTTTAGCATTGGTTTTGACCACTATGGCGTTTTCGCAAGTCATTGTGGAAGAAGGATTTGAGACAGGCAACACTGTCGGCCAGGCTCCTGTCGGCTGGATTTGTCCCGACAACGGCTGGAAAGCAGGAATCACCATACCCGACGACAACGAAGCCCGTGGCAGAAAGCCTCACACAGGCGACTGGTACATGTATGCCACTTATAACACCGACGTTTGGATTTACAAGCAAATCAACGTTACAGCAGGCAACTACTACCGTGTTTCGTTCTGGTATTCAACCTGGCATGTCGACCACTTCAACCTCGAAGTGAAAGCCGGTGCCAGCGCCAACCCTTCAGCCATGACCGTCACAGTGGTGCCTGATTTCATTGTTGACAACGAAGAATATGAACAGACTTCAGCCGTGTTCCAGGCTACAAGCACAGGCAACTTCTACGTGGGATTCCACAGCGTGGCAACCAACTCTCCTTGGTATCTGTCGATTGACGATGTCATTATCGAACAGACAGCCCAGTACTACTTCAATGTGGAACAGCTTACCGCCGACACAACGGTCTACTTCGGCGAATCGGCTTATCTGCGCTTCTTGCTCAGCAACACAGGCGAGCAGCAGGACACATACCAGTTCAGCAACACCAGCTCACTGCCTATAGAGTTTTACCAAAACGGCTCACAGGTAAGCCAGGTGTCATTGCCTTACAACACTTCGGTTGAGTTGGTAGCCAAAGCCACTCTGCCTATGAACCTGACCAACAACCAGACCTTGCACGCCACCTTTGACGTGACTTCGTCCCACTCAGCCCCGACACAGTCGGCCGACTTCACTATCACAGCCATAGAGCCTATTAACAGCTTCCCATATATGGAAAGCTTCGAAAGCACTACCTTCCCTCCAACGGGATGGCAGAACGTGGCTACTGTCGGCACTTACGTCTTCGACCGCCGCACTTCCAACGACTGGCCTGCATGCACTCCTCATAACGACGGAGCAGCCATGGCACGTTATTACTGCTACACCAACCCGGCAGGCGGCACCTGCAAACTGGTTTCTCCGAAGATGCAGCTCAGCCCTACAGGCAACACCGTGCGTTACTGGATTTACCGTAACTACAACAACAATATCATGGGTCCTGACAGGATCAACGTTTACTACTCACCTACCACCAACACAGCCGACGGCACCCTGCTCGGAACAGTACACCGCAACACCATGCTGGAGCCTGTGGTTGGCGACGTAAGCGACTGGTACGAGTATGACTACACCTTCAACAGCCCTGAAGGCTACGGCTTCATCATCATAGAAGGTGTCAGCGGCTACGGCTGGAACCTCTGCATAGACGACATCTTCATCAACAACTCCTCTGTCGACAACAATCCTCCTACAGTGGTTTCATTGGCCGGCACCCAGACTTATGCCGACACCGAAATGCCACTGAAGCTCAAGGTCTACGACGAGTCAGGCATGCCAATCCATTTACAGGCTACATACACCATCAACGGACAGGATACAGACGTTACATTCTACAAGGTGGCAAAAGCTAACTACAACTACGAGGCCACCCTGCCCGCAAAGCCGAACCACACAGCAGGTTCAATAGTGTTCCATCTGGTCGACGATCTCGGCAACTCAGCCGATTCAGATCCTATGCCTATCCATTGGGATTGGCAGGCTCCTATACTTCTCGAAGGCTTCGAGGGCGACCACTTCCCGCCTACAGGCTGGAGCGTTGAGTCTATCAACATGAGCTGGTTCACATGGTTCAAAAGCAGCGCTGTCTGGGCTTCAGACTGGTGGGGCAACGAATACTATGTCACACCTCCACAAGGTACCAAACAGGCTTCTCTTGAATGGGATTCAAGCGAGGAATGGGGCCCACAGGACGAGGCTTTGGTCACCCCTCTGATGCCTATCAACCGTCCTACAGTGTTGACATTCGAAACTTCCTGCCAATACGGCGTAGCCGAATATCACGACCACTATCAGGTGGACGTGCTCAACACCAACACCGGCACTTGGACAACCCTTTGGGATGCAGTCAACCAACCGCAATACCTCAACAACTATCAGGAACCGGTCAGCATCAACCTGTCACAATACCAAGGAGGCAACATCCGTCTCAGATTCCGCGGATACAACGAAGCCATGGACGTTTTGTCATATTCTTGGTTCATCGATAATGTAAAGGTGGTGGTCACCGACACTCTGGATGTGGTCAACGAGATGCCTTTGGCCTCCGAGATCTATCCTAACCCTGTCAGCGACCTGCTGACAGTCAAGTCTGAGGAGACCATCTGTCACATCAGCATCTACAACCTGCTTTCAGTGAAAGTGATGGAGATGACCATTAATAATAAGGAGGCCGTCATTGACCTTTCACAACTGGAGGAAGGCATGTATTTCATCGAAATGAAAGGCGAAAACGGCATAAGTGTCAAATCATTGATTAAGAAATAACTATGGATATAACACAAATAAAGAACAAGTTCAAGGCGCTGTATGGCGACGGCTATAGCGTTTACGCCTCGCCAGGCCGCATCAATCTGATTGGCGAACACACCGACTACAACGGAGGCTTTGTGTTCCCGGGTGCCATAGACAAAAGCGTTGTGGCTTGCATACGTCTGAATGGCACAAACACAGTGCGAGCCTACTCCATCGACAAGGAAAACCTCAGGGAGTTTAGAATAGACCAGGAGGATTTGGAGGGAGAACAGCATTGGTCGAAATACATCTTCGGCGTATGCCGTGAGATACAGAAGCGCGGCTATACTATAGGCGGCTTCGACACAGTGTTTGCCGGTGATGTGCCGATTGGAGCGGGAATGTCTTCGTCGGCGGCTCTGGAGAGCACATACGCCTTTGCTCTCAATGACTTGTTCCATTTGGGTATAGACAAGTTCGAACTGGCCCGCATCGGACAGATGACCGAACACAACTACGTAGGTGTGAAATGCGGCATAATGGATCAGTTCGCCTCATTGTTCGGCAAGAAAGGCCATCTGATGCGCCTCAACTGCGCCACCATGGAGTTTGAATATTTCCCCTTCGAGCCCAAAGGCTATAAGTTGGTGTTGCTGGATACCATAGTTAAACACGAACTGGCATCGTCGGCATACAACAAACGCCGCGAGTCGTGCGAGAACGCCTGCGCGCACATAGCCAAGCGTCACCCAGAGGTTAAATATCTCAGCGACGCCAGCATGGCCATGCTTGAAGAAGTGAAGAACGAAATTCCTGAGGAAGACTACATGCGCGCCAAATATGTGATTGGCGAGAAGCAACGTGTTCTGGACGTATGCGACGCCCTGGGCAAAGGCGACTATGCCACAGTGGGCGAGCGTATGTACGGCACTCACTACGGCATGAGCAAGGAATACGAGGTAAGTTGCGACGAGCTCGACTTCCTCAACGACTTAGCCAAGCAGTGCGGAGTAACAGGCTCACGCGTTATGGGCGGCGGCTTCGGAGGCTGCACCATCAATCTTGTGAAAGAAGGTCTTTACGACAAGTTCATAGCTACAGCCAAAGAACAGTTCTCCAAGAAATTCGGCTACGAGCCCAAGGTTTACGACGTGGTCATTTCCGATGGAGCACGTAGGATAGATTAGTTTGAAGTTTAAAATTAAAGTATAATAATATGAAGCCAACATTATTAGTATTAGCAGCAGGAATGGGTTCCAGATACGGAGCCCTCAAGCAGATGGACGGAGTAGGTCCCAACAACGAAGCCATTCTGGATTATTCAATCTTCGACGCCAAGCGCGCCGGATTCGGAAAAGTGGTCTTCGTAATCAGAAAAGATTTTGCTGAAGCATTCGAGAAAGTGAACAGCAGCGCCAAGTTCGGCATGCCGGTGGAATATGTCTACCAGGGTCTGGAATGCCTGCCTAAGGGTTACACCGTGCCGGAAGGCCGTGTTAAACCTTGGGGTACAGGTCACGCCGTACTGATGGCCGCCAATGTCATCAAGGAGCCGTTCGCAGTGATCAATGCCGACGACTTTTATGGCAAGGAAGCATTCGAAGTGATGGCAAAATACCTCATGGAATGCGAAGGCAAGAAAGGCGCCTATTCAATGGTGGCCTACAAGTTGCAGAACACCCTGTCAGACTTCGGCACAGTGTCGCGCGGTGTGTGCACCTCCAACAGATGCAACTACCTGCAGACCATAGTGGAGCGCACATCCATAGCCAAGACAGCCGGAGGTGCTGCATACACCGATGAGACAGGTGAGCATCCTCTCCCACTCGACACCTTGGTATCCATGAACTTCTTCGGATTTACGCCCGATTTCCTCGGCTATCTGGAAGACGGTTTCAAGACCTTCCTCGACGGTCCGGCACAGACCAACATCAAGGCGGAGTTCTACATCCCTCTGATGGTCAACAACCTTATCAACGACAAAAAGGCCAAACTCAAAGTGTTGTCAAGCGATGCAGTTTGGTTCGGTGTGACATACAAGGAAGACAAACCGGATGTGGTGAAGAAGATTCAGAACCTCATCGACAAGGGTGTCTACCCGAAAGTATTGTGGTAAT
>Ga0265299_10006009_pt1 | contig 11144 bp, 9 predicted proteins | sample AusTroGonzalo_MG_4_FD_193485 | JGI IMG/M metagenome (GOLD analysis project Ga0265299, IMG submission 193485) | Bovine rumen microbial communities from tropical cattle in Woodstock, Queensland, Australia - Gonzalo_02 | ecosystem: Host-associated > Mammals > Digestive system > Stomach > Rumen ...
CACCTGAGCTTGATAAGTCTCATTGTCAATTACAAACAAAACTTGGCCAGCACTTACTGTCTGACCCTCAGTCACATTAATCTGAGTAAGGAATCCTGAAACTTTCGGACGGATTTCCACGTCCTGAATACCATTGATAGTAGCGGGATAGGCAGACTGCAGCGAGGCGTTCTGCACTTTCACAGTATCTACTGGATACTCATTGTCGCCGAATGTGGGACGACCACCGCCTCCGCCACACGACATTAGCACAGTTGCAACCACTGCAACCAGCATCATTTTGTTCTTTTTCATATCAATTTTATTACTTAAATTTATATATAAATTTCTATCTTCCTCCGAAAACTTATATCGGTTTGTCTAGTTTCCGGTTTGCAAAGATACAAAAAAAAAGGTATAAGCCGTAACACTCATACCTCTATTTTTACATATTATTAATAATCTATTCCATTTCCTTAACATCCTTAAAGTACTTCCAGAACTTATCTGCATAATACTTATTCTGAAGCCCCTGAGGTACATAGACAATAGAACCATAAGAATCAAAGGCATCCTCAATTATTGGCGGATATTTCTTGGGGCATATTATCTTCACCAAATTGCGGCATCCTTTGAAGGCATCTTTCTGCAGACGCTCAATACTCTTCGGCAAACTCAGTGTTTGTAAAGCTGTACAATTAACGAATGTGCCTGGTTCAACAAAGCGAACACCCTGAGGCACAGAAACTTCCTTCAAGTTTTCGCAATCCATAAACGCAGAATCACCAATAGTTTCCATACGCTCTGGGAATGTGATAGACACGAGTTGTTTACATCCGCGGAAGGCATGAGGAGCGATATGATAGACACGGTCGGACAACACTGTATTTTTACAGCCTGCCACCAGCATCAGCTTTCCTTTCCATGTACAAATAACGCCATTGCAGTTGTCACGCGAGTCATAACGAGTATTAGCAGTATCTACGCTGATAGACTCCAATGCCGGGCAATCAGCAAAAGCGCCATAAGCGATATCGTCAACCTGCGAGGGAATCACGATTTCCTTCAACTGATCGGCATGTGCAAAAGCCTCAGCATCAATAGTTTTCAGACCAACGAAATAGCGAAATTCTGAAAACTTTTCCAGATTACTGCCACTAAAAATAGTAGCAATACTATCCACTGCTGCAGCATCAACACTGGTAAACTCTGTTGCATCAGCCTCAATCCAACCTTGCTCACGGGCAATCTTAATCAAAGGTTCATTCGACTGAAGCGTTGCAATGACTTCCATTTCAACCTCTGGTCCCTTAGGTTCATCGGGCTGACTTACATAATTGATTCCTACGAAACAAAGTGCAAAAATGGCGATGGTTGCCAAGCCCCCAAGAAACCAAATTTGCTTGTAAAAAGGTGTTTTTTCTTCCATTTCTTTATCTTTTTTAGTTAAACTTTATACCAATCCCATCTGTTTTGCTTTTGCCATCAACAATTGCATCAATGGTTCACGTTCATTCTCAACCTTATTATCGAGAACAGCATCTTTCAGGTACTGCTTAAGAGTACCCACCTCGCGCGAAGGTTTCAGATGAAACAGCTCCATGATTTCATTGCCGTCAATAACGGGTTGCAACAAGCGTTTATAGTCTTTTTCCTGAAGGTCAGCCAGTTTTTCACGAACCGTACGGAAGTTTTCAAGGAACATCTTCTTGCGCACCTCATTCTTACTGGTGATATCAGCTTCACAAAGGGTCATCAAGTCATCAATATCATCACCCGCATCATTCAACAGACGACGAACAGCAGAGTCAGTGACCTCACTATCGGCGATAACCTGCGGACGCATATGGAGATCAACAAGTTTCTGCACATACTTCATCTCCGTTCCCAAAGGCAACTTCAGGCGACGGAAGATTTCGCCCACCATCTTTGCGCCGATATAATTATGATTATGGAATGTCCACCCTATAGCGGGATCCCAACGTTTGGTCTTTGTCTTTCCTATGTCGTGAAGCAAAGCGGCCCATCTTAGATATAACGAACTATTTCCGCTCTTTACAACGTTCTCTAACACCTCCAAGGTATGATAGAAATTATTCTTGTGAGCGCGTCCATTCTTCTGTTCTACGATATCAAGAGCTGCCAATTCTGGCAAAATAATATTGAGGAGTCCAGAACGTTGCAAATCAACAAAACCCTTGCTGGGATGAGGCGACATTACAATCTTATTGAGCTCCACTTCTATGCGTTCACCGCTAACAATCTTAATTCGGTCAGCCATGCGCTCTAGAGCCTCAAAGGTCTCGTCTTCAATTTGGAAATTAAGCTGGGTTGCAAAGCGAATGCAACGCATCATACGCAGGGGGTCATCACTAAAAGTAATGCCAGGTTCAAGTGGCGTGGCAATAATACCATCTTCCAAATCAGCCAAGCCATTGAATGGATCCACGAGTTCGCCAAAACGACTCTTATTCAAGCAAATAGCCATTGCATTGATGGTAAAGTCACGGCGATTTTGGTCATCTTCCAACGTACCATTCTCTACAATGGGTTTTCGCGAGTCATGGCTGTAGCTCTCCTTACGGGCGCCAACGAATTCCACCTCGGTATCATGGAATTTCACTTGAGCCGTACCAAAATTCTTGAATACAGAGAGATGAGCTTTGCGTCCCAGCATACGCTTCAATTCCTGAGCCACAGAGATACCACTCCCTACGACAACGACATCGATATCATTTGATGGACGCTCAAGAAAAATATCACGCACATAACCGCCTACGACATAGCATTCAAGCCCGAGTCGATCGGCAGCTTCGCTGATTTGATGGAATATATCTTGGTCTAATATTTCAGCCAGTTCTTCGTCAGAATATAACTTCATTCTTTTATCTTTCTCATGATTTGGACTGCAAAATTACAAAAAAAGCACCACCCTGCATGTCATTTTAATTTTTTTTAGTAACTTTGCCACAGAAAATTAAATTATAATTATAGTAACATGAAAAAAGTTCTTTTCCTTCTCACCTTTGTTGCGATGTCCGTAACAATGAGTGCAGACAACTACCTAAACCTAGAGCCCTTGAAACTTGACGTCCCAGAAATGAAACCTGAATTGGTGGAGATTGTCGAGACACCATTAAGTTACGAGCTGAACGATTTGTCACCTGAGCCGAAAATGGATTTTGATTTCTTCAAGTCGAAGACAAATCCTGATGTTAAAGAATACAAGTTCATGGACGACTTAACATTTGTGGGAGTACCTTTATTTGTAGCCGGATGGGCAATCAAAAGTGATAAAGCCATGTTCCGTGTCAACAATAAGCAAGGGAAAAAGAACACACAGTTGCTAACAGACTTCAAAACCCGCATTGACGACTATACACAGTTTTTTGGCCCAGCAATGGTTGTTGGCTTGAAATTAGGCGGTGTGGAAGGACGTAGCGACTGGCCCCGACTGATGGCGAGTTCGCTAACATCATATGCTATCATGGCCGGTTTTGTCAACGGCATCAAATACACAGCCAAGGAGCTACGCCCCGACGGTTCTACCCGCAACTCATGGCCATCGGGCCATACGGCGACATCATTTGTCGGTGCTACCATTTTACATAAAGAGTACGGTCTCACCCGTTCTCCTTGGTATTCGATAGCAGGCTATGGCGTAGCCACGGCCACTGGCGTGATGCGCGTTCTTAATAATCGCCACTGGGTGAGTGACGTCATGTCGGGAGCTGGTATCGGTATTGTATCCACCGAGTTGGGTTATGCTTTGTGTGACCTAATGTTCAAGAACAAAGGGCTGCTTCGCAATGACTTAAGCTTCACATCCAACAGTCCCTCGTTCTTCAGTATATCAATGGGTGTGGGACTTGGAGGAAAAGATATTGACTTTAACATCTTCACTGACTTACAAGATGCTGAGCAACACGGAATTGATCCAGGGCTAGCTGCACTTTTTGCCGATGAACCAGCAGCAAACGTAAACATTGACTTCCACTCTGCCACTGTGGTCGATGCCGAAGGAGCCTATTTCTTCAACAACTATGTAGGTATTGGCGGTCGCTTACGCGTTAGGGCAATGTCTGCAAAATCGTTTGGAAACTATGCCGACATCTCCAACGAAGATGCCAATTATATTTGGGATTACGACATCAACGAAGTCTATGAAAATGCGTCAAGCCCCCGTTCACTTACGCCTGATGTCATCAGAGCTGGAGGCGCACCTGTCACCAAGATGGAGGGTATCGTCAAGAGCGACCATCTAGCTGAGTTTACCGGCAGTTTGGGTCTGTACTTCAACTTACCATTGAGCAGTCGCTTCTCATTGGGCACCAAGATGCTCATCGGTCGCAGTTTCACCCAAGAGCTCGATATAGACGGCCATGCTGAGGGCTATGTAAAAGACATTAACTACAATATGACCATTATCAATGGTAAGGTAACAAATCTTACCGTGCAAGATCCCACAAACACGCCTAACAATGACACTTATAGCGATGATTGGGACTACTTGACACTGGGTGCAAAATCCTCAACATCATACGGTACGGGACTTTCACTTACCTATCGTCACAAGGGCAACTTCTCATTCAGACTATTTGCAGACTACGACTATTCAAAGAAGACCTTCACCCTTATGAATGACTCATATCATTTCTTAAAGAGTGGGCTCACCCAAGTGGGTTATAGCCTCATCAGCAACCCACAGGTATCGCAACTTATAACCGACAATACCGGAGGAGCGTTCACAATCGCTCAGGAACTTAATCCGTACTGTCTCAAAAAAGAAAAGAAGATGAACTACCTCACTGTAGGTCTTTCCTTCTTAATCAATCTATAATTAACAAAACAAATGAAAAGAATTTGTATAGGATTAGCGCTTATTGCAACCTTCTTTCTAATGACAGCCTGTGGCAACTCACGTAAAGACGAGATTGAAGCGCGGAAAGCAGCCCTGAAGCACAAGCAGGACTCCACGCTGAATGCCTCACAGCAAGAACTGGCTGTTATAGATTCCGCTTTAGAAGCGGTCAAAGCAGAATACGAGCAGAAGAAAAAAGAAGTAGAGGCTCACAAAGCCGCCCTACAAGCCACTCCTGAAGAGCTTACAGAGCTAACCCTATTACGTGTCCAACGTGATTCGCTGCAAGTCAAATGGAATGTACTTGGCGCAAAAATCAGGTATGTACGCCAGAAGCAAAAAGAAATGGAGTGAAATTTGGCTATTTCATGAGAATTGCGTAATTTTGCACCCGAATTATGGACAAATTTGAAAAGACAAACGCAGAATTCGAGGCCGCCGTTGCCGAATGCCGTGATATGTTTTCTAAGAAACTGCACGACTATAAGGCATCATGGCGCATTCTGCGGCCATCATCGCTCACAGACCAGCTATTCATCAAGGCCAAGCGCATCCGCTCTTTGGAAATCAAGCAGGAATCGCTGGTTGGTGAAGGTATCAGACCTGAATTTGTTGCGCTGATAAATTACGGCATCGTTGGTCTAATACAGCTAGAGAAAGGATTTGCAGACACCGTTGACATGGACAATGAGGCTGCCATGAAACTCTACGACCACTACGCCCACGAGGCGCTGGAATTGATGAAGCGTAAGAATCACGACTATGACGAAGCGTGGCGCGGCATGAGGGTAAGCAGTTACACCGACCTGATTCTCACCAAGATTGAGCGCATTAAAGAGATAGAAAATCTGAGCGGCAAGACTCTCGTCAGCGAGGGTATTGACGCCAACTATATGGACATCATCAACTATGCGGTCTTCGGACTGATTAAGTTGGGAGAATGAAAAAAACGATAGTCAACTTGTGCCGCCTGCTATTGGGCGTGGTCTTTATCCTCTCTGGATTCGTTAAGGCCGTAGATCCTTTTGGCACGCTGTACAAACTACAAGACTACCTGTTAGCCATGCATCTGGGCGGATGGTTGCCAGACATGGTTCTACTGGCTTTCGCCGTAGGATTGGCAGCACTGGAGTTTTGTTTAGGCATCTTCCTGCTGTTTGCCATTAGACGTAGACTTACATCCAGGGTTATAGCGATTATCCTGGGCATCATGACACCATTGACACTCTGGTTGGCACTGACAGACCCCATCAGTGATTGCGGCTGTTTCGGCGATGCACTTGTGCTAACGAACTGGCAGACATTCTGGAAAAATGTCATCCTGTTAGCTGCAGCAATAACAGTGATTAAATGGCCATTGGAGATGTTTCGCTTCGTCAGCAAGTCAAATCAATGGATAGTCATTAACTACTCGGTACTGTTTATCCTGATTATTTCAGGATGGAGCCTGTACGACAGACCACAATTTGACTTCCGTCCCTATCAGGAAGGTACAAACCTACGAAAAGGATGGATACAGATGATGGAAGGCAACGAGTCACCCTATGCAGATTTCTTCATGGAAAGGGCTGACAGCGGAGAAGACATCACGGAGCAAGTGTTAAACAATGAAGGCTATACCTTCTTGCTCGTTGCACCATGGTTGGAAAAAGCCGATGACTCGCAACTGGATTTGATAAACCAGATTTACGAGTATGCGAAAGACAATGGCTATCTGTTTTACGGGCTAACAGCAAGTGGAGAGGCTGGTATCAGCCGTTGGCGCGACATCACCGGCGCAGAATACCCATTCTGCCAGACCGACGGAACGACGCTGAAGACCATTATTCGAAGTAATCCGGGACTGCTTCTACTCAAAGACGGAACTGTGATTCGTAAATGGAGTCACAACAGACTGCCCAACGAGTACGACCTAACGTCACCATTGGATGAACTGGAAATAGGACAGGCACCTGACAATACCACGACACGTCATATTGTAGAGGTCATGCTATGGTTCGTACTACCACTGGTAATACTCTCTGTCACCGATCGTCTGTGGATGTGGACAAAATGGATAAGGATACAACACAATAGTAACTCTATTAATAAAAAAGAAACAAAAATGAGAAAGAAAATTGTTGCAGGAAACTGGAAGATGAACATGAATCTCCAGGATGGCGTTGCTCTGGCAAAAGAGCTGAACGAGACATTGAAGGCTGAGAAGCCCAACTGTGGTGTAGTAATCTGCACTCCATTCATCCACCTCGCTTCTATCGCACAGTTCCTCGACCAGAACATCATCGGTCTGGGTGCTGAGAACTGCGCTGACAAGGAGAAGGGTGCTTTCACTGGTGAGGTTAGCGCCGAGATGGTAAAGAGCACAGGTGCTCAGTACGTTATCCTGGGTCACTCAGAGCGTCGTGAGTACTACAAGGAGACTCCAGAGATTCTGAAAGAGAAGGTGCTTCTGGCTCAGAAGAACGATCTGAAGGTTATCTTCTGTATCGGTGAGAGCCTGGAGGAGCGCGAAGCTGGCAAGCAGAACGAGGTAGTTAAGGCAGAACTCGAGGGTTCAGTATTCAACCTGAGCGAGGAGGACTTCCGTAAGATCGTTATCGCCTACGAGCCAATCTGGGCTATCGGTACTGGTAAGACCGCTACTGCTGAGCAGGCTGAAGAGATTCACGCTTACATCCGTTCAATCATTGCCGAGAAGTACGGTCAGGCTGTTGCTGATGACACCACCATCCTCTATGGTGGTTCTTGCAAAGCAAGCAACGCTCCTGAATTGTTCGCTAAGCCCGACATTGATGGCGGTCTGATTGGTGGCGCTTCACTGAAGGCTGCTGACTTCAAGGGTATTATCGACGCCTTCAAGTAAAAAATAAAAAGGTAAAAAAGTAAAAGAGTAAAAAGAGTAATGATTATGCGTATGAAAACTGGAATATTGCAACCCATTATTAAAAAGGTATTAGTCATTTTACCCTTTTACCTTTTTACTTTTTTACCTTTAACCGCACAAACCTTCACCCAGAATATTCAGAAAACGAAAACGGGGGAAGGTACTATTACCATTCATCAGGATACAGCAATAGACGAACTGGTAAACGGGCCAGTGCCTACTGTCAAACAAAAGCCAACAATAAAAAAGACAACACCCGTCAAGCCAACATCCAGAGATAACAAGAAAGACACACATGTTACTCAGGAGATAAAAGACACGATAGAGAGTCTGCAAGAAATAGATTCACTGAATAATACGCCGAAACGAACATTCAAAGCTATAGGATACCGTGTTCAGGTGTTGGCTGGCGGTAACACCCGACAAGACAGACAACGCGCAGAACAGGCTGGACGATCATTAAGAAGCCTCTTTCCTGGAGAAGAGGTTTACGTACACTTCTATTCTCCACGGTGGATTTGCCGTTTGGGGAACTATCGCACTTATGATGAAGCCCACGAGAAACTGTTGGAAGTTCGTAAAATGGGCTATGAAGCTGCCACGATTGTAAAAGGAAAAATCACTCTTACAGAAGAAATAAAATGACATTAGAACCAGAATACAGAGAAGGGCTTGAAGAACTGGCCGTACACTACAAACGAATATTGGAACTTCTTGGAGAAGACCCAGATCGCGAAGGACTACAAAAGACCCCAATACGAGTAGCAAAAGCTATGCAAGTGCTAACTCGTGGCTATGAAATGGATGCACGAAAAGTGCTGACTGATGCTCTATTCAAAGAAGACTACAACCACATGGTCATTGTCAAGGACATTGACTTCTTCTCTCTTTGCGAGCATCACATGCTACCCATGTACGGAAAAGTACATGTAGCTTACATTCCCAACGGCTATATCACCGGACTTTCAAAAATAGCCCGTGTAGTAGATATCTTCAGTCATCGCCTGCAAGTACAGGAACGCATGACCATGCAAATACGTCAGTGTATCCAAGAGACACTGCACCCTCTCGGCGTTATGGTTGTGGTTGAAGCCAAGCATATGTGTATGCAGATGCGAGGTATTGAGAAGCAAAACAGCATCACTACGACAAGTGAATTCAGTGGTGCATTTGAACAGGCTAAGACCCGCCAGGAATTCATGAACCTCATTCACAATAACTCCTAATAAAGAGCTTTGGTTATGTATCAGAATGATCGCGGATCATACCGCAACAAAGAGTCGTTATTTTCAGAGTTTCGTCGCAGTTGTCTGGGACGTTTCATCATGTTTGCCGGTATTTTAGGCCTTATAGCTCTATTCGCTATCTTTACCTGTCCTTCAGAAGAGACTATGCGTGAAGAGATGAATGACAACATACGCCAATGTATTGAGACTAACGACAGTTTGAACACAGACTGGATTGATGATGCCATCAACAATATTGGCTACATCTTCACTACTGCAGACACGACCGTTTCTTCAGAAGCAATGGAGAATTTCGATAGTCAAAACACACTGACATATCATAACCATGGTGTTTTCTCTACCATGCGTCTCTATAATACTTTCCAGGTTGAAGGAATGCGCTGCGGATTTGGCATCTTCGGTTTGGTCATACCTACTGTCAATTTCAACGACTTTATATTAAGAACCGGAACGATGCGTAGGGATTATAACCAACCTATCATTCATAACAACAATGTGAATGATGACGAATACCTAGGTGAGAACCCAGACCTAGGAGGTGTATTTGAATATGACGAGGATTAGGATTATATTTTTATTCCTAACTATAATGCTGGGTATGGCTTGCCATGCCCAGCAACCGTTACAAATCACAGGTACCGTTATTGACGAAGATACTGGTGATTCCATTTCCTTTGCCAGCATTGTCTATAAAGGCCATAATCTATCTACAGTGGCTAATGCCCATGGACAATACAGCATTTCACGCCATGAAGGTTGGAATATCACAGTCAGTGCTGTGGGATACAAGTCACGCATTATTCCGATAAACAGTAAGACTAAACGCAAGTTAAACATTACGCTAAAGCCAACAAAACAAGAACTGGCTGAAGTTACAGTCAAATCAAAACGAAATCGCTACAACAGAAAAGACAACCCTGCCATCGAATTGATGCGACGCGTAGTGGCAGCAAAGAAAAAGACTGACCTTAGTAATAATGACTATTACCACTATAATAAATACGAGAAAATAACACTGGCCCTTAACGACCTAACCCCCGAACAGTTGGAGAAGCCGCCATTCTCCAAGAAGCCTTGGTTACTCAACCAGGTAGAAGTCAGTTCATACACAAACAAGCTGGTCTTACCTGTTAGTGTCGATGAAACGGTCTCACAGAAATTCTACCGCAAATCACCACGAGACGAAAAAACCATCATTCAAGGACAGACGTCAACAGGCATCAATGATTATTTTCAAACAGGCGATGTCCTCAATGTTGTGGTAAAGGATGTTTTTACTAATGTTGACCTTTACCAAGACGACATCCGCATATTACAACGTCCGTTCACATCACCCATGTCAGAGAAAGGTATCAGTTTCTACAGATATTATATAGAAGATACACTGGCTATAGGCCGCGACAGCTGCATACACTTGGCTTTCGTTCCTAACAACATGCAGGATATGGGATTCAGGGGTGATTTATATATTCTGAAAGACTCGACCCTACATCTACGCCGATGCCAATTGTCTATTCCCAAACAGAGCAACGTCAACTTTGTTGAGAGCCTACAAATACTGCAGGAATATGAGCAACTGCCAGATGGTCAATGGGTACTCACTACAGATGACATGATTACGGAACTACAGCTCTTCGATTTCATCAGTGCTGGTGCCATTGTCACACGTGTTACACGCTACTCAGAGTATGACTTCAACGAAGTGCCGAACAAAATATTCCATGGACAGAAAAAGGAAGTCACCGAAGCTGATGCACAGATGCGAGATAAGGAGTTTTGGGATCAATATCGGCAAGTAGAACTGACACGAAGCGAAAACTCCATGGACAAATTCATGGATAACATTGAGAACATGAAAGGGTTCAAATACGTTATCTATGGACTCAAGACATTAGTAGAAAACTCCATGGAAACTGGCGATCCAAACTATATTGACATCTGTCCTATCAATACATTGATAACAAGAAATTATGTTGACGGATGGCGCACACGCCTAAGTGCTAAGACTACTGCCAATCTTAATAAGCACCTGTTTCTATCAGGATACTATGCGCACGGATGGAGTAGTCATCGTCATTACTATGACGCAGAAATGACCTATTCGCTCAATGCGAAGAAATACTTGCCTCATGAATTCCCACGTCGTACCATGACCATACAGTTGTCGCAAGAT
>Ga0265299_10006010_pt1 | contig 11143 bp, 6 predicted proteins | sample AusTroGonzalo_MG_4_FD_193485 | JGI IMG/M metagenome (GOLD analysis project Ga0265299, IMG submission 193485) | Bovine rumen microbial communities from tropical cattle in Woodstock, Queensland, Australia - Gonzalo_02 | ecosystem: Host-associated > Mammals > Digestive system > Stomach > Rumen ...
CATTGCCCGCCATATCACGGACTTCGAGCGGATTAGCATCGTTACCGGGGATAACGACCGTCTTTTCGGATTCAGGAGCAAAGCCAAGCTGGTTCACCAAAGGAATAGCCAAGGACGGCACAGTAAAAGCCATGGCAGCAATGAGATATTTACGCATACAAAACCTCGTTTTTTCTAAAGATACCTTTAATTTTGCAAAAACGTACTCGCGTGACTCGTTTTAATGTTTACCATAGATAACAAGTGTATTAAGTGTGCTTTTTAGAAGAGAAGGCGGCAAGGCCGTTCTCTAGTTGGTAGAACTTAGGGGTGACATAGCGAGAAAAGACCAGGAGACAGCACACAAAAAAAGCCTCGCGGTTATTTCCGCGAGGACTTTTAAGCTTTGTGTTCTACGAAGATTACTTCTTAGCGCTCTTGTAGTTGATGCCCGGACGGAGTTCGAGACCAACAGTCACGAGGAGAGAAACGATCGGTTCGTAGTGATCCTGAGAAAGGTCATACACGGCAACGCCTGCCATGCCCTCGCTCTTCACGTGCTGAGCAACAGCCTTCACAGACGGAATACCCATGAACACGATAGATTCGGTTTCGCTCACAGCCACTTCGGACTTGGAAGCTTCATCGAAAGTCACCGTGTAATCCGGAGTATCGAAACGGTTCATGAGTTCAGCGTACGGGAGGTAACCTTCGTTACCGCTACCGACACCCTGATGACCCGTGCCGAGGCCCTTGGCACCAGCAAAGGACTTACCATAGAGGAACACCACCGGAGCAAGGAGATCCTTGTTCACACCGGCAGAAGCAACAGCATCGAGAGTTTCCTGCACAGAGTTTGCGCTCTGGTTCGGAACGAGGCTGCTTTCATTTTCGGTCATGAGGTCGGTCATGAACACGTCCACGTAAGCGAGGCGGTTCAAGGCTTCGGCCTTGTAGGCATCCATGCCGGCTGCCGGGTAAATCACGGCAGTAACCGTCGAGCCAGAAAGACCATCGACCAAGGCGTTCACCATCTTGGCGTAATCTTCAGAATCATCCGATGTGAGATTCTGCCAGTCGAGTTCAACACCGTCGCCACCATTCGTAGAAATCCATTCCTTCACATTCGAAACGAACGTGGAGAGGGTTTCGTCAGAAGATGCGATAGCCTTGAGGCTCGATTCAGCTTCCATGCCGCCCACGGATACGATAAGCTTCACGCCGTTTTCCTTGGACATCGTGGCAAGATTCTTGAAGTTTTCCGCATCGTATTCATCTGCAAAAGCGACCGTACCTTCAGCACTCGGAGTGATAGACATGTAATGAATGTCAGTCACGAGGTTGTAACGGATATCCTTTGCGTAGAACTGAGAATACTGACTCCAATACGGATAGAAGCCAATCACTTTGTCAGCTGCAGCCTGGGCAGCCACTGCTGCACCCATAGCGAGAGCCAATGTAATAACTTTAAAGTTCATTTTGAATACCTCTTATCCTATTGAAGAATCACACGGTCAACGCCTGCGGCATCACGGCAATACAAATTGGTATCTGTGATAAAATCAGCCGGATCTGCAACACCAGAACGCTGCAGTGAATCAATCGGCATTGTCCTGCGGTCCTGGTTAGCAGCTTCATCAGCTCGGCAAGCGCGATATGCCCAACCATGAGTTCTGCCAAACATCTGGTACTGCTGAGAAATAGCCAAGTAATCAACCGGGATGTTCTGCAAAGCAGTCAAATCGTCAGCGACACCGACAAAGTTTACAGCAGAAACATAGTCTACGACCTTGTTCCAATTCTTGCAAGCCGCTTTAGCAGCCTTGGCATCTTTATCATTAGGATCCTGAGCAAGGATTGCATTCTGAGCCTGGACTATAGGATATTCCTGCATAGCAGAATCCCATACAGCAGCCGAGCCACCACAATAGAACTTATCGAGGTAGATTTGCTGCACAGCGGTCAGGTTTGCAAACAAGACGGCTTCATCTGCAGTCTTTTGTGCATTAAATGCTTCCGTGCCAACATCTTTCTTGAGCTGGTCGTTGTATTCAGCCACATAGTCTCTAACTTGCATCATGCGCAATTCAGGATGAATATCCATGTATTCCTGATTGCTGAAGCCAGCCGGGAAACTATCTCCATAAACATCATCAACGCTCATCGAGGAGCAGGCGCCCAAAACACCTGCCAAAAGAATCATCATGTAATGGTGAAGTTTTTTCATTTTCAGCACCTCTTAGAAATTCACCGTCACATCGGCGGAAATTATGTTCTTAGTGATGGAAAGCTTGTCTGCACCAGGTACACCAGCAACATTGTAAGCGTACTTGAGTTCATTAGTGAGCATGCCATACTGCAAGGACAGGTAAGACATCGTGGCAAGCTTTACACGGAGACCCGCCATAATCAAGCGTTCAGAAGATTCGTTCACATTAAACGTGAATGCAGCTTCTTCGGTTCCGCCAACAAACGGAACGCCACCCCTGTCAAAGACCAGCTTGTACTGCTGGAAACCAGCGAGCAAGGAGATCGGTCCCCAAATATCAGCGGTAAGACCAGCAACAATTCGAGTTGCCTGGCGCTTCAAGTAAGCACTTTCAGAAGCCTGGGAGAAAGAACCCTGAACGAGAATCTGACGGTCGAGACCAGCAAAGATACCGATATCGGCACCCACGCCAAAAGCAAATTCCGTAAACTTGTTCTCTTCGATCACAGGAACGCCAGCACCAAGCCACTTGCCATAATCGGCATACATCTGGGTGAGCATGCTGACACGACCATTGAAGAACAACTTGTCGTCCCAGTTTGCATCAACCTTGGCCATAATACCCTTACGGTCAGGTGTAGCAAGGCCAAACGGCAAGGAAAGGCTTACAGACGGATCGAGATCCCTCAAGTAGTCCTTTTCGGCTTCGAGCTTCTTTACAGTATTGCCCGTGTAGCCGTTGCGGTAGAAGTGACCGTTCTTGTAGTTGTTGTCCAAGCGGGCGAACAAGTTTGCACTTTCGTTTTCGTTGGAAAGAGCGTTAGCGAGGTTTTCGGAGGTCATCAAGTTGGTAGCCTGCAATGTCGTGGAATTGTAGACATTGTAGTAGAGATTTTCGAGGCTAGAGGCACCGAAAGTCGCCATGATGGCCGTGTTAAGCGGATTGTTGTAGAAGGAAGTCGCATTGAGAATTACCGAACGTCCCTGATAGACCGGCGAAGAAGCCTGTTCAGACCAGAAACTGGAATCCGTCTGGAGGTAAGCGGCTTCAGCGTTGAAGTCAAGGCCGCTCACACTGCCCTTCACGAAGAGGTTAGCGTAGATGCTCTTACCATCTTGATCACGGTAATCCTGATTGGTACGGACAGAAGGATAGTCCGTCTTCGTCTGGATATAAACGATTTCCTTTCCGTCAATCTTCTTGGAAGTCAAAAGGTATTTCGACGACACAGAAGAGGTCATATAGTCACGATCGACAGTCCACTTGGACATGGCGAATTCACCATTGAAGCCGAACGTAAACGGCAGATCCGGAAGGAGCTTCTTGGAATCGAAACCAAGTTCACCAGAAAAGACGATGTCCTTGTCATAGTAAACCGTATCCGTTTCAGCAATCTTCTTGGAACGGCTGGGCAACTTGCGGTCAAAGGAATTGACGAAGTTCACGCCAAGGTGAGCGCCATAGGCATCAGCACCAACGCGGGCACCAATGAGGTAACGGTCCGCAAAGTCGAAGTCGAAGAAGACCTGGTCGAGCTTCTTTGCCGTATTACGCAGACGAGCGCCAGTGAGCTGGGCGGTGATGTTATCGACCGGTCCTACGTTACCGCTCTGGTAAGCGACATTGAGACCCTGGAACAGACGACGGCTCGTAGTATCGAGATTACGCTGAGCGAGGGCTTCGCGACGCTTTTCCGCAAAGATTTCCGGTTCCTGAAGGATTTCGGTCTGCGGAGTGTAAATGGTAAGCGGGGTATAACCGACACGCATGTAACCCAAATTGAAGTCCACATGCTTGTTCAGGATTGTACCATCGTAGCTGAACCAATGACCAATAATCGGGTTATTGTTTTCGTCATAAGCGCTCTGCCAATCCTTGTGCAAACGCAACTGGACATCAATCATGGTCTCAGAACTCGGACGGGCGGTCAAGCGAAGGTTCACATCCGTGAATGCCTGGTTTTCCTGAGTCGGAGATTCATTTGCATATTGGTCCGAAGAGGCAAAAGAAGCAAGAGCTCCGGCCTTTGCCGTACCATTAATCTTAAGTCCAAGAACCGCTGCATTGAGAGAATCCAGCTTTTCCAAAAGGGACTTCTGTTGAGTCACAACTTCAGCCTGGTTTTCAGCGGCAAAAGCAGATGCTGCCGAAAAGAGGATTGCAGATGTAAGACCAAAAGCAGAAATTTTCTTATTAAACATCATATTTGTTTCCTCCCATTAAAATTCCACATTAATGGAAGATTCAAGAATCAACTGAGAGAACTTATGCGAATATGAAACTTCTCCCACAGAACCGACTCGATAATAGTCAGGCAGATTTCTCAAGCCCTGAGCATTACGAACCTGATTGTAGGCATCATTACGGGCCTGACGCTGAGCAGCATCCAGGATTCTCGGATCCTCAGGAGGCAATTCCTTATTCTTGCTACGAACAACCTTAAGGGCAGCTTCGTAAGCAGCAGGATAAGCAGCATTGTACGCATCAGCCACACCCGCTACAGAGTAGTCGTTCTGGACAGAAACGTAACCGATATTGAAGGACAACCAAGCATTGGGAGCGACAGAGTAGTCAAAGCCACCCATCACCTGCATCTGCTTCTTCTTCAAAAGCGGGACATCTGCACCGACGAGCTTGGTGTTCGGATCCCTGTATGTGCCGTAATCAGAATTAATCATCTGGAAACCAGCGGTAAAGCCGAGACGCGGCAAGAACTGGACGCTAAGACCGGCATTGATGAAGTCGCTCTTGAACGTGCCTTCAGTAGCAGCAAGGCTCAAAGCAGTCTGGGAAGTGGGAACGAGCGTCGTCTTGCTTTCGGAATGCTTGAAAGAACCGCTAATATCGAGAGTCTTGTCGTAAGCGATGAACTTCGCGATATCGACCTTCAAGCCACCGCCGAATTCCATGTAAGAGACCTTATCGATATCCGGAGTCGTGGACTTCACTTGATTGAAGATGCTCACGAGAGCCTGGGCTTCAACCTTGTTCTGCCAGTCACCCTTGATAAGGGCGCGAACACCCATGCGGTTTGCAGTTGCAAGGCCGTTCGGCAAAGCAAGCTGAATAGCCTGGTCAGTCATCAAGTTGATGAGAGCGAGCTGTTCAACAGAGTAGACATTGGAACCCCAAGAGTTCTTGTTGTACGGAGCGATATTGTAGCTCTGGCCCTGACCACCCATGAAAGCGTCATCGTTCGTGCCCATGGTACGACCCACCGGAGAGAACTTCGGAGAGTAGTTGTAGAGAGCATCGAAGGTGGAATAAAGCGGAGAGTTCACGCCATACTTGACCGTTTCACCGTCCTTATCCGAGTTCAAGATGCGCTGTGCAAAGAAGCTCGGGGACTGGGCAAGGTTGTTGAACCACTTTTCATCGTTGCGGACGAAGTCGAGGGTAAGGCCTGCAGACCAGCTATTGTCCACCTTGTAACCAGCGTTCAAAGTAGCAAGTATTGCAGAACCGTTTGCCTTTTCTTCGGTTTCAGGAATAACAACCTGAGTCGTCACAGGATTGCCTTCGAGATCGAATGTTTCCACTTCTGTAATCGAGCTCGGAGTTTTCTGCTTGTTCATGGACATCGCATATTCTGCGACAAGGTCAAGAGTGAGGTCCTTGTTATTCATGAGTCCAGCCACGTCGGCACCGACGCGAGCGCTCATCACGAACGTATTCTGCAGACCCACTTCAGGGTTGATGGCCTGACGTACATAGGAACCAGATGCCGGCTTGCCTTCATCATCCACCATATAACCTACGCTATAGGCATCAGGATTGGCATCGCGTGCAATCGGATGACGATAGGTGTAAGACTTTGTCTTTTCATTATCGAAGATGAACATCGGAGTCACGCCGACATAGATGTTTTTCTGCATCGGCAAGAGTTCGATATTGCCACCCACAAGCCACTTGTCCGTGTTGGAAGCAAGGGACACTGCATAACCCGGAATGGAATCCTTCGGAAGAATGTTGCCTTCGGCACCGCTAAAGTCGAGAACCGACACGCGGTTCACGCGGGCGAGGAAAGCTTCGGCACGAAGTTCGCCGATCATCGGATCGATTTCCTGGCGGAACTGGAGGTTCACACCCTGAAGGTTACGCTTGTTGCCTTCGAGGAGCTGTTCCTTCTGGGCCATGTGACGCTTGCGAGCAAAAATCGTCGGTTCGTACATGATGTCGATACCGGGATTGTAAATCGTAAGCGGAGAGAGTTCCTGACGGAAGTCACCGATCACCCAGTAGAAGCTCTTGCCGACATTGCCTTCGACATTGAGCCACTTGGCTTCGAGAGTCTTAGCGGCAGAAGCGAAGTATTCCTGCATACCGCCACCGAGACGCATCGTCAAATTGGCACGGACAAATTCGTACGGACGGAAACCGAAGTTCAAGTCGGCACTGACGAATTCGTTGCGTTCCACATCCGCGAACTTGTTGATGCCCGTCGGATCGTTATCCGTTGAAAAATTAGAGCGCTGAGCAACAGCACGAATGCTACCGCCAATTTCAACACCACGCTTGGCATTGGCGCTATCCGCCTTGCTCTGCAAGGCCTTTTGATTATCCGCGACAGCAGAAGCCGATGCGGCAACCGAAGCAGAAAGAAGGGCGATTAAAAGTCTTTTCATTTTCATATTCATCTTTAGCATCCTCCCTTAGAACCAGGCCTTGGTTTCGGCAGCAATGTAATGGGAATGCCAATTATTTTCAGAAACAGTTTCGTCAGAGTGCGTCATGAACTTGTAACGGAAGTGAAGCCCAACACGATCCGAGAAGTCCCAGTCAAAGCCTAAGCCAATGGCGAAGTCCTTGTAGTTGATGGGAGCCTTTTCGTAGTAGAACGGGGTAATTTCGTTAGCACGGTTCGGGTTGTTGGCATCGTATTTACCCATGGCACGACCCACTTCGCGAGCGACGTAAGCCTTGTTGGATCTGAACGTTTCGAGACCGAGGATACCCACCATGTGGAAGGTCGGCGTCACGGCGACGGTCGGTTCAAACTGGCCATAGAAGCTCGTCACGAGCATGTCGAACGACTTTTCGGAAACTGCAAGCGGAGCGAAAGAAGTAGAAACACCGGAAAGGGCGACAAATGCGGTCATCATGATATTGCGGTCTGTACCGAACCAGTGGCCGATATCATAACCACCCATGAAGGACATGTAAGAAGACCACTTGGCATGGGACGGGACTTCCTGCTTGGCAGCCTGTTCACCGTTATCATAAGCGGCGAAGGATTCCCACATTTCCCAAGTTCCACCATAGAGACCACCATGCTGGCGATACATCTTAACACCGTCGGCAGTACCTCTTTCGACACCTGCACGGGCAGTGTAAGCAGCACCAGAACTGTTACCGGAGTCAGCCACGAAGAGCGGCTTGTGCTTTGTCCAGGAGTTGGAGCTTTCCCACATGCTGCGGCCATTCAAACGGTAGTTGAAGGAAACCACATCCTTACCGGCTTCGATTTGGCGATGCTGAGCATACTGGAAGTCAAAGTAACCGCGGTTGAAGCTCGGTTCCAACTTGAAGTTGATACCAGCCATGTTCGGAGAATAGCGGAGTGCACCTGCGTTGAGGTAGGTTTCGTCCTTACGCCATCCCGGGAAACGGGACGGGTTGGAAAGAGAATACGGAGAGTAGAAGCCCGGCTGGAAGAACACGAGTTCTGCAGTCATCGGCCAGCCTTCAACGTACTTGCTCTGAGCCTTGACATAGAGACCGATTTTCGGGTCACCGACTGCGGATCTCTTAGCGGCACTGGAGAAACCAGAAGCCTTGTTCTTGCCTAAAGCGTCATAGTCGTCAACGACAGCAGACTGGTAGAACGAAGTCGTGTCAACGATGCTTGCACCCAAGTCGGCCATCAAGAAGAGCTTCGGAGTAACGTTACCCTTGACATCGAGAGATACCACGTGGGTATTGAGGAGTCTCGGAGTACCGTCTTCGGTGCTGATAATACCATAATCAAGCCACTGGCTACGGAATTCGTCTTCGTTGATGATAGCGTCATCGTAAGTCACGCCCATGTAGTTCAAACCAACGGTCAGATTGTCAGCAATCTTTTCCTTGGCGATACGGCCATGAAGAACGGTACCGCGGAGGTCGTAACCACCCATCATTTCGAGTTCGCCCGGCTGGCCACCATACATGCGCAGACCATCACGAGTACCAACGTCGGCATCCATCGGCTGGGACACGAGGAACTGAGCCTTCAAGTCGTACGGGAGCTGGTAGATGTTGGCAAAGACGCCACCGAAGGAGCGGTTCGTCCAGAATGCACGGCCACCTTCCTTGACGGGCTTGAACGCCTTTTCCTTATAGTAAGTAGAAACGGTCTTTTCGTCTTCGAAAAGTTCGTACTGCCAAACGAAACGCGGGTTCGTTTCACGTTCCCACATAGTAAGCGGGGAGGCGTTTGCCCAGATAACACCGCCAGCGGTGATGTAGGCACCGAAGACACCAGCACGGATATCGACACCGACGTTCAATTCTTCGTTAATGGTCGAAGAGTAGTAGTCCGTGGAGTGGTCGTACTGGACGCGTTCGTCGTAATATTCAGGAGCGTTCGTCGGGTGCTTGGCCAAGTAGTTCGTATAGAGACCGCTCAAGTCAAACGGGAACGAGAGGTTCGTAAACAACGTAATGTAGGAGTTCGGCATGGCGACGACGTTCACGTTCAAGACGGCATCGACGCTCGTGCGGGCCTGGTCATCACTGACCCAGGGGCTCTGTTCGGTGTAATGGAAATTCTTCAAACGGAAAGCCATGTAACCGGAGACTGCGAGTGGCAGATCGTCCTTGCCGAGGAGCGTGGATTCCATGTTGCCGGAAAGAGTATCCAACGAAGCGTGCAGGGAATCAAGCTGCAACTGCGGAGGGAGAGCCCACGCAGCACCGAGGCTAGACGCTAATAAAAGGGAAGAAACTGTTTTGCGCATAAAATCCTCTTAAATCTCGTTACGGAACGGATAATGAGCCGGGCCTTCGTACGGCTTGCCATGCTTCTTAATCACAATATCGTCGATCCAAACCTTGAAGGATTCGTTTTCGTCCTTACGGACTTCAAGACGGAAACCCTTGAAGTTGGACCATGCGAACGGGAGCATCACTTCGCGCGTGTTCTTTGCATCCCAGTAGACACCGGTATTGCCGAAGAGCTTCAGAGGAATGCTGAAGTGCTTCCATTCAGTCGTAATTTCACCAAGGCTCTTGGAGCGGAGCTTCACCTGAAGGGATTCGCCATTGCTCTTCACGCCGTCGTCAACGAGCACGAACAAGGCATTTTCACCGCCCTGTGCACCCTTGAGCCAGAATTCGAGAACACCTTCTTCGAGGTAGGGTCTCAAGTCCACGGAACCCGCAATACAAATAGCGACACCGGAGTAGTCACTGGCGATAAGTTCGATTTCCATGGAAAGAGCACCTTCCATAGCATACTTATCCGTGAGTACCGGTTCGGGGTTTTCACGCGGATATTGGTAAGTGTAACCACCACCACGCGGAATCGCTTCACGCATAACAACGGTGACAACTTCCTTATCAGGACGGAACGGCTTGGGTTCCTTCATGACAAAGTGAGACTGGTCGCGGTCGCGGTAATCGCTAAAGCCGTAGCCAGCAAAAGAAGATGAAGCAAGAAGCATCGCCGCTAGAGCGGACTTCCAAATGGCTTTTTTAAAGTTTCCATTCATAATAGGTACAATTCTCCAAATTCGGATCATCTACAATATAGCTTGTTTTTTGAGAAATTCGAAACTTCTCTTTGCAAAAAAGGCTTTGCAAAGCTAGATGCATCAACGAAATACCGCCATCCAAGCCACATAAACGCTGGACTCAAGCGTAAACGGAAATTTTTAGCTCCGCAATGTTTTCAAATGTTTACAAACTAATTGTTTTGACAGCCGTCACATGGATTCAGCCGTAAACATAAGATAAGCATGTTTTTAATTTTCTAGTTTTTGATTTATATAGATTTTGAGAACAGGTACTTGAATTAGGACACCAACTTTTGGGGGTAACCATGTTTAAAAAGCTTCTTTCTGCAATGGCTATCGGATGCATTTTCAGTGCATGCGACAGTGGTACGGCACCTCCGCCGGCCACGATTTCTGGCAGCCAAAGCAGTGCCGTTCCCGTAGATTACACTCAGGGAAGAATAATGAACACAACTCTCGGTCGCGGCATCAACCTCGGCAACTCCTGGGAATCCGACGGTGCGGACGATTCCGGCTGGAACAACCCCATCCGTGACCAAGACTTCGCCATCATCAAGGCCGCAGGTTTCAACTCGGTGCGTATCCCCGTCCGTTGGCAAAACTACTCCGACTATACAAACCACACGGTCGATCCGGAACGCCTCATGGGTGTTATCCAAGATATCCAGCTCGCCATGGCGAACGGACTTGCCGTTGTCGTGAACTTCCATCATTACAATGAGCTCAACTGCCATGGTGGCGGAAAGGCTCCGGGCTATGACAACCCGCCTGAAGACAACCCAAATTGCGATTACATCCCGGCAAAATTCGAAGCTGAAAAGGCACACTTCCTTGGCATGTGGGCACAAGTCGCAACAGCGCTCAACGCGGCATTCCCCGCCAACGACATGCTTGTTTTTGAAATCTTGAACGAACCCGTCGTCAAAAGTTCAACCGTCCTGAACCAGTTGATGACGGAAGCCTATACCGTCATTCGTGCAGCAGCTCCTGGCAAGACCATCATGTTCGAGTCTTATCATGCAGCAAAGTTTGCAGACCTCACTATTCTCAAATTGCCGCAAGACGGCAACATCATCTATAGCGGCCATTACTACGCCCCCTATACTTATACGCATCAGGGACACGGTTACGAATGCAAGGGCGATGTTTCGTATTATAATGGAATAAGCGACAGTTTAAGATACTACAAGTCTCAAGCCCTCAAGCTATATCCCGATGTCAACGGTGTGGATCACGTAC
>Ga0265299_10006011_pt1 | contig 11142 bp, 9 predicted proteins | sample AusTroGonzalo_MG_4_FD_193485 | JGI IMG/M metagenome (GOLD analysis project Ga0265299, IMG submission 193485) | Bovine rumen microbial communities from tropical cattle in Woodstock, Queensland, Australia - Gonzalo_02 | ecosystem: Host-associated > Mammals > Digestive system > Stomach > Rumen ...
GTATTTGTCACCGACGCTCTTTCCGATCACAGAGTTCTCGAAGTCTTCGAGCATTGTCCCCTTTCCCACAACGAACGACAGGGCGCTGTAGGAATCTTTCTTGGTGAAGTCGTTGGACTTGGCGATGTCATCATCGTTGGCGATGCTCGAGTAGCTGGTGTCGAAGACGACAGCATATTCATTGCCGAATTCGTCATAATAAGTTCCTGTGTAGTTTACGGAAACTGTGTCCCCAGTCGATACTTTACCACCATCTTCGGTCGCCACAAACTCGTTGTTGATATAAGTACCGACCGCAATGATTGCTGCAATTACGAAGATAGCAAGACAGACCGTGAAGATCGGGTCCCTATCTTTTTTGGCAGTTCTTTCGCCAGTCATTTTAACCAAGCATCCGATTCTAAATCCTGTATTAAAGCTCTTCCTTCTTTATTATAAGGGAAGTAGGAGGCTCTGAAACAGAGAATGGATTATCTACCCATTTACCCATCCAGGACACATGTTCGATCTGTATGTCGTCACAGATGAATCGTTATCAAAAGGTCGCTCCAATGTGGAAATAGCCAGACTGGCATATGAGGGTGGCGCTGACGCTGTCCAGCTTAGGATGAAGGGAGCATCCAAGGATGCCATGGTAAAAGACGCACTGGCCATTCAGGAAATGGCTGATGATTTCAACAAGTTCTTCTTCGTCAACGATAACGTGGAGGTGGCATTGGAATCGGGAGCGGACGGAGTCCATCTGGGTCAATCGGATATGCCTATCGAGAAGGCCATCGAAATTCTGGGGGACAACGTTCTGATAGGAATATCTGCGAACACGGTCGAACTGGCCAGGGATGCAAAGGAGAAGGGGGCAGCCTATGTAGGTGTCGGATCCATCTTCACTACGTCGACAAAACCTGATGCCGACCAAGGGATAGGTCTTGATGCGATTTACCAGATACATCAGGCTGTAGACATACCGATAGTCGCTATTGGCGGCATCAACCAGGGTAACATTCAGGATGTTATCCGTGCAGGCGCAGATTGCGTGGCCGTGGTTTCGGCCGTTGTAGCACAGGACGATGTCAAGAAAGCGGCGCATGATCTCAGAGATCTGATCCTTAAAGCCCGTCTTTGATACATTTTTTGACAAATCCGCGTTCCTTTTAATATATAGCAAAGAAATACCTAGATACATGGGAGCTCAGGACGAGTATCTGCGCAATTTCTGCATATTGCTCACTGATAAGGGCGTAATTCCGTTGACGGACCCTTTGCAGATAGCTGTATACAAGAGTCTGCGGAAGGGTATGAAGAGGCCAAGCGATCTTACGACGGAACTGGATCTCAGCTCATCATCCCTCCACTTCATCATAGATAAGATGGTGGAGACGGGGATTGTCGACAGGATCAAGCCCGAGGCGGACAGGAAGACTGTGTACTACACCACAAGTGCCGTTCTTCTGGCTTGTTCATCCGAAACTTCGGATGAATCCAGGATCGCTTCGGAGAAGGCATTCGAGGATCCGCTGAAGAACTATTCAGGTCTGTCCTCGTTGGCAAACATGCTGGACTATTATCTCACAGAGATAGGTCTGAACATCGATCCGCTGAAGTTGAGGTACGCCAATGATCTGGCGGACGCCATAGAACTTCCCAAGGCCAACATAGAGGATGCCGTACTCAACGTCAGAGATGTATTCGCCAAGCTCACAGGATTCAATTTCACGGTGTTCTCGTTCTCACCACTCACACTCGTCCTTTCCGGTGATGAGACAATAATGGCCAAATCGAAGATGCTGTCGCAGTTCATATCCAGGTTGATAGAGAACTCTACAGGCAGATGCTTCAAGCTTACAAACGTCGACAGATTCAACGGTGCCGACAACATGCTCAGGCTGACGTTCGAACGTACGGAGAAGACTGAGGCCCCATACATGAACGGGACCATGCACCACAAGGACGATCACAACTTCCTCATAGTGGAGCTCGACGGTTCAGCTGGAATTATGACCAGTGATGTCCAGATGGAGATCATAGACGCCATCTACGAGAGGCCATTGTGTATCACGGACGTGGTCAACAGGGTCAATTCCCCAAGGTCCACAATAACCTCCAACCTTCTGAGGATGGTCGAGGAGGGAGTAATATCTGTGTTCTACGCCGAATCCGGAGCCGCATACTACGGGTTGGCTTGCTCCATATTGGCAAGGAAGTCCCGCAGCATGTCCGGGGACAATGAAGAAAAGCGTAACGTCCTGGACATGGTCAAGGACAAGGACGGGGCATTCATGGAAGGCCTTCTATTGTATCTTATGGCCTGCATGAAGAAATACGGTTTCGATTCAGAGTACATAATGGTCGTTCTCGGAGCCAAGTACATGAGGTCCTTGGGATCCTTGGAGGAGAAGGGCGACTTCGACACCTACTTCGGAAAGATGTCCGACATAGCGCAGGCCATTGGACTGTCGCTCAGCATAGTTTCGATCTATCCGTTGACCATAGGGATAACCACAAAAGATTCTGAGTCAGGTATGGCTCAGGCGATGACGTTCATCAAGGGAATGGCCCATCAGGGCCTGGAGATGGCCAGCAGCGGAATATTCGTGAGGACGGCAGAGGAGGAGAACATCTCGTTCAAGGAGATCTATCCTGCATTGAGTATGACGCCGGTCAAAGGTGTCAAGGTGGAGAGCCTTTCGGAGCCTGCCGCCAAGAAGCGCACGTCCTCAGTCAAGACAGCGTTGCTGAAGCGCAGCTCCAAGAGCGACGGAAAGCCAGCAAGGACCGTCAGATACATCACGGCCATCGCGTTCCTGGTGCTCCTGACGGCAGTGCTGATCTTCGCATTCACTGATAACAGTACAAACGTGGAGGCGGATACGTTCACGCTGACGGTGGATGACAATCTCACCGCAACGTTGTACGACAACGGCGGGAACGAATTGACCAGCAACAGCAGCCGCCTGCTTTCCGGAACAGTTGTCACACTGGTACTGGATGAGCCTATGGACATCGGCTATGCAGTCGGAGGTATCGCATACCTGATCCAACCTGAATCGGATGGCAAATACCTGATCACAGTCAACTCCAACATGCACATAGAACAGCTCTTCGATGTGTCGGAGATCGAGAATATGGAATGCTCGTTCCTCTTATACAGCGCCGGGGAGAAGTTCGACGAGTCATCGGTGACTAAGATCGATGTCGAGACATATAAGAGCAAATCCAACGGGCTCTATGTCACCGCGAACAACTCCATAACCGCTGTGGCTAAGGACGGATTCTATCTGGAGCAGGATGATAACACCGATGATGACAGGCTGCTTCAGCAGTTCGCCGTCAATGCCAGCGCTATAGGGAACCTCTCAATGAAGCCTATGCCTGAGCAGACCAAGAAACTGGACCTTGGAAGAGACTCCTACTACTATGGGGACCAGATTGTCTCCGGAGAGATAATCCTGGAGAAGGGTGTTTCTTCAGTCCAACTCAGATTGGTCGGAGACAGGAATGTCGACATAACCGCCAACGGAAAGCCCGTCGAACTTGACCATGACAACTGTTTCACTTTGAGAGACCTGCAAGGTGACGTCATCAAGCTGAACGCTGAGGACAGGGAACTGTACTGAAAGGGAATTAACGGCTGTGGAGATGAGCCCCATTTTTTCGGTCTGAGGTGAGGAACATGGCCAGTAAGACTAGGGATAAACGCGGCGGAAAGGGATTCTGTCCCTTCTGCGGAAGCGAGTTCGCCGGTGGCCGTGACGAATGTCCAAACTGTGGACAGGACATCAGGAGATACAATGATGACTTGGGCCCAGTTCTTGATAAGATACAGACTGTAACCAACATCGATATGAAGAGCACCAAGGTGAGGGTCGCGATGTCAGTCGTGATATTCCTTGTGGTGTTCACCGGCGTACTGGCAGTCCTCGAATTCACAGATACGAACAGTTCCATTGTGGCAGAGGAGCCGCAGATCCCGGAAGGTATCGTCGTTGACATAAAAACGAACGGATATCTCGACCTGACGGGCGATTTCGCCGCAGGCAATCTGGAAGTCCTTCCGCTTTATGAACCATCTCTGAGGTTGCAACTATCGTTGAAGGAAGGTCTCGAAGAGGAATACGAGAAGGTCATGTGGGTCGTCGAGACGGAATCGTACAATGACAATTATACCAAGAATCCTTTTTATACCAAGGTCACCAAGGAGAAGAACGGGTCCACAGACATCGGGAGCGTAACATGGGAAGGCCTCAGGGTAGGGCGTTTCGTTGTCACTGCCGATTGTTACAGGGAGGATGGCTCGTACGATGTCTATGAGGGCTACGGAACGTATTACGGACAGTACACCAACACGTACGAATGGAACTATGGTGGCTTTAAGTTCGCTGTCAATTACACGATGTCTGCGGATGACGTGATGTCATGTCTTAATTACGACCTCACAGAGAGGATGGACCTCCAGGATAAGAACGGCATGGCGTCGATGGTCGTTGTGGACAGGGCCATTGTGGATCTCGGCAGTGCCCTCAGGGATTCGTATCTGAGCCGCTACAGCAATACGCAGTATGGGTACGCCGATTTCGTGCTGTCCTTTGTACAGAATTGCTTCCCGGATGTCTATGATAGTTTCAACTATAGGGTTAATGACTACTGGGCCTATCCCAAGGAGACTGTGTTCTGGGGCTGTGGAGATAACGAGGACAGGGCGATCCTGTACTGTGCATTGATGAAGCACACGCTGAACAGCAAGGGGATAGAGGTCGCGCTCCTGCATCTTCCCGAAACTACGATTGCAGCGTTGCAGATTGATATGTCTCAAAGCTTCGTCAAGGATCCAGTGACTGTCAGGGGATTATACCATACCTATGTCGTCGCAGATACGTCATCGGACCTTGATCTCGGTCTTATCAGGTCTGCTTATGATGTTTCGGATGACGGAAGATTGCTGTACTTCAACGGCGAAGAGGTTATGGGCCATTACGGACTGGAGATCGCTTGATAAGCAACTATCAAATACCAATTAAGGATGGGTACTGATCATGGCATTCATATTCTCGAAACCTTCCGAAGAGTACAAGCTCGTGGTTCTGGTGAGGAACGATCTCAAGATGGGAAAGGGGAAGATAGCCGCACAGGCTGCCCATGCGGCCGTGGAGTGTGCCCTTTTCGCTGAAAAGAAGAACAGGAAGGCCTTCGATGCCTGGTACAACTCAGGTCAAGCCAAAATAGTCCTCAGAGTGGATTCCATGGAGGAGCTGGACGAGTACAGGAAGATCGCCAGCAGCTCGGGGATACATATCGCCATGATAACGGATGCAGGGAGGACGCAGATCGCTCCCGGTACCACCACATGCATGGGTTTGGGGCCGGCACCCGTCAGCGAATTGGACAGGATCACAGGCGAGCTCAAGATGCTGTGATCATATCTCAGAGACCTTTATCTCCGAATTCATTTCCTTGGTTTTCAGATCGAACAATTTGTCGAACAGGGCCATTTTGAATGAACCCGGCCCGCTGCATTGTTTTGCGGCATGTTCCGCGGCTATGTTGAATGCTGAGATTGCAGCGACCACAGACTCCGCACTGACTCCGTTGGCCCCCACATATGCCCCTATGACTGATGACACCATGCAACCGGTGCCTGATACGCATCCTTCAAGAGAATGGCCGTTCTTCAGCTCGAAAAGCACCTTCCCGTCTGAGACATGATCCACTTCGCCGGTGGATGCAACGACGCATCCTAGCATATGTGCCAGATCTTTGACTTTTTCTCCCATTCCGGTTCCGGAGGCAGTAGAATCTACACCTCTCACACCGCCTTCCACACCTGACAGGAAGGATATCTCGCCGTCATTGCCTTTGACGACATCCGGTCTCACTTTGTCGATGATCAGCTTGGCCACGGTTTTACGATAGGTGGTGGCACCTGCACCGACGGCATCGAACACAACGGGTACCCCCTTGCTCTTAGCGATATTCCCTGCGGCAAGCATGGATTGAACAGTGCGTTCGTTTAGTGTGCCCATGTTGAGAACTACGGCATTCGCTATTGACACCATGTCTTCAACATCCTTCAGCTCATCCGTCATCACCGGAGAGCCTCCGGAACAGATGCATATGTTGGCACAGTCGTTGACAGTCACATAGTTGGTAATGTGGTGTACCAGCGGCTTTTTCATACGAACGTTTTCCATCATCTGGGAGAATCCAGTCATGATTCGGATGATACGGTACCAGATATAAGAGAAGTTACAAGTTACGGCATCCCTTTATCTAGATGACGGGCATTGTGATTATCATGATGATCGAAATCGAGTATCTTCATACCGACAAGGAACTGGCCGATGTCATGATCCGTAGGACCACTACGGGAAAGATGGCCTCATACATCCAGGATCTGATCTATGACATGAAGTCTGCTGACATCCCATGTTCGTTCAAAGAGACCATCATCGCCGAAGGTAAGAATGATGTTCTGATAAACGGCAGGACCGTGGAGCAGATCATCGACGGTTTGGAGATAAGGCATCTTGATGTGGAGGAGAGCTGTGATCACGGAAAACCCTCCAAGATCCTGTTTGGACGTCCAACGCTTGATTGGAAGAAGGAGTATATCGAGGATATCCCGGACACGATCATGAAGAATGCAATTGCCAAGGTCTACGCTGACGAGCGTCAGAAGGAAGCCCAGTAACACTGGTCTTCCTCAAACTCATTCTATAGTTATCCCGGAGATTCACTTTTTCATACCGTAAATGATGCCTACGGAATCGTAAGTCGGAGCTTTCACTTGTATGCCACCGATGTTCATCATGAACTCCATCAGGACTGAACCCGATCTTATCGCTTCATAGGATTCAGGGACGATTATGAACAGTCCTCCTGACCTAATGGACTTCATGGTCTTGAAAATGGATCTGTATCTGTCCAAGACTGTGGATTCCTTACATTCGGCGAATATGGCGCCATCGAACATCTGCCATCCGTCGTAATCGCTGAACTCACCGTACTGAGCAATCCTGATGCCATCGTCGGTGACCACTGCGAATTTTCTCACAGGATCAAGATTCTTGACTATCAGATCGACGTCCGTTTTCGGTTCCACTCCACGAATATGATCATCCAGGATGTAGAACAGGTGGAAGTAGTTGGATTCTATCAATCTGAGCATCTCATAGTCTTTCATGATATCGCCATAGTCCGAGTTGGCCATCTTTATGACCACCGGAGTGGTGTCGAGGTCAATGGTGCGATGGTACTCGGCCACACCTTCTTTGCCGAAGTACAGCAGTTCGCGGGAGCTACGCAACATGTTGCTGAACACGAATGTGGGGATGAAAGAACCCTTGATGTCGCCGGGAACTATCATCAGCTTGATCAAGGCGTATTTCCTTGGACTGTACATTTTGTGGACCAGCTTATTGAATGATCTGGGGTCCAGATAAGTGTCAATGGCCATCTCCGTGAGGTGGTATCCCAGGATTTCATCGAGATAGGCGGCGGTCATTGCCAGTCCTAACGGACGTGCGTTGGTCTCTATCAATACGGGGCCCTTCTCGTCGATCTTGATCTCCGTATGGCATATCCCCCACTTCAAATCGACTGCGTCCAGTACCGAGTAGGCGTAGCGAATCATCTCTGAATGTCCTGGCTCCAAGTCTTTGATCAGTTTGATTGAATCATACGCCAAAGTACCATCCTCGGCACGGACCTTGTTATAGACCCAGACATCTGTAAGCATGTGCCTTCCGTCACAGCTCAATGTGTCCACGATATATTCCGTACCGCCTATGTACTCCTGAATTAGCATTTCCGGGTCGGCCTCGTTCTTGATGGTAGGTATATCGGCCATCGCCTTGTAATGTGCCTTCGCTTCGTCAATCGAAGAGCATATCTTGAGACCTACCGTTCCTGCGGATTCGGAGAATTTCATGACGCATTTGTTCAAACGATTGTCATTCCAGAAATCTTCTATGTCCTTTTCGGATTTTACAATCCTGCTTTCGATCCTGCGGATTCCAGCCTTTCCAAGAGCTTCGAACATTCCTGACTTGGTACAACGCATATATGTCGTAGCATCGTCGTTTCCCCTAAGACCCAGCGCTTTGACTATACGGTCGGTGAGGCGCACTCCGTATTCGCTGCCGGCGAAGGCTGCGACGATATCGTATTTGCGAAGATCCTCGATGAACGAATCGAAATCCTCCTTCTCATTGATGAAATCCACCTTATTTTCGAATGTTTTGAAAAGAATCTTGCGATACTCGATTAAATCTTGGGGGCATTCCTTGACATTGACAACCAATGGTCTGTATCCGCGGGATATGATTTCGTCTATGTAGAGAATTCCGGAAGAGACGCATTCGACGACAGCGATGTACTGCATACCAGGATATCCTGAAAAGAGTAGAAAAAGGGATGAGTACTTTGTTATCGAAATGTTGACCATCGGATAGGAGGATGCTCATCTTTTTCGAAATATATTTTATACTAAGTGCCTTAACCCCCTCCCATGCAGACCTATGTTATCGAGAAGACTGATAACTCCGTGAAACTCGGATTCAAAGAGGTAAACCTCACTCTCATCACACCTCTGATGAAGGCTTTGAACGAGGATCCGAATGTCGCTCTCGTCAGGTACATCGACAAGCACCCTGAACTCCAGGACCGTGTTCTTTACGTGGAGACCAAGAAGGGTGATGCGATGGAAGCCATTGAGAAAGCGGCTAAGTCCATCTCAGCTTACTATACGGTCAACTGATAGCTTGTACCGTAAATGTGTCACCGCCGAGAACACCATCGGCATGCACAACTATCTGTGCGATACCGAAGGTACCGGTGGTCATCTTAAGACGCTCCCTGAGGATTTTGTTGTAAGGGAAGTATCTGACCCGCCCAGGAAGAAGGAGAACGGCGATTACACCATCGCGACCCTCACGGCGAAGAATTGGGAGACCAACCGTCTGGTCAGACTGATGTCCCGCTCCATGGGTATATCAAGAGACCGCATTGGGTTCGCAGGGACGAAGGATAAGAGGGCGGTGACGACACAGCTCATCTCCGTATATGGTACACCGGACCTTCTGGAGAAAGTTTCGCTAAAGGATGTATCGATCACGGATGTGTACAGGGGTGCAAGGGGCATAGGCATCGGCGATCTCATCGGTAATGAGTTCGATATCCGTGTCAAGAACTGCACCATGGACCATTCGGAGATCGATGGGACGCTGAAGACAAACATCGATATAATCCGCAGGACAGGAGGATTCCCGAACTATTTTGGAGTACAGAGGTTCGGTTCGGTAAGGCCGATAACGCATCTTGTAGGGGAGCGTCTGGTTCGCGGGGACATCGAGGGCGCAGTGATGAAGTACATCTGTTACTCCACGCCTGAAGAGGAGGAAATGCTCCAAATCAAAAGGAAGGAGCTAGAGGATGTATCAAAATGGCCTGAACTGTACAATACCATTCCTGTCAAGATGGCATTCGAGAGGATGATGGTGGGCACACATCTTAACGATCCAGGCAACTGGGTGGCAGCCATAGAGTCCGTGCCAGTAAATCTGCAGATGATGTTCACCCACGCATATCAGTCATGGCTCTTCAACGAGATGCTTAGTAGGAGGATGGACGCGGGAATGCCGTTGAACATGCCTGTAGAGGGAGATATCGTCATCCCGTTGGATGCGAACAAGATTCCTCAGCATGAGAACCCGATCCTCACAACATCGAAGAATATCGACCTGGTCACCAGGCAGTGCAGGGCAGGCAGAGCGTTCGTCACGATCACCTTGTTCGGTTCCGATGGGGAATTGGCCGAAGGAGAAATGGGTGAGATCGAACGTAAGGTCATAGAGGAGAACAAACTGTCCCATGAAGATTTCATAATCCCCGGCCTTCCGAGGTGCTCTTCCAAAGGAAGCAGAAGGGAGATTATCTGTCCGATAAAGGATCTCAGTTACGAGGTCGGAGATGCGGATTACAGTTTGAAGTTCATGCTCCCGAAAGGGAACTATGCCACTTGTCTTCTGAGAGAGTTCATGAAATCAGAGATGAGGGATTACTGAGTAACACGAATTTGAAATTAGTGTTACTTAAGATCTCACACCGAGCAGAAGCTGTACCTGTCTGGCCTGATAGACGCCGACCTTGCATGCTTTCATGATGTCGTAGGTGGAGAGTCCCTGGACCCTGTCCAGGACTATCTTTAAGGTGTCGTCGCGCTGAACATCGCACGTCAATGCCTTTTTGATATAGGCCTTCAGCCGTTTGGCATCATCCACATCCTTGTAACCACTGTGCCAGAATACCTGTTCCAGAGGGAGGTCGTAGCCGTTGTCGAAATCCTTGTTCCCTATTGCCATGATGACTTTATTGGACATGCGTTCCAAGTCCTGGAATAATGGGGATCCAGGGATGATCTCTCCGAACTGGAACTCCTTGTTGATGTATCTGATCACTTCTGTTATCTGATCCTCATCCAGACCCATTGATTCCAGGAAGTCCTGGTCGGTAGGCGATATCTTGGATGTGAACGACCTCCTGAGTGCCATCTCGACCATCCTCTTGGCCTTGGTATCTTCAACTGGTTCTTTGTTCTGCTTCCTCAGGGATTTGGCCTCCTCATCGTGACCTGCTCCTTCGAGTACAGCGATCATCCTCTCTGTGGCCGCTTCGCCCGGATCGCTGCAGGCGCGGAACATCTTGTATGTCTCCGTTACCCCCATATCCTTTCTTAGATCCTTTCTGACCTTTGCCAGCATGATAATGGATTGTGCATCCTCCGGACCGTCCTTCAGTAACGTCACCAGTTGTGATTCTGCGCGTGACAGGTATCCTTTATCGATGAGCTTCTCAATCAATTTCGCCCTTATCTCGCGGTTCTCAGGCATCCTGTTGACTGCCATTGTGTAACTGTCGATGGATCTGTCGGAGAAACCGAGCTTCTGCTGAGCATCACCCTTCTTCACCAGTAGTTCAGGCATGTTCAGGCCCATCGACATCGCCTTCTCGTACTCTTGGAGGGCGCCTCTGTACTCCGATTTGGCCATCTTGACGTCTCCCATGGATTCGTGAAGGACAGCGACCTTCGGATTAGCTTTGATCGCTTCGGTGGTGAGGTCGGTGGCGGCCTTGATGTCACCCATGTCC
>Ga0265299_10006012_pt1 | contig 11140 bp, 6 predicted proteins | sample AusTroGonzalo_MG_4_FD_193485 | JGI IMG/M metagenome (GOLD analysis project Ga0265299, IMG submission 193485) | Bovine rumen microbial communities from tropical cattle in Woodstock, Queensland, Australia - Gonzalo_02 | ecosystem: Host-associated > Mammals > Digestive system > Stomach > Rumen ...
GTCTACAGACCTAAGTGTGGTGGGATCGGCCGATTTCACCTTTGCCCTGTTCCGTCAGTATCTTGACGAGGCCGGAATCCAATACGGCAAATACGGATATGGAACCTGTCCCACTATGGCTCGTGACCTTGCTGAGGTATCCCACGGTCTGCCCGCAATCATAAAGGAGGCACTCAAGGAGAGCAACAATCTCTTTGCCGAGGCCATGTTCCTTCAGACAGGACGTATCCAGCAGCCCAAGGAGGTATCATTCAAGTCTGCATCCAAATTCCTGCAGAATTTTGTAAGCCGTAAGTTCGGCATGTTCTCAGCATCATACAATATTGTTGACGGCTGCGGACTCTCCATGTACGACCACTGCTCACCCCAGTTTATCGTAGACATGCTGGCTTACATCTACAAGGATCAGGAACTCTATCCCATACTTTACAAGAGCCTGCCCATATCAGGAGTTGACGGAACTCTCAAGACCCGTCTCAGTGACAAGAGAACCCTGAACAAGGTACATGCCAAGACAGGCTCAGTAACCGGTTCCTGCACATTGGCAGGTTATATCCGTACAGCCGATGGCCGTGACCTGGCGTTCTGCATAATGAATGAGGGCGCCATCAAGATGGCACCCTCAAGGAAAGTCCAGGACCAGATTTGCACTGTCCTGTGTGAACTTGGACGCTGATATTACAGCTGCTTGAACTCATATCCCTGCTCCTTGAGCCACTCTATGGCACGGGGTAGGGCCCAACGCAGGTTTTTCTGGCTGCGCAGGGAGTCATGGAACACTATAATCGATCCGTTCCTGGTATATTTCTTTACTATCTCCAGAACCTTCTTGGGTCTGAGTTTTTCATTGTAGTCACGTGTTATGACATCATAGAAGACGATGTCATAATCACCTTTCATATACCGATAGGTCCAGCGGCGCAACACTCCGTGAGGAGGGCGGAACAGACGGGTTGATATAAAACCGTCGCATTTGTGGACATTCTCAATATAATCATGGTTTCTCATGCGCATGCCGCGTACATGATTGAAAGTGTGGTTTCCGATATGGTGTCCACGCTCCACGACCATTTTGTATATATCGGGGTGTTTGCGCACGTTGTCACCCACTACAAAGAAAGTAGCCTTGATGCCGTACTGGTCCAGCACATCCAGCACCCAAGGTGTGACCTCGGGTATGGGACCGTCATCAAAGGTAAGATATACCGCATGCTCTTCCGGATTTTTCCGGAAGATGCCTTTGGGGTATATCTTGCTCAGTATGGGTGTGGGTTGTTCTAAAAACATTATCAGTTCAAGCGTTTGTCAAATTCATCACACATAGCAGACCACTCGGCGGCAACGATCTTAAACTGATCCTCTTCAATACACTGCTGGAGAACCGGAAGTACATTATGGTACATGACAGATACAGCCATCTGGAACGAGTCTCTGGAGAATCTGAGATTACGGTTGTTCATGCTCAGGAACCATCTCATCTGCTGCATATAGTTCTCTACGCAGTTGAGAATGATTTCCTTGGCCTTGTCCTTCTGTCCCAGAACGCGATATATATCGGCTATCTCTGAAGCACCACCGTACATGCAGTCTACAAGCGGTACGAGTTCCTCTGACATAGATGACTCCAGTTTGTCCATTATCCTGGCTGCGTCCTCCCTGCGGCCGTCCTTGATGAGTCTCATAGCCAACTGTGCAAAGATACGGCGGTGAGAATCACACATGCGACGTACTGTCTCATCCAGGTAAAGGTCAGGATTGTCCAGACCTCCGAACTTGAAGTTCATGAGGTTCTCATACATCCTGTCAGCATCCAGGTCTCCGTATTTCATGCTGTCGTCACCCAGTGACTTCCAGTCAAAGGGAGTGATGCGGTAGGCAAGACCCTCCAGCAGGAAGTAGTTACCCATATTGAGGAACATACCCGATGCTACTGTAGTGGCAAAATAGAGAGGTCTCTCCCAGTTGCTGTGAGCCAGCATGTCAAGTATCATGATCTCACTCTTGGTGAGGTATTTCTTACCCTTGAGTGATATTACCATGCGGTCAGGTATATTGGCCTTGGTCTCCTCATCGGTAGCACCTATGTACTTGGCGGGAATCTTCATTCCTGACCTGAGCACGGCGTCCTTGTCAATCTTAAGCCATACGGTATCAGTAGGAATCACATGATTCTGCCTTATCCAGTAGCTGATTACGTTCTTGAGCTCAAATGACTCGTCAACAACCTCCTTGCTGTTGTTCCTGAGCAGTCTCTGCTTGTATTCTGCACGGATAGTAACAAAGTCATTGACTCCGGTCATATAGTCAATCCTGTCTAATGAGATGGGCAGTGACGGTGATTCATATGCCGGACGTTTCATCTGGTCTATGTACCAGTCTGTCATCAGATAGCTCAGGTTGCAGCAACGTGCATCGGTACGGAATCCTTCAGTCTCAAAGTTGTACCAGAGAGGGAAGGTGTCGTTGTCTCCGTTTGTAAAGATGATGGGGTTGCCGGTCTGCTGGAGTGATGTCAGATAGTTCTGTCCGAAATCACGGCAGGTGTATCGGCCGCTACGGTCATGGTCATCCCAGGTCTGGCTTACCATCTGTATGGGAACCAGCAGGCAGATTACGGTTGCAATAACCGGAGCCAGTTTCTTTCCGGCAAAGCGGTTAAGGAAATCCGATATGGCGGCCACACCCATACCTATCCAGATGGCAAAGGCATAGAATGAGCCGGCGTACGCATAGTCACGCTCACGAGGCTGCTCGGGTGTCTGGTTCAGGTAGACCACGATGGCCAGACCTGTCATGAAGAAGAGTGCCAGCACGACAAAGAACTGAAGGCTTCCCTCCTTGTTCTTGTTGAACTGCCAGAACAGACCCAGCAGACCCAGCAGCAGGGGCAGACAGTAGAATACGTTATGGCCCTTGCCCTTGAATGCATCAGGCATGAGGCTGATATCCGAGTGTCCCAGCAGAATGCTGTCTATGAAATTGATACCTGTAATCCAGTTACCGTACTCTTTCTCACCAAAACGGCTCTGGATGTCATTCTGGCGTCCGGCAAAGTTCCACAGGAAATATCTCCAGTACATGAAGTTGACCTGATAACGGAAGAAGAACTTGAGATTCTCCAACTGTGTTGGCATGGTAACCTTTACCATCTCTCCATGCATGTTGTAGTTTATCTCACGCCCCGTTATACCTCCGCACCACATGTTGTAGTCCTTGATATGGTCTGTATCAGTACTGTACATGCGGGGGAACAGCATATTCTGTGCGTAGATATACTCAGTCTTGTCATCGGTCAGGTAGCTGTCCTTCTCGGCAGGGCTTGTCTTCTCCTTACGTACATGAGTCTTTCCGGTTACCCTTGTGGCGGGAGACCAGTAGCTTCCCTGATTGTCAGAGCGCAGCTCATACTTGAATTCTGAACTGTAAGCCTGTCCGTAGAACAGAGGACGTGAACCGTACTGCTCACGGGCCAGATACTCGCCCAGTGAGAATATATCCTCGGGTGAATCCTGGTCCATAGGCGGATTTGCCATGGAGCGGATCACTATCACCGCATAAGAGGAGTAGCCTATGGTTATCATCATCACGCTGAGCATGATGGTGTTGAGCAGGCTGGCTGACGGCTTGAGTTTCTGGGGAACACCGTTTGAATAGAGGTAATAGGCGGCGGCACCCAGAATCACGATACCCAGAAGTACGCCCGATGCCTTATGACCGTAGAATGGGATTCCGGCAAACGCGATGGTGAGCAGGAATGAGAGGTACATAAGGCTCTTGCGGTCACCGCGCTGTGTCTCGTATACGCTCCAGATAAGGATGGATACCAGCAGTACGATATATACTATCAGACCTGTGTTGAACGGCAGTCCCAGTCCGTTTACGAACAGCATCTCAAACCATCCGCCCACTTTCACGATACCGGGGACTATTCCGTACAGTACAGCTGCAATGATTACTCCGGAGAGGATGAAAGCTATTATACCACCCTTCCATGTGGGGTTCTCTGATTTCTTGAAATAGTAAACCAGGACGATAGCCGTGATACATAGCAGGTTCAGAAGGTGTACGCCTACTGAGACTCCGATCAGGTATGCAATGAGCACGAGCCAGCGTGAGCTGTGAGGCTCGTCACAACTCTCCTCCCATTTAAGGATAAGCCAGAATGTTACGGCTGTGCAGAATGATGAATAGGCATAAACCTCACCCTCAACGGCACTGAACCAGAAGGTGTCACTCCAGGTGTAAGCCAGCGCGCCCACTATGCCGGAGCCGAAAATGGTAATCATCTGCCATGTATCGGGAGTCTTGTTGCCTGCCACCAGTTTCTTTACGAGCATGGTTATGCTCCAGAACAGAAACAGTATGCATAGGGCACTCAGCATGGCCGACATGATGTTCACCATCATGGCAACCTTGCCGGGATCACTTGTAAACTGTGAGAACAGATTGGCGGTAAGCATGAAAATAGGTGCCCCTGGCGGGTGACCAACTTCCAGCTTGTAGCCGGTGGTTATAAACTCTGGACAATCCCAGAAGCTGGCGGTAGGCTCTATTGTCATGCAGTATGTAAAAGCTGCAATTGCAAACACCAGCCATCCGATGATGGTGTTAAGTCTTTTGTAATTCATCACTCTTGGTTGAGTTATTAGTGTCAGTTGAAAGCCTCAAAGTTAACCCTTTAATGGTTAACGGCAACCTATTGACAGTTATTATTTGTTAGAGATCTTGGCCTATATCCCTGCGGAAATGCTTTTTCTCAAAGTCTATCAGGCTGGCACCCTTGAAAGAGAGGGCCAGAGCCTCCTCCTTGTCCTTGCCGTATGAGCTTACGGCAATCACGCGGCCGCCTGCAGTCACAACCTCACCCTTGTCATTGAATGCGGTTCCGGCATGGAATACTATGCTGTCCTTGACCTTGTCAATTCCGCTTATAACGAATCCCTTGTCATAGTGCTGGGGATAGCCGCCCGATACCAGCATCACGCATACAGCTGAGCGCGGATCCTGCTCCAGGGTCTTGGTATCCAGGTTACCCTCTGCAACACCCTTGAACAGCTCAATGATATCACTCTTAAGACGCAGCATGACGCTCTCGGTCTCAGGGTCACCCATACGGCAGTTGTACTCAATTACCTTAGGCTCGCCCTCTACGTTTATCAGGCCAAAGAAAATGAATCCTTTGTATACCAGACCCTCTTCTGCAAGACCCTCTACTGTAGGACGGATAATGCGGTCCTCAACCTTCTTCATCCACTCCTTGGTAGCAAATGGAACGGGTGATACTGATCCCATGCCGCCGGTGTTAAGGCCGGTGTCATGCTCTCCTACACGCTTGTAGTCCTTGGCCTCGGGCAGTATCTTGTAGTTCTTGCCGTCAGTGAGTACAAATACTGAGCACTCAATGCCGCTCATGAACTCCTCAATCACCACGCGTGAAGATGCGTTACCGAACATACCGCTCAGCATCTCCCGCAGTTCCTTCTTGGCTTCATCCAGAGTAGGCAGGATGAGTACGCCCTTACCTGCGCACAGACCATCGGCCTTAAGTACGTAAGGAGCCTTGAGAGTCTCCAGGAACTTGAGTCCCTCCTCAAGGTTCTCACCGGTGAATGTCTGATATGCTGCGGTGGGGATACCGTGACGCTGCATGAAACGCTTGGCAAAGTCCTTGCTGCCCTCCATCTGGGCTGCAGCCTTTGAGGGGCCGATAACGGGGATAGCCTTGAGCTCTGCGTCATTTATGAAGTAGTCATAGATACCGTTTACCAGCGGATCCTCGGGGCCTACAACCACCATGTCAATCTTCTTGTCCAGGACAAAAGCCTTGATGGCGTCAAAATCATTGGCCTTGATGGCTACGTTCTCACCTACGTTTGCGGTACCGGCGTTGCCCGGTGCGATGTAAAGCTTGTCAAGCTGTGGGCTTTGGGCAATCTTCCAGGCCAGAGCATGCTCACGGCCTCCGCTTCCAAGTAACAGAATTTTCATATCTTATTGTTTTTTGTTTCCGGGTTTGAATGATCTCTTTGCTGCGGGGCGGCCACCCTCCTTACGGAACGGTTTGCCCTCTGTCTTACGGAACGGCTTTCCTTCTGATGAAGACTTGCGGAACGGTTTGTCACCGCCCTTGCGGAAAGGCTTGTCGCCCTCTGTCTTGCGGAAGGGTTTACCCTCCGATGAAGATTTGCGGAAAGGTTTGTCCGATGCCTTACGGAACGGTCTGTCCTCACTCTTGCGGAAAGGCTTGCGGTCAGACGGCTTGCGGGCGGGACGCTCACGACGGTTTTCAGGATTCAGTGCAGCCTCCTGGTCACGTGCCTCCTGTTTCTCGGCCAGACGTGCCTTATGACGAAGGGTACTGCTGCGACGGGTAGGCAGGTCATCCTTCTTAAGTGAGCCTTCGCCTCCACGGAAGTCATTGTAACGTCCGTCAAAGATCTCATATTTGCGCAGCTCACAGGGCAGTGCGCCGTTAAAGAGAGGAATCTTGGCCGACGGCTTGAGTCCTATCTTGTCAAAGCACTCGTAATGGTAGCTTATTATCCAGGCCTCACCGCCTATAAGTGCGTGTTTGAGACGCTCTCCTATCATCTCGTAGAGACCCAGCAGATTGTCATCGGTCAGACGCTCGCCGTAAGGCGGGTTGGTGATGATGACGGTACGCTGCTTTACAGGCTCAAAGTCCTTGAAGTCACGCTGCTCAAACTGGATGGTATCCAGCAGACCTGCGGCCTTGGCGTTACGCTTTGCGGTAAGTATGGCTTTGGCATCCTTGTCATAGCCTTTTATGCTGAACTCAAACTCGCGCTCGGCAGAGTCATCGTTATATATCTCCTCAAACAGGTCGCGGTCAAAATCCTTCCATTTCTCAAATGCAAAGCTGCTGCGGAACAGACCGGGTGCCATGTTCCTGGCTATAAGTGCGGCCTCGATGGGAATTGTGCCCGATCCGCACATGGGGTCCACAAAATCACTCTTGCCGTCCCAACCGGACATGAGAATCATACCTGCAGCCAGAACCTCGTTGAGCGGGGCCTCCATGGCCTCCTGGCGGTAACCGCGCTTGTGCAGGGACTCACCGGAGCTGTCAAGTGACAGGGAGCAGTCATCATGTGAAATGTGAATGTGGAAAGTGAGGTCAGGGTTTGACACGCTCACGTTGGGGCGTTTGCCGTATTTGTCACGGAAATAGTCGGCAATGGCATCCTTTACGCGGTAAGCCACAAACTTTGAGTGACGGAAATCCTCGCTGTAAACCACAGAGTCCACAGCAAAGCTGTCAGACAGGTCCATATACTTCTCCCAGTCAACCTTACGGCAGATCTCATATACATCATCGGCACTGTCGGCCTTGAAGTGAAGGAAGGGTTTAAGGATACGGATTGCGGTACGCAGGTGAAAGTTGGCCTTGTACATAAGGGCCTTGTCGCCCTTGAAGGATACCATACGGTTACCAATGGCCACCCCATTGGCTCCCAGATCAATAAGTTCTTTTGCAAGAATCTCTTCCAGCCCCTGGAAGGTCTTGGCTATCATTTCAAATTCTGTCATCTATGGATGATGATGTTTCAGTTGGCAAAGGTACTCAAAATTCAGCATTTTCACTATCTTCGTCGCATCAATAGTTCAACCGATATGAAAAGATTCCGGGTATTTCTGTTTTTTGGACTTGTCCTGTTGCCGGTAAGTGTCATGGGACAGGGTGTAGAGCGTGTCAAGGACTCCAAGAAGTCCTATTCAAACATCATTGAGATGCTCAGGGCAGAACCGGGCCTGACCATCAGGGGAACCGGTGACGGAGGTGTCATGCCCGATATGTACATCCGCGGCCGGGGAACATCATCGGACCGTTATCAGCCTCTTATCGTAGTGGACGGAGTCAAGACTGACAACATCCTGTACATACAGCCTGAGGAGGTCTATTCAATCAAGGTCATCAAGGACGGTACGGCTGCCGTCTATGGAATGGAGGGTGCCAACGGCGTCATCGAGATCAGGACCAAGAGCGCAGTAGAGACGGAAAAAAAGAATACGGAGAAGAAAAAACTGGAACGTAAGAAAGCCCGTCAGGAGAAGAAAGCCCGTAAACGTAAGAACAAAAAGGACGCTCCTGTAAGTGAATAGGAGCGTCCTCATTGATATCTGGCCCTGTTTTAGAGGCTTATCTTTACTCTCTTACCGTTGTATTTTATGGTCTTGGCGTCATAACGGTTGCCGTTCTTGATAAGCACCACACGGAACGTGCGCTCCTTTATCATTCCGTCAAACTCACCTTTACGTGCCTCGACAGTAAACTGGCGGCTCTTGTTGTTGTAGGTAAAATCTATTGTTGAGTAAGCACCTTTCTCATAGTTGTAGTTGTCAAATTCATCCTCATAAAGGGTGAACTTGCCGTCAGCTCCTGCATAAACCAGAATCTCCAGGTCATCCCACGGTTTTTCAGTAGAGTACTGTACATCGGGGCCGATGGGCAGTATGGAACCTGCCTTGACAAAAAGCGGGATGCTGCTTATGTTTACCTCACGCTCTATCTCCTTTCCTCCCTCATACATCTTGAGAGTCTCAAAATCATACCAGTTGGTTCCGGCCGGCAGATAGACCTTGGTGCTCTTGGGAGCGGTAAAGTCTACGTCACCTATCTGTGCGCGGCTCTTGCTCATGGCTCTCTCCGGTGTGTACTTGGCTTCAAGTACGGGAGCAACCAGCAGTGAGCGGCCGAACATGAACTCGTTGCCTATGTTCCAGACGTTCCTGTCGGCCTTGAAATCCATCATGAGGGCACGCTGGTAAGTGCCGTTGTTGGCATTTACGTCATGTGCCAGAGAGTAGATGTAGGGGAGCAGGCTGTAACGCATCTTGACAGCTCCGAGCAGGGCGTCATAGACGGGCTCGCCGGCCTCACCGTAGTAGTACAGTTCACGCGGAACCTCGGTGCCGTGGCTGCGCATCATGGGGCAGAACACACCGTACTGCATCCAGCGTACGTAGAGCTCCTGATAGAGAGGGTTCTGAGTGGCGCTGCCGTCCTGAGAACGCTCGTTATAGCTGTTGGCAAAGAATCCGCCCAGGTCACTGTTAAAGTTGGGATTGCCGGTAAGCGCAAAGTTAAGGCCTGCGGGAACCTGGTTACGCAGAGAATTCCAGTTGGACTGTACATCGCCCGACCATGTGTTGGAGCCGTAACGCTGCTGGCCGGCAAATACTGAACGGGTAAGAATCAGGACACGCTTGTCACTGCCGTCCTTCATGGAACGCTGGTTGTCATAGACGCCGCCTACCGCCATGAGCGGGAATGCGTTGCGTACACGGCGGAACGGACCCATAGCAGTGGGCTGGTCCAGATCCTCCTCCTTAAAGTCCAGATGGTCCGGTTCTGTTGAATCCATCCACCATCCGTCAATATTCAGGTCATAAAGACGGGTCAAGTGGTTCCAGTATATGTCACGGGCCTCTTTGTTGAACGGGTCATATGGGCGAACCCCCGACGGGTAGTCCATTCTTGGTGGCCATTCGGACAGTCCGCTCTGAGGCCAGGTCTGGAATTCCAGCAGCATACCCTTGGGCTGCAGTTCACGGAAGGGTTTGGTCATGGGACCGAACGATGACCAGATTGAAATCATCAGTTTTGCGTTCTGGTCATGGATATGTTTGATCCAACGTTCGGGGTTGCTGAAATCGGGGTTGTTGAACTCCATGGCATTCCACAGGTAGTTGTCACCCCAATACTGCCAATCCTGGATCATACAGTCAATGGGAACTCCGGTAGCGCGGTAACGGTCCAGCACCTCGGTCAGTTCACGTGATGTCTTGTAGCGCTCACGGCTCTGCATGAATCCGTAGCTCCAGAGCGGCAGCATGGGTACGGTACCGGTAAGCTGGCGTATGCCTGCAATCACTCCGTCGGCATCACCTCCGTAGATGAAGTAATAGTCTATGCAACCGCCGTTATCGGAAATGAACTGGAAACCGCTCTCGTTTGCAACGAATGTGGTGGGAGAGTAGTTGTCCCAGAACAGGCCGTAACCCTTGATGGACTGTATTATGTTGCAGTAGTCATCGGTATTGCCCTGGATCATGCGGCGGTTGGTACCGCGCATATCCATACGGCCCTCCTGCAGGATTCCTACGCCATATATGGGTTCGTCGGCATCGGTCTTGAAGGTCTGTCTTACAGCGGCATCGGGAAAGAGAGGCTTGTCCTGTGTGGGCTGGTCTATGGATGATGCATTCTCCATAAGCAGCACGTTGCCCTTGGTATCCTTGAAAGAGACTGTGCCGCCCAGGACGTTTACAACGAGTTTGTCCGTCTTATAGACGTCAATCACAACGTTCTTGTCCAGTTTCTCCTGTGAGCGGGTCACCTTGACCTGCTGGGGCTGCATGTTGACTGAAAGGCTCTGCTTGGGGTCATTGTTCTGGTCAGAGGCCTTGTAGATGCGGACTATTGAAGGCGAGTAGAATGTAACCTCAACCTTGGTCTGCTGAGCTTGTGCGCTGAACAATCCGGTCAGCGCAACCATTAGGGTCAGTAATCTTTTCATTTTATGTTTATTTTTTGATCAGCTTTGATGAATACCGGGATACTGAAAGGTGAAACGGGAACATCAATGTACCTGCCTCCACCATAGACAATTTCAACAGGTTTATCGTTGCTTCCGTTTTCTGCACTCAGATAAACGGATGACAGGTCTGCTCCAAACGGATCAAACAGTTGCCAGCCCTCTTCATACTCAGGAAGGTAAACGCGCATCTTGGTGATGCCCGGCTCAGTTACGGGACATACCAGCAGTGAGGGGCCGAACATATACTCGGTCTGCTGCCTGAGGGCCTCCTCATCATGCGGGAAGTCAAATACCAGCGGACGCATCATCGTATAGTTCTCCTCACTTACCTTCTTGGAGCATTCCAGAATGTAAGGCATGAGTTTGTTGCGCAGGTCTATCTGCAGGCGGAAGTTCCGCTGAGTCTCCTCCGAGTAGTTCCAGGGCTCGGTGCGGCTCATATAGCCGTGAACGCGCATGAACGGCAGATATACGGCCACCTGGATCCAGCGCATCATACGCTCCTGATAATCAGCATCGGTGTATTGGTTACCCGGACGGAAGAAACCGCCAGCATCATATGTCCACCAGGGCTGTCC
>Ga0265299_10006013_pt1 | contig 11140 bp, 7 predicted proteins | sample AusTroGonzalo_MG_4_FD_193485 | JGI IMG/M metagenome (GOLD analysis project Ga0265299, IMG submission 193485) | Bovine rumen microbial communities from tropical cattle in Woodstock, Queensland, Australia - Gonzalo_02 | ecosystem: Host-associated > Mammals > Digestive system > Stomach > Rumen ...
AACTGCCGCATCCAACGTTTCTTACGCTGTCCATCCTGTGCAGCAGACATTGTACCGCTGAATTATAGATGAGGTTGTAGCAGTACCTGCACTCAGAATGTGCCCTGAACGAGAAGCCTTTCTGATCCTTCAGTATCACATCATTATGTGTACCGCATTTACCCGTAACAGTCTTATATACACATTGTGCAGATACCATAACAGGCAGCAGGCCATATATTATGAGCTCACCGTCATTGTCAGCCACATCTTTAAGCTCCGCTTCATTCAGCTCCACCGGTAATGTGTAATTACCGTTCATCCTGCTTTTTGCTGTATTGTTAAAGCAATACAGATTATGATCGGTCCGGTATATGGCACCTATACTCTTTAAGAGATTTAATGCCTCGTAATTTGTTGCCAGGATTCCGGCCTTATCCTTTATCTTCAGACAAAAATCCTTAGTCTCCTCATAATATGAATCCCTGAGTATCCTCGGAAGCTTGATATATGCTTTTTTACCATTAGTATTTATGAGTTCTACTGCATTTTCTATATCTCTCTTATCACCGATATTCCCCTGTATATCCGTATTTTTCGACATTCCGCCGCCAAACGATGCCATATCCAGATAAATATTCCTGATAAGACCGGCTCTGTCGTTATCAAGCACAGCCTTTAACTGTTCCATGTTACGCACAGATACTGAATACACTTTTTCATCTCTGTTTGCCTGATCCTGTTTGTCCACGGATTTTTCGTTTTCTTCGGTCACATTCATTTCAGCATCATTTATATCACTCCTTCGATAAGCCTTCAATATCTCATTCCTTAAGCTTTCGGCACATTCTCTCTTAAGTCTTTTAATCTCCTGGACCGGTACAAATATCCCTTCATCGGACGTAACCGTTATATTTTCCGCATAAAAATCCGTGTTCCCGAGCTTTGATGCCTGATCCTTCAGCGACTCATCAGTTGTCTCAGACTTAATAGCCTTCTGTACCGACTGACCGAAGATCTCAGCATTAAAATCACCGTTTAAAGACTCAAACCTCATGCTTAAAGGCTCATCGATCTTTGCCGTAACTTTAATATTTACCGGTACCTTTACATCCTTATCAATATATAATTTGTCGATATTTTCAAGAAGTTCCTTACTCTTTGTTCTGTAAACATACTGTCCCCTTTGAGCCAGCCTGTCCTTCATCGTAAGGATGTTGAAGCCTGTACCGCCGTTGTAATTTTCTCCGGCAGTAAACTCATATACTGCCTTACCTGTAGCTGCATCCCTTATCTCAAGTACATCGCCCGATCTGACCTCGGTATAGGTCTTTATAAACGCCTTTCTGCCCTCAGTACGGGTAACTTCTCCAATCTTTACTCCGTAATGTCCGGGACGGAATGTGCTCATCATCTCCTGACCGTTATTAGCATTCAGATATCCTTCGTTAAAGCCTCCCCTGTTATATATCTCACTAAGGTCCTTCTTGCTTAATACAATGCCGTTTTCAGATGCTATACATTCAGATTCTCCGGCAGTACAGGTCTTACCATATTTTTCAGCACTGTATCTGTCTATAAAATCCCTGTACACTGCAACAACACCAGCCGCATACTCAGGTGACTTCATTCTGCCCTCTATCTTAAATGAATCTATACCTGTATCGATCAGGTCTCCGAGAATATCTATGGTGCACATATCCTTGGGAGAAAGGTAATAGCCCTTATAATCCTTAAATTCTACAGTTGTCTCATACAGCTTTCTGCAGGGCTGAGCGCATCTGCCCCTGTTTCCGCTCCTGCCCCCTGCGAGCGAACTCATCAGGCACTGCCCGGAATAACAGCAGCACAATGCACCATGTACAAATACTTCCATCTCCAGATCCGTCTTTTCACGCATCTTCTTTAATTCCGCTAAAGACAGCTCTCTGGCAGGTACTACTCTGGTTACACTTTTAGGCTTGCTCAAAAGACCCGTGACGCCCTCTATGCCTTCCGCCATAGTGATGCTCGCCTGAGTACTCACATGGATATCAAGTCCGTGGAAATGCGTTGAAATGTATTCCATAACACCGGGATCCTGTACTATGACAGCATCTATGCCGGCCTCATAAAGCGGTTTCAGATAACTAAACAGCTCAGTTTCAAGCTCTCTTTCTTTTAAGAGAGTATTTACTGTCAGATAGATTTTTCTGTTTCTCAAATGGCAGAATTCAATGCATTCCAGCATCCCTGTCTCGTCAGGATTATCCGCATAAGCTCTGGCTCCGAATTTACTGCCGCCCATATAAACCGCATCGGCTCCGGCATTTATTGCAGCTCTTAAGCTGTCAAAAGAACCTGCAGGTGCCAGCAGTTCCGGCTTTTTAAATGATCTCTCCATCCCCATACTCCTATAAAAAGTAAGCGAACCAGCTTCCGCTGATTCGCCATAACTCATCTTATTCACCGGATACCCTGCGGTTTTTCCTCTCGGAAGAAAGCTCTGTCTCCAGTTTGATATTCTTTTTCTGCTCTTCTATATTAAGAGCCTTCTGCTTTTCAATCTCATTCTGAGCAATCTCAAGCTTTGACTGAAGGCTCATGATCTCATGCTTCATGGAGTAGATCTCATTGCTCTTTGACTCGCTGTCAGCCTCTGACTCCTCATACTTGTTTTTCATCTTAAAGTATTCATCCACGAGGTTGATCTCAAGGAAGATCGCCTTCATCTCATTATCCAGGTTTTTATAGGTATCCTGTTTCTTTATCTCAGCGAACTTGTTGTTCAGGAAGCCTGCTATTCTCTGAAGGTATTCCTCATTCTCAAAGCCTGAAAGTCTGTATCTCTTGTTCTTGATGATAACTTCGGTATCATTTTTTCTGCCCATTTTCCGTACCTAGCCTCTCGTGGGATGATATGTTTTATCGCACAGATATCATTATTATCGGTGCATACATATATAATAAGTTTTTTTTTCTGTTTTGTCAACTATCACTATTGACTATATTAAAAAATATCATTATACTATTAAAAGTTATAATTATACATTTCAAAGACAAGAGGTGTTCAATATGAAATTATGGGGCGGTCGTTTTACCGGCGAGGAAAATGAGCTTGTGGCAAAGTATAACTCTTCCATCTCATTTGACAGCCGTTTCTGGCGTGAAGATATAAAAGGCAGCATGGCACATGCACTGATGCTTGGCAATCAGGGCATCATCTCACACGACGAAGCAGATCAGATACATAAAGGTCTTGTAGACATATACAATGACATCGAAAGCGGCAAGCTCTCCATAGATATGGAAGCCGAGGATATACACAGCTTTGTAGAGTCAGTACTTACCGAGCGCATAGGTGATGCCGGCAAAAAACTGCATACCGGCAGAAGCCGTAACGACCAGGTAGCACTGGATATGAGGATGTATGCAAGGTCTTCGGCCAAAGAAGTAAGCAAGCTCTTAAAGAAGCTGCTTACAACCATTCTTTCCATCATGAAGGACAATAAGGAAACCTATATGCCGGGCTTTACACATCTGCAGAAGGCACAGCCCGTGACACTGGCTCATCACCTTGGAGCATATTTTGAGATGTTCTCACGTGACCGCAGCAGATTAAAGGATGCCGTTAACAGGCTTAACTATTCACCCTTGGGCTCAGGCGCTCTTGCAGGCACAACCTATCCTTTAGACAGGGAGATGACAGCCAAGGTACTTGATTTTGCCGGACCTACCGAAAACTCCATGGACGGTGTCTCCGACAGGGATTATCTGATTGAGCTCCTGTCCGATTTCTCGATGATAATGATGCACTTATCACGTTTCAGTGAAGAAATCATCATCTGGAATACAAACGAGTACAGATTTATAGAGATAGACGATGCTTATTCTACCGGTTCAAGCATTATGCCTCAGAAGAAAAATCCCGATATCGCAGAGCTTGTAAGAGGAAAAACAGGCAGAGTTTACGGAGCTTTGATGACCTTGCTCACTGCCCTTAAAGGTCTTCCGTTGGCCTATAACAAAGACCTTCAGGAGGATAAGGAAGCATTTTTCGATGCACTCGATACCGTGTCAGACTCCATAACACTGTTTGACGGTATGCTCGCAACACTTAAGTTCAACAAGGATATCATGGCCAGCAGTGCTAAGAACGGTTTCACCAATGCCACCGATGCAGCTGATTATCTGGTTACACACGGAGTTCCCTTCCGTGATGCTCACGGTATCATCGGCAGACTCGTACTTTACTGCATCGACCAAAAGAAAGCACTCGATGACCTGACTATAGACGAATTTAAGCAGTTCTCTCCTGCATTTGACAAAGATATTTATGATGCTATATCTCTTAAGACCTGTGTTGAAAAGAGAAATACCATCGGTGCACCCGGTACCGCAGCCATCGAGAGAATGATACAGCACTGTGAGGAAGTACTTAATTTTTAAAAAAACTCCCGTCGTATGACGGGAGTCTTCTTTATTTAATAATCATTTCTCTTATTTCTGTTTCTCTTGTTTCTGCGTCTTGCGTTTGCCTGATCCTCATCATCGATAATCTCTATCAGTTTCTTGGCTACGATTGAATCCTTATTTAGGAAACGTACATCATTTCCGAAACGAACCTCCATAAGCTTGACATCGGAGTTGTCATAAACCTCACCCTCACCATATACCTTATGATTGATGATATCATGCTGCTGCAGTCTGTCTACAGCTGCTCTCAGGCTCTTCTTGTCATCGGTCTCGGTCTTGATGCCGTAGAGCTCATCCTCGTCCTCAGAGTTGGTGTAGTAAACGCTCTGGCGAACCTCACGTACATAAGCGCCGTCATCATCTGAACGTCTGATCTCAGGTCTGCGCTTTCCGCTGGGACTATCCTGCTCGTTTGATCTCATCCTGTCAACTTTTCTAGCATTACGTATACGGTTTTTACGCTTATTCTGCTTGATAAGACCCATAACCACGAAAAGTCCGAAGAAAACAACTGCAACTGCTATAACTGCGAATATTACAAACAATATGGATGACTTTGAGTTTCCGTTATCGGTGGTCTCTGTTGTCTCTGTTTTGTCTGAAAGCTTGGGAGTAGGTGCATTGGGAGCCTTAGTAGCTGTCTCAATGATCTGTGTAGGTGTGGGTAACGGAGTAGCTGTAGGAGTAGGCAGCGGAGAAGGAGTGATCTTTGCTTCCTCATTCTTTGCTATATACTGGCCTGATGCAAAACCTTCGTAGGATTTACCCTCACGCTCAAACTGTACCTTAAACCATACCTTACCGTCATCGGTAACAACATCCTCTAAGATAATGACCTTTTCCTGCGGCTTCAGCTGAATAATGTTTCCTGCTTCATCCTTTACCTGATCAAAGCTTGTACCGGCTCCGGTCCTGACATTAAGGGCACTCGATACGGTTACCGAACCCTCATAATGTACCCAGTCTTCACCTTCTTCTTCAGCCTTTGTATTTACACTTGCCATAAAGCCTGTAAGCAGTAAGGCCATTGCGACAAGAAATAATCCTTTAAATATGGTCAACTTCTTTTTAAACATTTCATTTCCTCATTTCCAACACTTCTATACTCGTGTCCAAAATACATCACTCTGTAGTATACTAAATATTTTCAGAAAAGTCAATCATTTAAAAAATAGTTTACATTTTCTCGGGTGCTTCTATAGCCAAAAGGTCTATACCTGTCTCAAGCAGCTTGAGTGTAAGACAGATAAGAGCGATAAAGCCGTTACGCTTATCCTCATTTTCCTCAGCAACGATCTTATTCTCATGATAGAATGAATTAAAGGTATTGCTGAGCTCAAACAGGAACGAACATACCTTATGAGGTGCTATCTCAGCCACAGCCTGAGCCATAGCCTCTGAGAACATGGCTATCTGGAGCTTTAACTTCTTCTCTGAGTCATTGCCGTCCAGTACGGTCAGCTTATATGCTCCCGTTGCTGCCTTTGAAAGTACCTCTTTGGTATCTGATCCGGTAACCTGTGAATATTTCTCCAGGATGGACTTGATACGTACCATGGTATAAAGGATATAAGGTCCTGTATTTCCTTCAAATGAAGTGAATTTGTCTATATCAAAGATATAATCCTTGGTAGCAGCATTGGAAAGATCACCGTATTTAAGTGCTGCAAGGCCTACCTTTCTTGCTATCTCATTCTTTTCCTCATCAGATAAGTCCCTGTCAGCCATCTTTTCAGCCACATGGTCCCTTACATCCTGTACCAGAGCCTCAAGCCTGAGTACTCCGCCGTCACGTGTCTTAAAGGGCTTGCCGTCCTTGCCGTTCATTGTACCGTTTCCGAGGAAAATAAGCTCGGTATCGTTTCCGACTATTCCTGCCTTTCTGACAGCACGGAATACCTGCTCAAAATGAAGTCCCTGTCTCTTATCTACAACATAGATTATCTTGTTGGGAGAAAAATCCTTCATTCTCTGTACTATGGTAGCAAGGTCTGTTGAATCATAACCTACGGCACCGTCAGACTTAAGCAGCATACAGGGCGGCATTTCCTTGTTATCGGACTCTTCCTTAACGTCAACGACGAGTGCTCCCTCGCTGATTCTTGCAATACCCTGCTTCTTCATATCCTCTATCATGGGTACGATATACGGATCGGCATCGCTCTCACCATACCAAAGCTCAAAGAATACATTGAGGCTTCCGTAATTCTTTTTCAGATCGGCCTTTGAAATATCCATGATCCTTTCCCAAAGTGCCCTGTATCCGCGTCTGCCGCTCTGGAGCTCAAATACAGCCTGGCGTGCTCTTGCCCTGTATTCCTCATCCTCTTTGGACTTAGCACTGGCATAAGGATATATTTCCTCCAGTTCCTTTAAGGTAACCGGACATTCAGCAGGATATTCACCTGTATAATTTTCATCAAAAAATACCAGAGAAGGATTTCTAACCTGCATCTCTGTAAATATCAGTCCAATAGGAGTACCCCAGTCACCGAGATGGGCATCGCCTATGGTCTTATAACCATCAAACGCAAGTAACCTCTTAACACTTTCACCTATTATAGCCGGGCGCAGATGACCGACATGCAAAGGCTTAGCCACATTTGCTCCGCCGTAGTCTATAACAGCTGTCTTATCAGTGCTCTTAGGCTCAAAACCGTTCTTTTTAGAAACGGCCATCTCATTAATATAGCTGTTGAGGATCCTTTCGTTTAAGATAATATTGATAAATCCGGGAGCAATAGCCTCTACGCTCTTAAATGACTGATCGTTGGGTAGCAGCTCAACTACTTCCTGTGCTATCTTTATAGGAGCCTTCTTATAAGCCTTAGCTGCAGCCATAGCACCATTGCACTGGAATTCACACAGGTCCGGACGGTTTGATACCACGCACCTGCCGTATTCAGCATCATAACCGGCCTTCTCAAAGGCAGTCGAGAATTTTTCTGTTAATATTTCAAGTATTGTTTTCATATATTCCTCTCATAAATGTTTTTTCTGTTCCTCAGGATGACATCACATAACCCGGGAATCAAATTATGTCTAAGCAATACCAAGTATAAGGGTTGCAAACTCAAAGTAAATCAGCAATGACAGTGCATCTACAATCGTTGTAATGAACGGTGATGCCATAACTGCCGGGTCAAATCCGAGTTTTTTTGCAAACATAGGCAGTGAACAGCCTACCAGCTTTGCCACAAATACGGTAACTACCAATGTAAGGCATACAACCGCAGCCACAGTAGGTGTTACCTGATCCACTATCATCAGTTTACCAAAGTTGGTCACAGCCAGAGTCACTCCTATGAGCAATGACACTCTTGATTCCTTCCATACCGTCTTGGGCAGATCTGAGAAACTCAGCTCATCAAGCGATAAAGCACGGATAATCGATACTGAAGCCTGACTTCCTGCATTTCCGCCCGTATCCATCAGCATAGGAATAAATGATGTAAGTATTACATATTTGCTCAATGCATCTTCAAAATGAGCTATGATCATACCCGTAAATGTAGCTGAGATCATAAGCAGAAGCAGCCACGGAATACGCTTCTTCCATGTTTCAAATACACCTGTCTTGATATACGGAGCATCGGTAGGACTGATAGCTGCCATCTTTTCGATATCCTCCGTAGCCTCCTGCTGGAGAATATCTACGATATCGTCGACAGTGATGATGCCAACCAGCCTGTCCTCAATGTCTACTACCGGCATAACAGAGAAGTCGTATTTCTGGAAATCTCTGGCTACATCCTCCTGGTCGGTAAGAGTTGTAACGGATATGACATTCTCCGTCATGATATCTCCTACCTCTATGTCAGGGTCCGCAAAAAGCAGACTTCGTAATGTAACAGTTCCTAAAAGCTTTCTGTTTCTGTCTATAACATAACAAGTGTTAATCGTTTCCTTGTCTATACCGTCATTCTTTATCTTTTGCAGTGCCTCGGATACCTTTAAATGAAGCTTTAAAGCCTCATACTCCGTGGTCATCAGACTGCCCGCAGAATCATCCGGGTATTTCAGCAGCTGATTGATAGTCCTTCGTGTCTCTGCACTGGTCTTTGCCAGCAGTCTGGTTACTACATTCGCCGGCATCTCATCAAAAAGGTCGGCAGCATCATCCACGTACATATTCTCGATGATGTTGGTTGCTTCACCTTCTGTCAGCATTAGAATCATACTCTGCTGTAAGTCGATAGGCAGGTATGCAAATACATCGGCCGCGATATTTTTGGGCAAAACTCTGAAATATTTTAAAAGCTCTGCCTCATCCAGCTCCTCCATTACTGAAGCGACATCGGCTTCATTCATTTCGGCAGCCATTTTTCTAAACTCTTTAAAATTCTTTTGCTCAATATAAGACCTTAAGATCTCTTCCTGAGATTCCTCGTCATCTTCAGGATCATCACCGGCCTCCTGGTCCTTAGCTCTGTTAGCATCTGCTTCAAGCACCATAGCGGATGCAGCATTCATTATCTGCTCCTCTATCTCAGGCGGCAGCTCAACACTGTTTTCAGCCTTCTCTGTCTCATCACTGCCTGTAAGATTTTCGGTATCTGCTGCAGACGTCTCCAGGATTTCGTCCGAATCAGTCTCTACGATATCCTTCTCTTCTAAATCGGTCATAAAAAGAGTCCTCCTTATTCAGTTTTATGGTACATAATCGAGGGGGCACGTCAAGCCCGTTTACAGTCTCGCATCGTCTGCAACTGTCAGAATTACCGTCTGTACTCATAAAACCACCTCCTTTTATGACGTTTTTACCTGTTTTCGTCCTATTTTGTCACATAAATATCTCAAAGCCAATACAAATTTATATTATACTCTCTTTCTCACTATTTGACAACAAAAATTTATATTGACTTTTAACGATATTTTCCATATACTATCTATAAATTATAATGTTTTACTAATAATTGAACTCGATATTCATTTTGTAATAAAAGGAGTGTGATTTTTTTGGAACCCGGTGCCGCGGCACGCTTGATCGTCTTAATTTTACTGCTAATTCTATCCGGCTTTTTCTCTTCTGCCGAGACTGCATTTACTTCACTTAACAGGTTGAAGATCAAGTCTTTGGCTGATGAAGGATCAAAAAGAGCTGTTCTTGTGTTGTCTCTTATAGATCAGAATGCTAAATTCTTAAGCACTATTCTTATAGGTAATAATATAGTTAATATTGTTGCTTCTGCACTTACCACGACTTTTGCAATGGATTACTTCGGAAGTACCGCCATAGGTATCGCTACCGGTATTCTTACCCTGCTTGTTCTTATTTTCGGTGAGATTACCCCCAAGACCATGGCTTCTATCCATGCTGAGAAAATGGCTTTTCTCTATGCTCCTGTCGTAAAGGTACTGGTTATCCTTTTTACCCCTCTCACGTTTCTGGTTTCAGGTCTGGCAAAGGGTGTTATGTTTATCCTGCGTATTGACCCCAACAAATCCGGTCAGCATATGACTGAAAACGAGCTTCTGACCATAGTTGAAGCCAGTGCTGAGGAAGGTGTCATCGAAAAGGATGAGCATGAAATGATCAATAACGTGGTGGATTTTGGTGATACTAAAGCCAAAGATGTCATGGTTCCCGCCATCAACATGACATGTGTCGAAGATACAGTTTCCTATGACGACCTAATCGATATTTTCCGAAAAGATCAGTATTCCCGTATGCCTGTTTATCATGAATCCCATGATAATATCGTCGGTATTATCTGGGCTAAAGATCTGCTGGTGAAATATGATGCTTCCAAAGAGTTTAAGGTTACAGACTATATGCGTGAGCCTTTCTTTACTTTCGAGTCAAAGAAGACCTCAGAGCTGATGAGTGAATTAAAGGACAAGTACAAATCGATGGCCATCGTCCTTGACGAGTACGGCATTACTGCAGGTTTGCTAACTATTGAGGATCTGCTGGAGGAGATTGTCGGCGAGATAAGGGATGAGACCGATACCGACGAGGTTGACAGTGTCAGAAAGATTAATGATACTACTTTTGAGGCGGCAGGCTCCGCTCCTCTTGATGATGTAAATAAAGCCTGTGGGCTGGAGCTTAATTCCGATGATTATGATTCCATCGCCGGGCACGTGATCAATCTGCTGAATCATCTGCCTACACCCGGGGAGTCCATTGTATGGGATGATGTGAAGTTTACGGTGCTGTCGACAGTGAAGAACCGTGTTACTAAGGTTCGGATTGAGTTACTTGACACAAATAAAGAATAAGCCTACGAGCAGGGGCTGCCATATATATTCCCTGCACGCAAGCCCCCTGCTCTTACTTTACACACCGTACTTCACTTTGATACGTTCAAGTTTCTCTCCAAACGGCTTAGCTAACACCAATAAAAATATAAAGTTGGAGACCGCATACAGGATTGTGTGCGGTATTGCTGCTTTTATAGAGAGCAGATAGAGTTCAATATCAAAGCCGGCGCTGTACCAGAGGACGGTCCAGACATCCATGATAAAGGAAAATGCTACTCCTGCCAGTACTCCATATGCGAGTAAGAGTACTTTGTTCTTTTTTAAGGGCTCTGCCATCAGTCCTGCTATAAAGCCTATGAGTCCCCATGCCAGCATCTGGAATGCGGTCCAGGGGCCCTGTCCGAAGTAAAAGTTTGAGAGCAAGGCTGACAAGGAGCCTACCAGGAATCCTGCCTCTCCTCCCAGATACATAGCTGTGATCACTGTTATGGCTGTGATC
>Ga0265299_10006014_pt1 | contig 11138 bp, 16 predicted proteins | sample AusTroGonzalo_MG_4_FD_193485 | JGI IMG/M metagenome (GOLD analysis project Ga0265299, IMG submission 193485) | Bovine rumen microbial communities from tropical cattle in Woodstock, Queensland, Australia - Gonzalo_02 | ecosystem: Host-associated > Mammals > Digestive system > Stomach > Rumen ...
AACTTAATATCTTATAATATCTATATGGTTATTTTTGATGGTGAAAGGCTCGTAGTTTCATTGACTAGGAGCAAGAATTATAAAGCAGTTTTGGAACTCGGAAAAGAAAGTAATGACTTCGAATATTTTCCTGACATAAATTCAGTAGCTTTGTCTCCAACAAAAAATAATGCAAGAAAATTATTTGAACTTGGCTATCCTTTTGATGAATCTGCAAAAATATTTCTCAAGAAAAAGAAAACAGAAATTGATTTCAAATCTGTAGATGGAAAATTTGAACTTTATCCTTTTCAGAAAGAAGGTGTGAAGATGATGCTTCACGCCGATGACAATATACTTCTAGCTGACGAAATGGGGCTTGGAAAAACACCGCAGGCTTCAAGTTATCTTCATTGGAAAAAAGAGAGCTTTCCCGCACTTGTAATTTCTCCTGCAAGTTTGAAAGAAAACTGGAGAAAAGAAATAAAACGTTGGACTGGAAAAGATGCTTATGTAATTGAAGGCAGAAAGGCAGAGAAACTCTCAAAAGAATTTCTTGAAAAATACCCTGTTTTTATAATAAATTATGACATTCTTGGAACAGATAACCCTGAAGATAAAAAACATAAATTGGAATTAAAGGAAGAAATAAAGCAGCTGAAAGAACAAATTAAAAAGGTAGACCCATATCAAAGACACGGTCTTCAAAATAAACTTTTTGGATTAAATACTAAGTATAGAAATTTTGTCATAAAGGTAGATGGTTGGTGTGATGAACTAGTGAAATTAGGATTCAAAACAATAATTGGTGATGAAGTTCAATATATCTCTGGAATAGATACTATACGAACCAGAGCTACGAATCAAATTTGTTTCGCACTTCCAGAAGCTAAGAAAATAATGATTTCCGGAACACCGTATGAGACAAAAACTTTGCAATTTTACCCGTGTCTTCATATTCTTAATCCAAAATATTTTAACAATGAATATAAATACAAGATGAGATATTGTGACCCTGTGAAAACCTATTGGGGCTGGAAATATGAAGGACTAAGTAATGCAAAAGAACTTCATGAAGTAATCAGTACATTCATGATAAGAAGATTCAAGAAAGATGTTTTGAAGGATTTACCACCAAAAATCAGGTCAGTAATTCCTATGAAAGTGAGTGCTGCTGATAGGAAGATTTATGATGACATTGACAGTGAACTTGAACTCGCAATCACAAATAAAGAAAAGAATGCATTAAACAAAATAGAAGCTCTCAAGCAGGCTTCATTTAAGGCAAAATTAAATTCAATGTTAACTTGGATAAAAGAGTACCTTGAAATAAATGACAAATTAGTAGTCTTCATTTGGCATCAGGAAGCTTGTAAAATTCTTGAAGAAGAATTCAAAGGAGAATGTGTTTCAGTAACTGGTGCAACTGCTGTAAAAGAAAGACAGAAAATGGTTGATAAATTCCAGGAAGATTCTAAAATAAAATTGTTCATAGGAAATATTAAGAGTGCCGGAGTAGGTTTGACATTAACTGCTTCAAAGGCAGTAGCTTTCATGGAGTTTGGAAGTACAGCTCCAGGAATGGAGCAGGCGGAGGATAGATGCCACAGAATCGGACAGAAAGCTGATTCAGTTTTGGCTTATTATCTTATAATGGAAAATACAATAGATGAACAAATAATGGAAGTTTTGAACAAAAGAAATAAAGATTTGAAAAGAGTTCTCAATGATGAAGATGAAGATTTGTTTGAATCTACTAAAGAACTTGAATTCAGTAAATTAATACTTGAAGAATATAAGAAAGCAAAAAATATCGCTTAAACGACCGAAAACAGCTGTGTATGCGATTCAATCATCTATTCCCATATAATTTCATCATTAAATAAAATTAAGAAAAATATTTGAAAAAAATTTATTTTTTTATAAAAAATACTTTACATAAATTAAAATAGAGTTTATAATGATAAATGTAGGTGAGAAAAAGAACCACCTACAAGGAGTAAACTATGAAAAACTATATCCTGTACAAAGGCGAAAGAATCTACAAAGTTGTAAAGATGGGAAGAGTTTGTTTCCAGTTGAGAAATAACAGGAGAACATACCTTCATTTGGAAACAGTAAAAGCTGTTATTGATAACAAATAAAATTTTGAGTTTCCAGATTCTCTTCAAAAATCTGGAAGGAGAAAATTATGCATGGACTTATGAATTATGATTGGATGGTTTCAGCTAAGGAAAGACCTTGGCACGGAATTGGAACTGTAGTTGAGGATGCTCCAACTTCAGAAGATGCAATTAAAATGGCTCATCTTGATTGGAAGGTTGAGCAGTTCCCAATATCTGCAAATGGAATAGAAATTCCTGGACACTTTGCAAATATTAGAACAGATGTGAATCTTCCACTTGGTGTAGTGAAGAACCGTTACAAGATTGTACAGAATTCTGAAGCTTTTGATTTCGTAGATGATATTATTGGAAACAACGAAGTTGAATGTCACTACGAAACTGCTGGAAGTCTTTTCAATGGGAAAAAGATTTTCTTGCTTGTAAGACTTCCTGACAAGAATCTTCTTGGAGATGATGTTGAAAATTATATTTTCTTCACCAACTCTCATGATGGAACTTCAGCTTTTATGGCGGGAATTACAAATGTAAGAGTTGTTTGCAATAATACTCTTCAGGCTGCAATTTCTGGAGCACAAAGAACTTGGTATTGTCGACATACATTGAACATTGAAAGCAAGAAGCAGCAGGCAAAAGAATCTCTTGGACTCGCCGTAAAGTACATGGATTCTATGGAAGACTTTGCTGAGAAGATGGCTGCGAAGAAAATTAATGAAGAAAAGTTCTTCAGAGCTTTATTCAATGCAGATTATATCAAAGGCCAGTGTGAGAAGAATAAGGAATTAATTGTGGAAAGAATTCATACAATTTATACAGAAAAAGATGACCTTCAGAACTTCAAAGGAAATGCCTGGGGCTTATACAACGCGGTTGCTGACTACGTCTCAAATGCTTTACCTTTCAGACAGACTTCTACATACAAAGAAAATAAAATGAATCAGTTCTTTGTAGGAAATCCAATTCTTGAAGCAAGTCAGAAAATCTTGATGGCTGCTTAAAAAGAAGTCCCTGATGAGAGAAATCTTGTCAGGGATTTTCTTATAATTTTATTAAGAGGTTAGAATGAATAAAGCTTTTGAAATTACAGGATATGGAAAACAAGGCTTGGATTGTACTTCAGAATATATTTTGAAATTAGATGATGATGTATTTGTTAGAAATGTAATTCAACAAATTTTAAGTAATGAAACTGAATGGGGATATATTGGTATAAAAACCAATATCAATAAAAATAATGAGGGCTATGGGGCACATCATTTTGAATATGCGTATGGAAAAATAAAAGAAGAAACAATGTCGGAAAATGAAAAATATTTTTGGAAAAGTATTGAATGTTATAAAGTTATTGGAATAACTGGTTCTGGTGGTTGGACAAGAAGCGATTATCAGATTGAAATTCAGAGCAGATAAGAGGAAATATGAATAAAATTGCAGTTGTAGATTTGTCATGGATTATGCACAGATACAGACATGCTCACGAAGAGCTTTCTTGTATGATTGACGGAAAAAGAGTTCCTACGGGTCATATTTATGGAACCTATACTTTTGTTAAGGATTTAAGCAGCAAATATAAAAAAGTCATTCTTGCTGTAGATTCAAATCCAACGATAAGAAAAGAAATATTGTCAACTTACAAATCAAACAGAAAGAAAGAAGTTGTCGATGAATTCAGAGATTATAAAATTCATCAGGATGACGATGCAGTCATAACCCTTTGTACTTCTTTTGAAAATGTCTATTATGTAAAGGAAGATGGCTATGAAGCTGACGACATTATTGGAACTTTGATTTTGAAAGCTGATAAAGATTGGGATTTTTATTTCCGTGACAATGATATTCTTCAGAACATTGGAAGCTTCAATCTTTGTGTATCTTTTGAAAAGGATTTGACCCTGGGCGAAATTGTAGATGTCAGAGAACATATCAGACATAAATATGAATTGGATTTAGATTATCTCCCATTGCTTTGGAAAGTAATTAAAGGAGATTCAGGAGATTGTATTCCAATTGGAATTGAAAGATTTCCTACAAAGATTCTCAAAGAACTTTGTCTTGATGAAAGATTTCACAGCAATAATGTAACTTTTGAAGATTGTATAAATGTTTTGCTTGGATATAAAAATTATACAGGTAAGACAAAAGAAACTGTTAATCAGCTGAAAGATAAAAACAGCGATTTATACAAGAAATTGGAAATCAATTACAAGCTTGTTAAACCCATGTATCTTGATAAGATTAAAAGACAGAAAATGGAAGGCGACATAAGAAAGATTTTCAAAAAGTTCAATATTAAAAACATTTGATTTTTACAGCTGTAAATCTTATAATAAAATATAAACAATTTTATGGAGAAATAAAATGAAAGCAGATTTGAATCCGTTATTTGCTCAGGAATGTGATTCTGGAATCTATTCCAAAAGTATGAAGCACATTCAGTATGTACCAACTATGCGAGAGAAAGTATCAGCAGAAAGTTGTTACAACATTAAAAAGTATGAAGAATTGAAGAAAGAAATTCAGGAGAAAGAATTACCAAAGGACATCAAAAAGATGTTACTATTGGCAGCAACTCGTCATATCGTTTTCAATTACCAGCTTCTTGCTGAATTCTATTCTCAGGCAGAAAAAGATGTCCAGGAGCTTATGGAAAAATCAGGCTTGGTAATTATTGATTTCGATGATGCTATGGAAAATGGCTACGTTGAATTGACAGAAACTCTTAAGGAATTGAAGTATGAAGCAGAGAACCTTACCAAATGATTTTGCGATTTTCATCTTGTCTCATAAAAGACCTGAAAATCCTACAATAAAAACTCTCAAGAAATGTAATTACGAAGGAAAATATTTCTTCATTCTTGATGATTTGGATGAATCTATCCCAGAGTATGAGAAGAAATATGGAAAAGACCATATTTTGATTTTCAGTAAGAAGAAAGTCGCAAAAAGGATTGATTTTTTCTCAAATTGGGAAATTACCGCAATTGATACTTATGCGAGAAACGCTTGTTTTGATTTAGCTAAAGAAAACGGAATCAATTATTGGCTCACTTTGGATGATGATTATGATTCATTCAGGTATAGATTTCCTGGAGAAAAATCAACTCAGTGTTTGAATATTACTTCTGCGATTTATGAATATTTGGAATATTTCAAAGCTCACCCGCAGATAACTTCTTTATGCTGGGCACAGGGCGCGGACTTAGCCGTGGTTCATGAAGGTCTTACAAAGAGAAAAGGAATGAATGCTTTCTTCCATTCTATTGACAGATTTGTAACTTTCAAGGGACACATGAATGATGACGTTAATACATATACAAGATACAATCAACTTGGTCACATTATTATTACTTTCCCATTTGTACAGCTGAATCAGGAGCCTACTCAAACAACTGGCGGCTCTGCTCAGATGTATAAGGAAAATGGAACTTATCAGAAATCATGGTACAGCATTCTTCAGTGTCCGTCATTCATAAAGATTTCTACATTCACAGGTTCTTTCAGAATGAGCAAATTCAGGATTCATCATAAGATAAATTTCAAATATGGAACTGCTCAGGTAATTAGTTCAAAATACAAGAAATAAGGAGAAAATATGAAAGTCGCAATTGTTGGAACAGGATACGTTGGTCTAGTTACTGGAACTTGTTTTGCTGAAATGGGAAACAATGTAACTTGTATTGACATAGATTCTAAAAAGATTGAGAGATTAAACAACGGAGAATCTGTCATTTATGAGCCTGGCTTGGAAGAAATGATAAAAAAGAATATGAATGAAAAAAGATTGACTTTTTCAAATTCTTTTGAAGATTCAATTCCGGGTTCAGATATTTGTTTTATTGCCGTAGGAACTCCGCCGCTTGAAGATGGTTCTGCAGATGTTTCTTATGTACTTTCAGCTGCTAAAAGTATTGCAAAAAATATGGATAGACCTATGGTCATTGTGGATAAATCTACAGTACCAATTGGAACAGGTTTTGAAGTAGAAAAAATTGTGAAAGCTAATACCGAATATAGTTTTTCAGTAGTGTCAAATCCAGAGTTCTTGAAAGAAGGTCAGGCGATAAATGATTTTATGAGACCAGACAGAATCGTTATTGGCTCAAGTGTAGAATGGGCAAAGAATAGAATGACAGAACTTTATTCGCCATTTGTTACAAACGGACATAAAATTGTTTATACAGACATTATTTCTGCAGAAATGATAAAGTATGCCGCAAATGCTATGTTGGCAACAAGAATCAGCTTCATTAATGAAATTGCAAAATTGTGTGATAAAATTGGTGGAGATGTAAAAGCGGTTCGAGAAGGAATCGGACTTGATTCAAGAATTGGAATGAGTTTTCTCTATGCTTCATGCGGCTATGGTGGTTCTTGTTTTCCAAAAGATGTAAAAGAATTGATTCAGGTTGGAAAAAGAAATGGAATTGAAATGCAGATTGCTTCTTCAGTTGAGAAAGTAAACTTCGAGCAGAAAAATCTTATGTTTGAAAGATTAAAGAAAAGATTTGAATATTTTACTTTTAGTGGTATGCAGTTTGCAATTTGGGGATTAGCTTTCAAAGCAGAGACAGATGATGTCAGAGAATCTCCATCATTATATCTTGTAAAAAGTCTGATTGACTTTGGAGCAAAAGTAAAATGTTATGACCCTAAAGCTGAAGAGAATTTCAAAAAATATTTTACAGAAGAAGAATTGAAAAAGATTGAATTTTGTGGAATGGAAGAAGCTGTCAAGGGTTCAGATGCACTTGTAATAATGACTGAATGGAGACAGTTCAAAAATGTAGATTTTGAAAAATTGGATTTCAAATCTAAAGTTATATTTGATGGTAGAAATATCTTTGAACCAGAAAATATGAAGAAACTTGGAATTGAATATCATTGTATTGGAAGAGGATTACTATAATGAAAACTTGTTTGATTTTAGGCGGTGCAGGATTCATCGGTTCAAATCTTTGTGAAAGACAACTTCAAAAAGGAAACGCTGTAATTTGTATCGATAATTTCTATACTTCTAATATAAAAAATATCAGAAGGCTTTTCAAGTATGAAGAATTTGATTTTATTAATGCTGACGTTAGATTTGGTCCATTTGGTCCATTATTTGATTTACCAAAAATAGATGAAATCTACAACTTGGCTTGCCCGGCTTCTCCAATACATTATCAGAAGGACAAAATATTTACTTTTATGACAAATATTTTGGGTATGAAAAATGCTTTGGAATTAGCAACCGAAAATGATTGTAAGATTCTTCAGGCATCAACAAGCGAAGTTTATGGTGACGCATTAGTTCACCCACAGAAAGAAAATTATTGGGGGAATGTAAACCCCGATGGAATCCGTTCTTGTTATGACGAAGGAAAACGTGGAGCAGAAACTCTTTGTTTTGATTATAACAGAGAGTTTGGAACAAAGATAAAAGTTGTAAGAATCTTCAACACTTATGGTCCAGGAATGAATCCTGAAGATGGTCGAGTTGTAAGTAATTTCATAATCCAAGCTTTGAAAGGAGATGACATTACGATTTATGGAGACGGTTCTCAAACAAGAAGTTTTCAATATGTAGATGATTTAATCAACGGATTTTTAGCTGCTATGGAAACCGATGACAGTTTCATTGGTCCAGTAAATATTGGTAACCCTGGGGAATTTACTATTCTCGAATTGGCTGAAAAAGTTATTAAATTGACAGGTAGTAAGTCAAAATTAATTTTCAAAGAGCTTCCGAGTGATGACCCTAAACAGCGAAAACCTGATATTTCATTAGCTGAAGAAAAGTTGAATTGGGAACCAAACATTAGTTTGGAAACTGGTTTGAAAGAAACTATAAAATATTTTAAGTCGTTATGAATTTCATAAAATTATTTCAAGATTATGATATACCCATGCTCCCGGATAAAAATGGGACATGGGCAAATGTAGATTGTCCCTATTGTGATGAAGAAAAAGGACATTATAACTTAGGATTCAATTGTGGTGGAAATTACTATCACTGTTGGAAATCCGTTCATAGTTATCCAATTCAAAAAATATTGTCAGATGTTCTCTCAGTTCCAATGAGTTCTATTCCGGAGATTTTGGACCAATATAACGGTGGTTCAAAAATAGTTGAAAGAAGAAAATCAAAGGCAAAATATTTAGAGCTTCCGACAGATACTTTCTCAAAAGCTGAGAGAAAATATTTGAAGTCCAGAGATTTTGACCCTAAATATCTTCATAAAAAATATAATATTGTGGGCGGCGGAATAGATGGTCCTTGGAAGTTTAGAATTATTATTCCAGTTTATTATCAAGGAAAATTGATGTCATGGACTGGAAGAAGTATCTTGTCAAAAAAGAAATTAAAAGAATTAGGAATCCCTCGTTATAAGAATTTAAGCATTGAGAAGTCCGTAAAAAATATTAAGGAACTTTTCTTCAATATTGACAACTGTAAATCTGATACAGTAGTATTAACGGAAGGAGCTTTTGATGTTCTTAGATTTGATGGGAATGCAATCTGTAGTATGGGAACAGAGCTTACTGAAGGACAAATAAATCTCCTTTCAAACAGATTCAGAAAGATTTTCATTTTATTTGATAACGAACCAGAAGCACAAGAGAAAGCTAGGAAATTTGGACTTCAGTTGTCAGCAATTGGAGTTGAAGTTGAAGTTGTAAATTTTTATGAAGATTTTAATGTAAATGATATGGGTGATTGTTCTAAAGAGCAGATTGCTATAATAAAAAAAGAATTGCAAATAAATTAAAAATTTTTTATAAAAAATACTTTACACTAATTAAAACATAGTTTATAATGATAAATGTAGGTTGAGAAAACCTATAAGGAGTAAACTATGGAACTTATTAAGAAATCAGAAAGAAATCTTAAAACACAGGATGTATTTAATACTTGGAAGGCATTGGGAGCTACTTTCGAAAATGAAGGTAGATTTATGAAATGGAAGGAAGTTTCTAACGGACGTCTGGCAGTAAAATTTGATGTTTATAAAGTACGAATTGTAAATAAAGATTTTAATATTGATACAACTTCTTATATTTTTTCAGATACACTCGATAGAATTGCATTCAATGGTTATGCTTCTTATGGCGAAATTTGTGATTGGCTTAAAGAACATGGATATAAATCTGAAAAGAATTTTTATATTGAAGAACAGGGAATGAGTGAAGAATCTTATAATGAATGGTGTAACGCCTAAAAAAATACGGTTTGCCGATTCCGTAAAAATCGGCAAGGAGTAAACTATGAATAAGGTTAAGATGTATGTTGTTGGAAAAAGAGAAAAGATTGCACATATTTTTTCATATTACTATGACATGGCTAAAAACAGAATGTGGAAAGCTGAGCAGGAATCTGATGAGAAGTCATATCAGATTTATGAAAAGAAATATCAGAAGGCCCGCAGATTCTATGAAATAGTTCAGGGAAGCGGAGAACTGGTTTATGCAAGCGGTAAGGATTTTGCAGACATGAGAAATGCAATTTCATGTTACAATCTTACTCATTAAGAAATTGAGTTTGTAGGTTCTCATTAAAAACCTACAAGGGGTAAATTATGAAAAAATTCAAACTTTATTGGTTAGATGGAAGGACAGAAATAATTGAAGGCTATGACGCTGTTGATGCATTTAATAGAGCTGGTATTGGTAGAGGTGCTTTGCCTGCACTTGATTATTATGAAGAGATTAAGAGGTAATAAAATGGAAAAGAAATGTTGTATTTGTGGACATACTTTCACAGAAAGAGGTAATAATGCAGAACCAGTTAGAAAAGGAATTTGTTGTGATTCTTGTAATGTAAGGTATGTTATCAATTCAAGAATTTTACAATGGGAAGGAACTTTTGAAATTGTTAAAACTTTCAAAGAATTAAAAAATATTGATAAGAAATTGACAGATAAAAATTTTGAATTAAGAGCTAATTTTCAAAAGTTCTTAAAAAGATATGAAAACATAGAAACTGGCGAGAACGTCATAGTTTGTATTTTATAATCTTATAATAATAGTGAGGTGGGAAAATGAAAATTATTCAGAAAGGAAATGTTTATAGAAAGGTTGGTTGGTTCAAAGAAAATGAAAAGGAAATTTATACTTTAGGTTGTATCGTAGTAGGTTTTCTTTGTTTTGTTGTTGCAATGTTCATAAGAGGTTGAAAATAAATTATGTTTGAGAAAGAAGCAGAAGAATATATCAAAGAACATACATTTTTCGATGAAGAATATGGAGTACCAAGTTTAGATGTTGGGAGCAAAACTATATTCAAAGACGGTGTAAAGTTTGGGTTAAAGCAACATTCTTACGATTATCTTGTAAAGACAATAAATCTTAAAAAGAAATATGAAAAGCAGATACAGATAGACGCAGAGCAGATACGAGCCTTGCAGAAACAGAACGGAGAATTGACAGACAGATGTAGAGAACTTGAATCACAGATAGAGAAAATGAAGTGTTGTGGAAACTGTAAATATCAATGCTCGTTTTTATTTCAAGATGAAATAGATTGTGCAAAAAATGGATTACCTAAATGGGAGTTAGCAGAATGACAGAAGAAGAATACTTTAGAAAAAACTATCCCGACGCTTGTTGGGGCGATAGACCGCTTAGCCCATATTGGGATTACTTTCAAGACGGAGTAGAGTTTGGTGAACGAAACTCTGAAAAGAAGATTACAGAACTCGAAGAAAAACTAGCCAATGCTGCCTATCAGTTAGAGGGCAGAGAGAATGAAATAAAGGAACTGCAAGAAGATTTGAGACATAAGAAGATTGCTATTCAAACACGAAAGGCAATAATAAAGGGATTTAAAAAGCTGATAGATAAAATGAAGTGTTGTGGTAATTGCAAACATCATCGTTATACTTACGGTGAACTTGAATGTGTAACTAAATGCTGTAAAAACAAAGATAAATGGGAGTTGGCAAAATGAATACACTGGAAGGAATTATTGAAGATATTAATAAGTGCGAACTTGTAAGTGATAAAGTTATTAAGAAAGTTCGTGAGTTGATAGGTCAAGAAGAATGGAATGACCTT
>Ga0265299_10006016_pt1 | contig 11135 bp, 10 predicted proteins | sample AusTroGonzalo_MG_4_FD_193485 | JGI IMG/M metagenome (GOLD analysis project Ga0265299, IMG submission 193485) | Bovine rumen microbial communities from tropical cattle in Woodstock, Queensland, Australia - Gonzalo_02 | ecosystem: Host-associated > Mammals > Digestive system > Stomach > Rumen ...
ACGCGGTCGCACTTGGCAGCCTGCTTCTCTATCTCCTTCAGCAGCTTCAGAGAGTCAACGGCCTCAATCATCGTCACATAGGGAGCAATGTATTTCACTTTGTTCGTCTGCAAGTGACCGATGAAATGCCACTCTATGTCCTTCGGCAGCGTCTCGTGCTTCAGGCGCAGCTCCTGCTCATGGCTCTCACCGAAGATGCGCTGGCCTTCCGCATAGGCAGCTTCAATATACTCATTAGGGTGATACTTGCTAATTGCCACAAGGCGTACACCCTGTGGCAACTGGCTCAGAACCTCCTTCAGTTTTCCTTTAACGTCGTACATGACTGTGTTGTGATACCAGTGACTTCAATTACTGTTCATACTCAGGCTTGGCGTCAGCCGCCTTGTCCTTGCCGTACTCAAAGACATCCAGCAACTGCGTCTCTGCAACCGATGCAATCACGTAGTCAACCATCGTTCCGCCCATCACCTCTTCAATGTTCTTCACGGCACCGTTCAGTGTACCGGCATTGACCAGATAGTTAATGCTGGAGCGCTTCTCCTTGGCTGTTTTCTCGTCGATGGTAATAAACTGCAGCTTCGCCTTGTACCAACGATCGGCAGAGTCCATATCGGCAAAGAATATCTCTTTATAGGGAGCTATCTTGATGTCCTTGATGGTGAATTCACCACTGATATACGACGACAATTCTTCCATAATGCGCTGTTCGGCCTCAGTGAAAGACAAGGCATCGACAACGTATAGTTCAGTTACTTTCTTCTGAAGGCCATCGTCCATGGTCTTCTCATACTGGATTTTGCATTCAAACCACTGTGCAGTTCTGCTTCTCATTTTTCTTTAATTCTTATTTTTTTGTTTTTGTACACCTAATTGTTCTAATTGTGCTTTCTTCTCATTCGAGATTTTGTCGATAATCTCCGAGGCAATGCGCTGACTCTTGGCATCGGTCAGACCGGCTTCGCTGCCCAATTCCGCCTGCTTCTGAGTAAGTTCCGTCATGATTTCCGTACTTTCAGCAAGGAACTTCTTCTCCGAGCTGCTCATGTAGTCGGCATTGTATATCTTCGAGAGTATGCGGTCGGCTTCCTCAGTGAAACGCTTGCGGAAGATTTCCTCGGCCTTCTTCTCGTATATTTGCATTTCGTCCTCGTCTATATGGTAGCCAGTGCTGTCAGTTGCCGCATCCAGCTCCATCGAGGGGTCGTACGGTCCCGGCGAATCCTCATCGTCGAAGTTCTCCTTGGGTGCGGCTTCCACATATTCTATATTCTCGGGGTTGGGAGTCAGGTCAATGTAAAGGCCTATAGCGATAACCGCCAGCACAACAGCCGCGATGCCGATGGTCAGCGAGTGACGCAACTTGTGGAACGACTTCATCGTCTTCTTCATGTCGGCAACACTCTCGTATCGCTTGTCGGGATTAGCCTGCGTCGCCTTCTTGATGACAGCGCGGTACTCAACGGGCACGCTCGAGTCGCGATACAGATATGCCAGGAACTTGCCCAGCGAATATACCTCGCTGCGTGCATCAGCCACGCCCTCCTCCAGTACCTCCGGAGCCACGTATTCGGCATCAGCTCCGTAGAGGGATTCCTGGTCGTTCAGCGTCAGGTAGGACGAGCCGTGAAACAGCAGCAGCGGCGCCAATGTGTCCTTGCGAACCAGCATGTTGTTCGGCGAGAAACACAGATGATACACACCCTGACGGTTCAAGGTGGCGGCACTCTCAAAAAGAGCATCCATCACCTGCTCGACAAACTCCTTTTCGGCCACAACCGAGGGCTTGTCGTTAATCAGGTGCTCAAAAGTCATGAAGTAGCCATTCTCGACAGCGACACTACAAAAGCCGGCACTGTCCACCATCACCTGATAGTGCAGCTGGTGACGGTCCGAGAAGGCTTTCACCTGTTCGCTTTCCGCCTTGAGAGCCTCGCAAAAGCGCAGACTATCTGCGAGTTCGTATCGCAGTTCAAGAATATTGGTGTAGGTATTCTCACCAATTTTCCGATAAAAAGAACCGAAAGGCATCGGGTCTTTCTTCAGTGCCGCACCGTTTCTTGATGCGAGTAATTCTTCGTAGTTCATGAGCCAAAAGCGTGAAATTGACGGGCAAAAGTACGCATTTAATTTGGAAAACACAAATTTTTGGCCCTTAAAGAAAAATAATTCATAATTCTTAAGCCCTAATTCTATATTTTTCTGTAACTTTGCGCCTTGAAATCGACAAAATCATAAGAAAAGATGCCTGAAATATCAGTTCGCGGACTTGAGATGCCAGAGTCACCAATCAGAAAACTGGCTCCCCTGGCAGCTGCAGCCAAGAAGCGCGGCACAAAGGTCTATCACCTAAACATTGGTCAGCCAGACCTGCCAACACCCCAAGTTGGTCTTGATGCCCTGAAGCATATCGACCGTAACATTTTGGAGTATTCGCCCTCACAGGGCTACCAGAGCTATCGCGAGAAGTTGGTCAACTATTACGCGAAATATAATATTAATGTAACGGCCGACGATATCATCATCACCTCCGGCGGTTCCGAGGCGGTGCTGTTCGCTTTCCTCAGCTGTCTGAATCCGGGCGACGAGATTATCGTGCCCGAGCCAGCCTATGCCAACTATATGGCATTTGCGATTTCGGCTGGTGCCAAGATTCGTACGATTGCCACAACCATCGAGGAGGGTTTCTCTCTGCCGAAGGTTGAGAAGTTCGAGGAGCTCATCAATGAGCGTACCCGTGCCATCATGATTTGTAATCCCAACAATCCGACGGGCTACCTCTACACACGCCGTGAAATGAACCAGATTCGCGATCTCGTCAAGAAGTACGACCTCTATCTCTTCTCCGATGAGGTTTACCGCGAATACATCTATACCGGTTCTCCCTATATCTCTGCCTGCCACCTGGAAGGCATTGAGCAGAACGTCATCCTCATCGATTCCGTCTCCAAGCGCTACTCTGAGTGCGGTATCCGCATCGGCGCCCTGATTACGAAGAACGAGGAAGTCCGCAAGGCCGTCATGAAGTTCTGTCAGGCACGTCTCTCTCCCCCCCTCATCGGACAGATTGTCGCCGAGGCATCGCTCGATGCTCCCGAGGACTACTATCGCGATGTCTATGACGAGTATGTGGAGCGTCGTAAGTGCCTTATCGACGGTCTGAACCGCATTCCCGGCGTTTACTCGCCCATCCCCATGGGAGCGTTCTACACAGTGGCCAAGCTGCCCGTCGATGATGCCGAGAAGTTCTGCCGCTGGTGTCTGGCCGAGTTCAACTACGAAGGCGAGACGGTGATGATGGCTCCTGCCGCCGGTTTCTATACCACCCCCGGTGCCGGCATCAATCAGGTTCGCATTGCCTACGTCTTGAAGAAGCAGGACCTGGAGCGTGCCCTCGTCGTGCTGCGCAAGGCGCTTGAAGCCTATCCCGGCCGCGTAGATGAATAATTGTGAATTGTAAATTGTGAATTAAATTGTCAATTATCAATTGTCAATTGTCCATTGACTCATGAACCTCCCATTATTCATAGCTCGTCGCATCCACAGTGACAAAGGCGACCGCCGCAAGGTGAGCCGCCCTGCCATTCATATTGCCACCATTGGCGTTGCCATCGGCTTGGCAGTCATGATTATCACCGTGAGCGTCGTGCTGGGGTTCAAGCATACCATTCGCGACAAAGTTGTCGGCTTCGGCAGCCACATCCAAGTCATGAACCTGCTGTCCGTCAACAGTGCCGAGTCCTACCCCATCAGCATCAACGACAGCATGATGCAGGTGCTGCGCGACATCGAGGGCGTCCGTCAGGTGCAGCGCTATGCCATGACTCAAGGCATCCTCAAGACCGAAGACGAGTTTCTCGGCGTTGCCTTCAAGGGCATTGCCCAGGAGTATGACACCACCTTCATCAGCGCCAACATGGTAGAGGGCACGATTCCCTCCTTCAGCGATTCGAAGGGAACACAGAAAATTCTGGTGTCGCGCATGATTGCCGACAAGCTGAAGCTGAAGACAGGCGACAAGGTCTATTCCTATTTTATCGGCAACGACGATGTGCGCGTGCGGCGTTTCACCGTCAGCGGCATCTATCAGACCAACATGACGCGCTTCGACGAGAAAATCTGCTTCACCGACCTCTATACGGCATCCAAGCTGAACGGGTGGTTTGAGCACCAATGCTCTGGCGCAGAGCTGCTGGTCAGCGACTTCGACCGTCTGGAACAGACCGAGCAGCACGTCATCGACAACATCAAGGGAAGCCACGACGAGTATAACAACACCTACTCCTCACAGAACATCCACGATGCCTACCCCCAGGTATTCACCTGGCTCGAACTGCTCGACGTCAACGTGTGGATCATTTTGGGACTGATGGTCTGCCTGGCCGGCATCACCATGATTAGCGGTCTGCTCATCATCATTCTTGAGCGCACATCGATGATTGGCGTACTGAAAGCCCTTGGAGCCCGCAACACGACCATTCGACACACCTTCCTGTGGTTCGCCGCTTTCATCATCGGGCGCGGTCTGCTCATTGGCGACCTCATCGGCATCGGCCTCGTGCTGCTCCAGCAATACACAGGCATCATCACCCTCGACCCTCAGACCTATTACGTCAGCGAGGCACCCGTCGAGTTGAACATCCCCATTGTAGTTGCGCTGAACGTCGCTACTCTTATTATCAGTATTTCTGTTCTAATTATCCCGAGTTTCTTTATTTCGCACATTCATCCCGCAAAATCTATGCGTTACGAGTAAAAAACTGCACATAAAATTTGCAGATGTGCAAAAAACGATGTACCTTTGCACAAAATTTTAAAATTTGTGCAATGGATCAAGCAAAAAGCTTCAACCAATATATCGAACGCGCAATCGTTGACAATTGGAATTTCGATGCCTTAACCGACTATCAAGGAGTCACGTTGCAATACCACGATGTAGCGCGTAAGATTGAAAAATTACATATCCTCTTCGAGAACTGCGACCTGAAGCCAGGCGACAAAGTAGCCCTTTGTGGCCGCAACTCCGCCCACTGGGCAGTAGCCTTTCTGGCTACGCTGACCTATGGTGCCGTCGCCGTTCCCATTCTTCATGAGTTCAACCCCGAGCAGATTCACAACATCGTGAATCACTCCGAGGCCCGTCTGCTCTTTGTCGGCGACTACGTCGTCAAGAGTATCACTCCCGACGAGATGCCCCATCTGGAGGGCATCGTCAACCTGCCCGACTTCTCGCTGCACGTATCTCGTTCCGAGAAGCTCACCTATGCGCGCGAACATCTTAATTTATTGTTCGGCAGCAAGTACCCGCGAGCCTTCCGTACCGAGCACGTTCATTATCATATCGACGAGGCCGACGAGCTGGCACTCATCAACTACACCAGCGGCACCACCGGATTCTCCAAGGGAGCCATGCTTCCCTATCGTGCCATCTGGGGTAACCTCGACTTCTGCATGCAGCGCCTGCCGCTGAAGCCCCAGGACACGATGCTCAGCATCCTGCCCATGGCTCACATGTACGGTCTGGCCATTGAGTTCCTCTACGGTTTCTGCCGCGGTTGTCACCTCTACTTCCTGACGCGCCTGCCGTCGCCCGCCATCATTGCCGATGCCTTTGCAACGGTCAAGCCGTCCATCGTCATCGCCGTACCCCTCATCATCGAGAAGATTATCCGCAAGCGCGTATTCCCGAAGATTCAGACCAACAGCATACGACTGCTGCTCCAGATGCCCGTCGTGTCGAAGAAGGTCAAGGAGAAAATTTGCAACCAGGTCTATCAGGCCTTCGGCGGTCGCGCCTACGAAGTCATCGTCGGCGGTGCTCCGCTGAGTCGCGAGGTCGAGCAGTTCCTCGTCTCCATCAACTTCCCCATCACCGTCGGCTACGGCACCACCGAGTGTGCACCGCTCATCAGCTACAGCGACTACAAGGACTTCGTCCCCGGTTCCTGCGGCACGTCCGTTGATCACATGGAGGCCCGCATCGACAGCCCCGATCCGCAGAACGTTCCCGGCGAGATTCTGGCTCGCGGCACCAACGTCATGCTGGGCTACTACAAGAACGAGGAGGCCACCGCTCAGGTCCTCGATGCCGACGGCTGGTACCACACCGGCGACCTCGGCACGATGAACGCCGATGGCCACATCTTCATCCGCGGCCGCATCAAGAACATGCTGCTCGGTGCCAGCGGACAGAACATCTACCCCGAGGAGATTGAGGACAAGCTCAACTCTATGGCAATGGTCAGCGAGAGCCTTGTCGTACAGCGTGGCAACACCCTCGTGGCACTCGTCCATCCCGACAGCGACGAAGTCGTCAACTTCACCACCGAGGAACTGCAGAACATCATGGAGGAGAACCGCCAGCAGCTCAACGAGCAGCTGCCCGCCTACAGCCGCATTGCAGCCATCGAACTGCAGACAGACGAATTTGCGAAAACGCCAAAGAAGAGTATTAAACGCTACCTATATAACTAAAATATGGAACAGATACCAAGTTTTAACGAGCTTATCGAGAAGTCCATTCTCACCAATTGGGACTTAGACGCACTGACCGACTACAAAGGCCAGACGCTGCAGTATCATGACGTAGCTCGTAAGATTGAGAAGTTACACATACTGTTTGAGAACAGCGGTGTCACCAAGGGCGACAAGATAGCCCTCTGCGGCCGCAACTCCAGCCAGTGGGCCGTTGCCTTCCTGGCCACGCTGACCTACGGTGCCGTCGCAGTGCCCATTCTGCACGAGTTCAATGCCGAGCAGATTCACAACATCGTCAACCACTCCGAGGCCAAGCTGCTCTTCGTCGGCGACCATGTAGCCACCATCATCGACCCGCAGCAGATGCCGGGACTTGAGGGCATCATCAACAACCCCGACTACTCGCTCATGGTCAGCCGCACCGACAAGCTGACCTATGCCCGCGAACATCTGAACGAGCTCTATGGCAAGAAATTTCCTAAGTACTTCCGTAAGGAGCACGTCAGCTACTACCGCGAGCAGAGCCCCGAGGAGCTGGCACTCATCAACTACACCAGCGGCACCACGGGCTTCTCCAAGGGTGTCATGGTGCCCTACCGCGCCCTGTGGTCTAACTACGACTTCGCCTGCGACGTGCTGGGCAAGACCATCAAGGCCGGCGACCCCATCATCTCCATGCTGCCAATGGCCCACATGTATGGTATGGCTTTCGAGTTTATCTTCGAATTCCTGCATGGCTGTCATGTTTACTATCTGAACCGTATACCATCGCCCGCAATCATCGCTCAGGCGCTCAGCGACATCAAGCCTGTCATCGTCATTGCCGTGCCATTGATTATTGAGAAGATCATCCGTAAGAAGGTATTCCCAAAGATACAGAACAACCGTATGCGCCTGCTGCTGCAGATGCCAGTAATTTCAAAGAAAGTGCGTCAGATGATATGCCAAGAGGTGCTCAAGGCCTTCGGCGGTCGTCTATACGAGGTCATCATCGGCGGCGCAGCACTGAACCGCGAGGTCGAGCAGTTCCTCAAGCGCATCGACTTCCCCTATACCGTCGGCTACGGTGCCACCGAGTGTGCCCCCATCATCTGCTACCGTGACTGGCACACCTTCGCCCCCGGCTCCTGCGGACAGGCAGCCCGCCACATGCAGGTAGAGATTGACTCACCCAATCCCCGCACCATTCCTGGTGAGATTCTGGCCAAGGGCCCCAACGTCATGTTGGGCTACTACAAGAACCCCGAAGCCACCGCCGATACCATCGACCGCGAAGGCTGGTACCACACCGGCGACCTTGGCACGATGGATGCCGACGGCAACGTCTTCATCAACGGACGCTCCAAGAACATGCTGCTCGGTGCCAACGGACAGAACATCTATCCCGAGGAGATTGAGGACAAGCTCAACTCCATGGCAATGGTCAGCGAGAGCATCGTCGTCCAGCGCAACAACAAGCTCATTGCCCTCGTACACCCCGATATGGACGAGGCCAAGAACATGAAGTTTACTGCCGACGACCTGAAGAACATCATGGAGCAGAACCTCAACGGCCTGAACGAAATGATTCCCGCCTACGAGAAAATCTCCGAGATTGTCATCCACGAAGAGGAGTTCGAGAAAACGCCCAAGAAGTCCATCAAGCGCTACCTCTATCAGTAACTCCCCACACGACCATAGACATCGCCGCTCCTCCCCATTCGGAAGAGCGGCGAATTTTTCGCTAGGGCACGGGAAATTTTCAGCAGGGCACGGGAAATTTTCAGCAGGGCACGGGAAATTTTCAGCAGGGCACGGGTATTGAAAAAATGAAGGGAAACTTGAAATGTTCGAAAATTATGCTTATCTTTGCACGCAGATTAAAAACCTAGTACAAACCGTAAAAACATCATTTCAAGTTTCGCATGTTAAATAGATATATGAAGATAGTGGCTATGGCTCTGCTCGCCATGATGACTGCCGTGACGCTGACCTCGTGCAGCGACGATGATAATGAAATAGTAGTGAACCCCGACCAGCCGTATATGAAATCATCGTCCTGCCAGTTACCATCCGTGTGGTCAACTGGGTGAAGGTGTATGAAGGTGAGGACGTCTACGACAATGGCGTAAGCTATAATATCTTTGACGTATTCAGAAACTGACTGCGGGGAGTCCGCAGTTTCGAGGCGAGATAAGTATGATTCAAATTATAGCAACAATGAAAAGGTTTTTAATACACACAATATTAAAAAGTATATAATTCGAGCTATTTTTGAGAGGAAATGGCGGATTATTGAAAAGTTTCTTGGATAAGGGTGATTTTTTATATAATGAGAAAAAAGTGCGGTGCAATTAAATCTTTTTTCATAACTTTGCGTTTATATTAGCAGAAACGACTCAAGAAAGGAATGAACGAAGAAACGGAAAAGATACTCAGGGAACTGGAAAGGATTGTCGCAGAACGACAAGACTGGCTCTTCCGTTTCGCCTATATGCGCATCGGCATCAGAGAGGACGCCGAGGACGTGGTGCAAGAGGTGCTGCTGAGCGTATTCCGACGATTACGGGAGAAGACGCAGATGGACAACGTGGAGCAATACATCGTCCGTGCCATCAGCAATGCCTGCAAAGACTACTTCCGACGACAGCCACTCCGGGTGGTATCGCTCGACAAAGCCGGTCAGCTCGCCATCAGCGACAGCGACAGACAGATCCACGACGAGTACCTGAGAGTAAACCGCCTGCTCGACATGCTCCCCCAGGAGCAGACTGAGATTATCCGACTGAAATGCTACGACAACCTGACCTTCAAACAGATAGCAGATCTACAGGACATTCCAGAACCCACAGCGAAGTCACGCTACCGCTATGCCATCCAGCACCTACAACAAATGATGAAGAAGAAAGGAGACACGATATGAACGAATTTGAAGACATCGAGCAACTGCTCAAACCACAATGTGAGTTCAAGGCTTCCGACACCCTAAAGCAGGAGGTGATGGAGAAGGCTCGCCAAGAGGCCAAGCCTCGTCGCATCGTCAAGATGTGGCCTTGGTTGGCTGCAGCCTGCGTGGCAGGCTTCATGCTGCTGCTTTTTGTTCCCCCAAAGGCTCAAAACGACGAAGCGCTTCAAGCCCAACAAACCAAGGAACAACATGACATGGAGAGACAGATGGCCTATGTGAGGACAAGCTGCGAACAGATATCGTTCGAATCGCTTGAGCGCGAGATGAGAGGTAAAGGCGAACAGCTTATGGCTGAATACAGAAAACAATTAAACATATTAGAAACAGAATGAAGATAATCATGATATGGGCCACAATGCTCCTGACCTTGTGCGCCTGCCAAAACAACAACAACACAACAGAAGCAGAGGAACTGCCCCTGCCAGAGACCATCGAGGAGTTTGTTGAAAGGCTTGACAGCATGGATAGTTTCATTGAACACACAATGAACAGCGATTCCACCACCACTAGTTATTACTACTATTGGGGACGTTACCATACTAACAATTATGAGAATGATAGCGTACGGAACAAGGTAGAGGCCATCTGGAACTACTTTGGCAAGGGCATCAAGCATCTGCAGGAGAAATACCGTCCACAGGCAGCTAAGTATTATGCATACGAAACTCATATTAGCGGTAAAGATACCATAGAGTTTATCCTGGCCACCAAAGCTCTGTCCGACTCACTGTCTGAGGATATGAAAGGTAGGGATTTTCATGAGAATTACAGATATTATCCAGAGTTCATAACTTATGACTTCAGAAAAGATGAAGGAGATTGTATGGAATGGTTCACATATCATAAGGAAGAACAGACGCCCCTCAAACAATTGACCAACAAGGAGGACGTCCAGCAACTGGTGCTGAACCTCATCTCACGTGTCAAGGGAGTGAAGCAGATACCCGTCAGATACCTGAAAGACAATGGTGAGCGCTTCAACGGCAACATCATTTGCTTCAACTGGCAGAAGAAAGGCGAGAAGACAGCCCTGCAGGAAGGCACCCTTTACGAGATTCCTGTCAAGGGCGAGGAAAAAATGAAACTGGTGAACGACCTGTGCAACGCCTTGAAGGATTTCGTGAATACGCATTACGCCCCCTATCTGGAATATACCTTCTATGATAGATTCGACAAGGAAGACAGCGATCGTTACAGAACGAACATTATGGGACTTAACATCAACAACACAGAAGGTGCCGGTCATGCAGCAATGAGACCAGGACTCTTCCGCCTGCAGGTGGGTAGTTACGGGGACCAAAGCCTCAAGATTCTCTTCCTGAATGTAAGAAATCAGAGTTTCTATATCCCAATGGATTGGATGGAAATTAAAGAGATACACAACAACGAGATCGAATGGCTACCCGACAGCCATTATCACGGATAACTCATTCTTATCCGTCGTCAATTCAAAAAAGTCGCCTCAGAGAAGGATAATCCTCTGAGGCGATATTTTTTGATTAGTCAATTCGGATTTACTTTCCGAAGTAGCGCTTCAGCAGTCCTGCGAAGCCGGCACCGTGACGGGCCTCGTCCTTAGCCATTTCGTGAACGGTGTCGTGGATGGCATCGAAACCAGCGGCCTTGGCGTTCTTGGCAATGCGGAACTTGTCCTCACAAGCGCCAGCCTCGGCAGCAGCACGCTTCTCCAGATTGGTCTTGGTGTCCCATA
>Ga0265299_10006018_pt1 | contig 11133 bp, 7 predicted proteins | sample AusTroGonzalo_MG_4_FD_193485 | JGI IMG/M metagenome (GOLD analysis project Ga0265299, IMG submission 193485) | Bovine rumen microbial communities from tropical cattle in Woodstock, Queensland, Australia - Gonzalo_02 | ecosystem: Host-associated > Mammals > Digestive system > Stomach > Rumen ...
CATAACACTCCAAGCCGAGCACGTCCTTGAAGAACGGCAGGCTTTCCTCAATGCTCTGGACGGCGATGCCCAGATGCTCAATGTGCGAAATCTTCATAACCTTAAAATTTAGAATTACTGTTTACGAAGTGCAAAGGTACAAAACTTAAATGAGAAACCACTCATATTTTGCTTTTTTTATTAAAAAAAAGAGATTGTAGTGTGGAAATGTACTACAATCTCTAGCTTATTGTGAATATTTACTCAACTTATTCTCTGTTGTTATAAGGGTTTGTATAAATCTTCGTCGGATCGAATAACTCAGGCCAGTTGCCATAGTTGTTGGCGTTGTTAACCCAATTGCGGAATGTTGTATAGGCATTTACGATGCTGATTTTTTCCTGAGGATAGTTGAAGTCGCCTGGCATAATAAGTGCGAAAGGTGCCTCGCCGATTTCTGGCAAGCCTATTGTTCGACCGCCCTGACCATTGTTGGTGATGTAGATGTTGCTCAAGAACTGCTTGATAGTTGTTGATGCATCTACCCTGTAAACGCACGATACCGATGGCAAAACAGTTTCCGATGCTACGGTGTTTACGAATGTTGAGTTTTCTACGCCAAACAGCCCGTGTACCTCCTTGTTTTTAAGTTCGGTACCGCTCACGTAATCGCCTACAATACCACTTATAAGTACGGGGTCGTTAGCACCAGTTGCAATCAGCGACAACTCTAACTCGGTAGCTGAAACGCGGGTACAACGCAATACCACGTCGTTCATATCGTAGTCGGCGGTATTTGGTCGATCCTCAAAGCACATGGTATAAGCCTGCTCCTCAACCTCCAGAGGGTCGTCAGGTATATCTACACCAGCCTCACCGTTGCTACCAATTTCAACGATCACATCACTATATTGTGTGTCGGATCCTTCCTCAAAACAGAGATAGATCTTGTTGTTGGCCTTAAATGTAGCCATGCGGGGAGAGTTTAGCTGCATGCCGTATTTAGTAGCATTCATAAATTGGCCGTAGTTGTTGATTTCTGTGTTCAATTCACCATATCCATATGAGCAGCCTTTTTTGGTACGGTCGCCATTGTTGTTATTTGCTTCTGCACCACCATCTTTTCTAATCATGAATCCTACACGGTAGCCCTCAGGGATAATAGTCGAAGGCTTTGTGATTGGTGGAGCAATTTGTCCATCGGGGAAATAATCCAATGAGAGTTCAACGTCGTTAATGGCGTTTGCAGGATGTTCGTCGTATACCTCAAATGTCCATTCTCGAGCTTCATTCTTGGTTTTATTACCATTAGCCATTAATCTACGACCGGTGTCCAAGAGAACCTTAATACAGTTGTTTTTATTATAACTGTAGATATAAACCTTTTGATCGGTTATGTTGTCGTAAGCAATCGAGTTTCTGTCACCATCAGTAATATTGAAAGTGTAGTTATCTAAACTCGTTTCTGTAATATCTCTCGATTCAATATTATTTCCATTATTCCACCACAGGAACTTTTTACTTCCTACATTATAAAGCATGATTTTTCCATTAGTGTTGGTGAAAACCTGCCACAACTGATATTCGATATCATTATAATATTCATCCTGCAAATTCTTATCATATGTATCGGCATATGTGATGTAATGATTTGTATATGGGATGTTCTTACTTGTATACCCAGAATAATTGTAGATGCGATAGTATTTTCCATCTGTGGTGTAGCCATACGAGTCAAGGGTAGAAGGCTTGAATGTAAACTCTGAAGCATTTCCATAGAAAGGCAGGAGGTATTCGTGCAGTCTAAGGAAGTTTACATCTTTTTCATTTACTCTAATTCCTGTAACAGCGCTGAATGCCTGTCTTTCGTCATTTACGTCAACGGCCTTGAACTTAGGCAGCGACTTGATATAGTCAGCCTCTGAAGTTCCTGCAGGAATGTCTTCTGTTCTGTAATAATAGTAATAAATGTCGCACCAATAGGCTTCGGTAGAAGCTGCCTGGACTGGGCATATTGTGATAGGAGTCTGTCCTTTGGTCTCCAGGTGGTTGCCATATAGCTGAACAACACTAGTCTCGTTAATGAGTTTTAGATTATTTCTTGCTTTACCATTGCTGCCATATCGGTCGAGCCAAGGAACGAATATATCATTAAGTTCATTTGCTTCATCTTCGGATAAAGCCGTTGCATTTCTGTAAATGGTCGAATTAGATATAGTCCAGCCATTGGAACTCTCACCTGATAGTTTCCACAAACGGTCGTTTTCCCAATTCGTATCTTTCCAAATGCTGTAATAGCTGTCGTTACTATTGGCACGCTCAGCATTGTACGACAGGAATGATTCTTTGTATTTAAGCGAAATGTTTGGTAGTTCTTCCCCAGCTCTTGTGGCGGCTACAGCACGGGTGGCGGCAGCACGGGTAGCGGCAGTAGAACTCCTGAAACTAACACTCTTTTCTCCAATATTGAACCCCTTGATATAATACTTACCATTGCCGTCGACACAGGCTGCAATCACTCGGGTGTTAGTTCTTGGTGCATCATAGCTTAATGTTACGGTCTGCCCGGCTGTGGCATCAGCTTCGGCCAGGATAGTGGCGTCGGGGTTAAAGAACGGAGATTCTGTGAGAATCTGAACTTTTACAATATCGTCAAGATCTGCATTTGCTGTTACGGTAACTGTTCCGGAATTTGTAGTACGCCAGTCTTGATTAGGATCGATGATGCCGAAGATGATTTCGGCGTTTTCTTTAATATCCTCAGTCGGGTCGTAGTTAAACTCCTTTGCACAACTGCTGAATGCTAATAATGCAATAATTGCCCAATTCGATATTCTTTTCATATTTGTTACAATTTTCGTTAGCAATATACTTAAAACAAACTTCCTTATTTTTTGCAAAGATAGTTGTTTTAATTAATATTGAACGCGCGAGAAGTGATTATTTGTTATAAATTAACAAAAATTAAAAATCTATGGTAATTTTCGTGTTAATTTGCCGAGTCGTCAGATAATTTGGGACGGCCCACTGGGTATTGGTTACGTCGGTAACCCAATAATAGCTGTTTACGTTTGATATTCCGAATAGGTTCAGACAGTCTATTCCTAACCATATACCCTTAATTCCTTTAGTATTTTTCAAGGCACAATAGCTCATTCCGATGTCAGCACGTTTATATGCTGATGCACGGAACTGTTGATGCTCCAATCCGCGATGTGGAGCTCCAAAAGGCAGTCCGTCGGCAAACGCCAGTCTAAGTGTCATTTTCCATCGCTCGGTACCTGGGAAATAGTCGGTAAAGTGCAGATTAATAGCCCAACGCTGGTCTGTAGGCATTGGTACCCATTCGTTGTTATACTTCTGGCGGGTACTCATTAGTGAAAATGTGAGCCAAGAGTCGGTTCCTGGAACAAACTCTCCGTATAACTTCAGATCTATACCTGCGGCATATCCCTTGCTGACGTTCTCGCCGTAGTAGGTTATCTTCATGTTCTGTACATTGTACGGAATAAGGTTCGACATTGCCTTATAATAAGCTTCGGCGGTGAATTTAAACGATCGGTTTAGCATCTTGAAGCGATAGTCGGCTGCAGCAATGAAGTGAATTGATTGCTGGCTTTTTATATGGTCGTTAAGTACCGCTGTGGTTATTCCATTAACTGTTGTTGTGTCACGCATCTCCTTGTAGAATGGAGCCTGATAATATAATCCTGCAGCTAGACGTATGGTTACGTCGTTGTTGAAGGCGGGGACGATGGCAAGTGACGCTCTGGGTGATACTGTTGTCTCTTTGTTGAACGACCAGTTTGTCAATCTCACTCCGTAGTTCAGAGTGTAGTAGTTGTTTCCTTTGTTCCAACGGTATGTGTCTTGAATGTAAGCCTCAATTCTGTTACTGCTGATATTATTCTTGGCGCTAAGTGTGTATATCATATCCAGTCGGTCGGCAGAGTGGGGAATTGAGTATCCGCTCGAGTCTCGCATCTCATATTCGCGAGCTTGCTCTTTTATATTTTCCAGTTTGAGACTGATGCCTGCCTCTATGTTGTGTCGGCGTGTCTGATGTCGGCCGATTAGTTTGAAACTCACAACATCGGCAGTAAGATAGTTTCGGGCATGCTCCATGTAGGTACCTATACCCAGACTCTCTTGTGTCTGTGTGTCGTCAAGCCAGTATTGCCCTGCTATATCATAAGTCTCACTTTCTTTAGTATGGAATGCTGATGTAAGGAATTTTATACTTGTGGAATCCTTTATGTAGTGTGTTATTCCTAAGGCTCCGAATAGTGTTGTGAAACGATCTTTTTCTTCGCCATCGAAATATACCTTAAACTGCTTTACGTCAGCCATTGTTCCAAAGCTGGTTTCTCTGCTTTCGGGTTTAAAGTTGTAGTGGTTGTCAGATATATTACCGATGAAATCTATATTCCATCTTTTGTTTGGTTTGTAGCTTATATATGTTTGATAATCAATAAATTTTGGGTTATATTCTCCAGCCGTTTCTAATGAACCGAGTAGGTATTTGTTTGTCTTGTATCTTAGACCATGGCTCATTGAGAATTTGTTGTTTCCATAGCCTATGTATCCGCTAGCTCCTAATAGTGAAGCTGTGGCATCTGCTTCGAAACCTTTTATGCGTCGATAAGTGATATCTAATACGGATGACATTTTGTCGCCGTATTTCGCTTCGAATCCGCCCGTCGAGAAACCAACCTTTTCTACCATGTTTGGATTGATTACCGACAGTCCTTCTTGTTGTCCGCTGCTTATCAACAGTGGACGATAAACCTCTACTTGATTAATGTAGACAGAGTTCTCATCAAATGATCCACCGCGTACATTATATTGCGATGAAAGCTCGTTGTGACTCGACACTCCAGCTTGTTGTTGTATCAGTTCCTCTACAGCATTGCCTGTTGTTGATGGGCTTTCTTTCAGGTCTTTTGTGTTTAGTTGTTCCAACTGTGATGTCTGTCGACGCCGCTGCGTTACCGTTATCTCGTTAAGTGTAGCTGCTGGATGCATCACAATCTGAACTGTCATTTTTCCTTTGGGTCGACGAAATACTCTTTTCCTCACTCCGTAGCCCACCATCGTGAACTTTACCTCAACAGAGTCGGCGGTGTTGAGACCTATATTAAACTCGCCTTTTAGGTTACTCATCGTTACTTTCCCCTGGGCGGCGCATGATATTGTTACAAGTTCTAGAGCATGACCTTCTTCGTCGATTACTTTTCCTTTTAGAGTAAAGTCATCGGCAGTTATATTTATGACGTTCATAATGAGCGCCATTATTATAATGAATCGCTTCAAATTGAGTCTCATTCTGACATAATAACGGAAAAATAGCATATTTATTTGCTATTATTCTCTTTTTTCTTGGAAGTTATGATAAATATTTCTATATTTGCGCAATAAAACCATAGAAACGTTACGATTATGAAGAAATCTGTACTCACAACGTTAGTTTTTCTGTTCAGCATTCTGCTGGCAGTAGCTGCTCCTGTCGACGAACAGTCGGCTCGTAAGTTAGCTGGTGATTTCTTGCGTGGCAAAATGCCTGTTACACGCAGTTCTAATACCAATATTACACGTGCCATAACCGGGGTCGCCGATGGTCCTGATGCAGGTATCTACGTTTTTAATTCCGATAATGGTTTTGTTGTTATTAGTGCTGATGATGCTCTTCCTTCTGTATTGGCGTATAGTTATGGAACACCATACGATGCAAGTAAGGCTCCTGAGGCAATGAAAGCCATGCTTTCAGCTTATCATCATGTTGCTACATCTGCTTGCGTTACTCGTACTGAGGTTCCTACTCACAATAAAATCAACCCGCTGATTAAAACTCTTTGGGATCAAGAGGCACCATATAATAATTTGTGTCCAGATCTATCTCCTACTGGCTGTGTAGCTACTGCAACTGCGCAGATTATGTATTATCATAAGTATCCTGCCGCCTATGATTGGGATGTTATGAAGACCAGTTACGGAGGTACTGAAACAGGTGATGCTGCTGATGCTGTAGCCAAACTTATGGCTGATGTCGGTGAAAAGGTGTTCATGGACTACGGATATGGTTCGTCTTCTGCTCGTTTGCTTGATGCCTCAGAAGCCTTGCGTTATGAGTTTGGCTATTCTGAAACAACAGAATTTGTAAAACGCGATAGTTATACAGCCCAGTCGTGGGATGAGTTGCTCTATAAAGAACTTGCTTCAAATCGTCCGGTTCTTTTTGGTGCAGAATGTATGACTCCAACAGGGGAAAATGGTCATGCATTTATCATCGATGGATATGAGGCTATGGAGGGCGCGGGCTATTTCCATGTAAATTGGGGATGGGGAGGTCGTAGTGATGACTATTTTCTTATTTCTGTTCTCAATCCTGGTTATCAGTATACAGGCGGTAGTGCAGGTTCTAGTGGCTATTCCATCAGTCAAGATGCTATAATAGGTATCCAGCCTGCAGAAACACCAATGGAAAAGACTACACGATTTGCAACCAGGAGTTGTTATATCAAAGAAGATAAAGGTATATATACCCGTTCTTCTACTGCTGTTGATTTCTCTCCTATAAGTGTAGATTTTACCGCTTGGAATATTGTATATCCTGAGGCAGCTCGTCAATATGATGCTGCTATCGCGCTTTATAAAGATCGTGAGTTGATTAAGATTCTTCATTGGGTTCATCTGAAAGATCTTTTTGGAGGCAAACCTTTGTATTACCAATCTATTTACGGTATATCATTTAATTCTCTATCAATAGGTAAAGATCTGCCTAATGGTAAATACCAGATTCGTGTTCTCAGCCGAGAAACTAATACTGCTGATTGGACTTGGGCTATGCAGGCGGCATGCAGATATGTTGAACTTACTATAGAGGATAATACGATGACCACAGCTACATATGGTAACTCTGATGAGTATACTAGTGAAAATGATTTCACTATCAATTCTGTTGATGTGAGTGGGTCAAAGAAGGTTGGCGAGCCGTTGACAATAAAGATCAACCTTACTAATAATCACATGGTAGCAAATTCGCCAATATTCCTATGGGGTAATGCTAGTCTTGCAGAAGGTGCTGATAGTTATCAATGCTTGGGAGGTGGTGGATGTAATCTCTCTCCTGGCGAGACTGGTGAAGTGGTTCTTGAATATACTCCCCAGCGTGCTGGTGATTTTAAGTTTATACTTAACGGTAGCTCGGAGAAATCATCTGACCCACTCTATACATTCTCCGAAACTATATCAGGTTTGTATTTGACTCTTAAAATAGATGTCGATGATGCTACGCCTGCGTCTAATGGTCTTAATCAGGTTGATGGTAATACTTTCAAGGGCGTTGTTCATATATCAAATATGGGCTCAATTCTGTATGATGATGATATAACATTCAAACTTGCAGAATTTAATCTTGAAGAAGGAAAATTTAGATTTGTCAATACTTCAACGACAAAGGTTAATATAGACCCCCTTGACACTAAGGATATTGAGTTTAACTATCCTGATTTAACCATCGGATACTACTATGCGCTGATTGTTGGTTATAATGATGGAGGATCAATAGTTTACATGAATATGAGCAATAATAGTGTTTCATATAGCCAATTCTATCTTATGACCGAAAGTTCAGGTCTGCAAAGTATTAAGCTTGACCAACCAGATGCTGAGGTATATGATATGCGAGGCGTGCGACAGGGTAAGGCATCAGATATAAAGAGTCTGCCTAAGGGCGTATACATTATTAATAAAAAGAAAGTAGTTAACAATTAAACCAATAAAATTGAAATGATAGATTATATCATGCAGAATCTCTGGCAGATGTGGGCTGTAGTAGCCGTCATCTGCCTTATACTCGAGCTAACAGCAGGTGATTTCTTCATCATCTGTTTTGCTATTGGAGCCGTGGGCGCCGCAATCGATGCTGGCTTATTAGGTAATGGCATCTATGCCCAGTTATTTGTATTTGTAGTTATTACATTGCTCAGTCTTTTCTATGTTCGTCCCTTTGCTAAACGATATCTGCATAAGGGCGAAGATAAGCGCATAAGCAATGCCGATGCGTTGCTGGGCCGGCAGGGCAGGGTTGTAGAGACCGTTGTGGCTGGTGGCTATGGACGAGTACAGATAGATGGTGACATTTGGAAAGCTGTTACTCAGGGCGATGCCGACATCCCAGAAGGCTCTAATGTTACCGTTATCGACCGTGAATCGACAATCATTACAGTGAAACTTTAAAAACTTAAATTATGGACATAATGACTTACATTCTGATAGCCATCATAGTATGTGTGGTTATCTTTGCCAAGATGGCTCTTGTTATCATCCCTCAGTCTGAAACCAAAATCGTTGAGCGTTTGGGTCGCTATTACGCAACCTTACAGCCAGGTATAAACCTTATTATCCCGTTCATCGATCGTGCTAAGTCAATAGTTGTGCTTCATCATGGCCGCTATATGTACTCAACCACTATCGATCTTCGCGAGCAGGTTTATGATTTCCCCAAACAGAACGTTATTACCAAGGATAACGTGCAGACAGAGATTAACGCGCTGCTTTATTTCCAAATTGTAGATCCGTTCAAGGCAACCTACGAGATCAACAATCTTCCAAACGCTATCGAAAAGCTTACTCAGACCACTCTGCGTAACATTATCGGTGAACTGGAACTTGACGAAACTCTTACCTCGCGCGATACTATTAATAAGAAACTTAGCGCCGTTCTCGACGATGCCACTGATAAGTGGGGTGTAAAGGTTAACCGTGTAGAATTGCAGGATATTACTCCTCCTGATTCTGTGCTAACCGCTATGGAGAAACAGATGCAAGCTGAGCGTAACAAGCGTGCTCAGATTCTAACCTCCGAGGGTCAGAAGGCTGCAGAGATTCTTGCCTCTGAAGGTGAGCGTACAGCTATCGTAAATAAGGCTGAGGCTGCTAAAGAGCAGGCCATCCTTCAGGCCGAAGGTGAGGCTCAGGCTCGTATCCGCAAGGCTGAGGCTGAGGCAAAAGCTATCGAACTTATTACTCAGGCAGTTGGAAAGAGTACAAATCCTGCCAACTATCTGCTGGCTCAGAAGTACATTCAAATGATGCAGGAGTTGGCCGAGGGCGATAAGACAAAGACTGTTTATCTGCCTTATGAGGCTACTAATCTGTTAGGCTCAATTGGTGGAATAAAAGACCTATTTAAAGCAGAATAACACTAAAATGAAAAAAATCGCAGCATTTTGCTGCGATTTTCATTTAAATTGTGTATCTTTGCAGCCGATAAGATTACAAATTATGGTACACAATATTTTTAAGGGGTTAGGTATTGCACTCATTACCCCATTCAAGGAAGACGGTTCGGTTGACTACGATGCTCTGATACGTCTTGTTGACTATCAGCTTAACAACGGTGCCGACTTTTTTTGTATTCTCGCTACAACTGGCGAGACACCAACACTTACACGCGAAGAAAAACAGAAAATTAAGGATCTTGTTGTAGACTACGTGCAGGCGCGCGTACCTATTCTTATGGGATGTGGCGGTAATAATACTGCTGCTGTCGTTGAGGAATTGAAGACTGCCGACTTTAAAGGCATCGATGGCGTGCTTAGCGTTTGTCCTTATTACAACAAACCATCGCAGGAGGGCCTCTATCAGCATTTCAAAGCTATAGCTGCAGCTACACAGTTGCCAGTTGTTCTCTACAATGTGCCTGGTCGTACAGGTGTAAATCTCCAGGCTGCTACAACTGTACGTTTGGCACGCGACTGCCAGAATATTGTAGCTATCAAGGAGGCTAGTGGAAATCTTGAGCAGGTAGATGAGATAATCAAGAATAAGCCTGCTGATTTTGATGTCATATCAGGCGACGATTCGCTCACATTCCCTATGGTTAGTTGCGGCGCTGTAGGCGTTATTTCCGTCATAGGTAATGCTCTGCCAAAAGAGTTCTCACGTATGATTCGTTTGCAGATGCGTGGTGAGTATGATCCAGCCCGTACCATTCATCATCGTTTTACCGATCTGTTCTCATTGCTCTTTGTAGATGGCAACCCTGCTGGTGTAAAGGCAATGCTCTCAGAGATGGGCTTTATCGAGAATGTTCTCCGTTTGCCCCTTGTTCCCATGCGTATTAGTAATATGCAGCGCATGTCTGAGATATTGAAGGAACTTAAGATATGATCGAGAGTAAGGTCATACATGAGATTACCCCTTTGATGGGAAAAGAGGTGCTCTATATTGCTGAGCGTCGTAAAAAGGAGTTCACTTATCCCATCCACAATCATAAGGTTTTTGAACTTAACTTCGTAGAGCATGCCCCTGGTGTTCATCGCATCGTGGGCGACTCTAACGAGGTTATTGGTGATTATGATCTTGTGCTCATAACCAGTCCTGATCTGGAGCATGTTTGGGAGCAGGGTAGTTGTACCAGCGAGGATATCCATGAGATAACAGTACACTTTGAGTTCGATTTCTCCGAAGGAAGTCTCTTTTCTCGTAATCCCTTCGGTCCTGTGCGCCATATGATGCGAGAAGCGCGTAAAGGTCTTAGTTTCTCTATGGATGCCATCATGCGTGTTTATCCTATGCTCACGTCACTTTGTCAAGTAAAGGATGGATTCTATGCTTTTATGCAGTTTCTTACCATTCTATACGAACTGTCTAAGTGTGATGGAGCCCACACTCTCGCTTCAAGCAGTTATGCAAAGGTTGAAGTTACTAGCGACAGCCGTCGTGTTCAGAAGGTTAAGAGCTACATCGAGCAGAACTATAAACAAGAGATACGTCTTAAGACTCTGGCAGACATTGCCGGAATGAGCTCATCGGCTTTCAGTCGATTCTTTAAGTTGCATACAGGTCGTAATCTCAGCGAGTATATCATCGATCAGAGATTGGGTTATGCCAGCCGACTTTTAGTAGATAGTACCAACTCTATTGCTGAAATCAGCTATCAATGTGGTTTTAATAACCTAAGCAACTTCAACCGCATTTTTAAGAAACGTAAGGGTTGTAGTCCCTCAGAATTCCGCGAAAATTATCATAAAACTCGCATAATAGTGTAAAAAAGCACTTTTTTAGAAAAAAATCCCTCAAAAGTTTGGTGATTCACAAAAAAGTGTGTACCTTTGCACCCGCAAAACGGAAATGGTTCCGTAGCTCAAC
>Ga0265299_10006020_pt1 | contig 11133 bp, 10 predicted proteins | sample AusTroGonzalo_MG_4_FD_193485 | JGI IMG/M metagenome (GOLD analysis project Ga0265299, IMG submission 193485) | Bovine rumen microbial communities from tropical cattle in Woodstock, Queensland, Australia - Gonzalo_02 | ecosystem: Host-associated > Mammals > Digestive system > Stomach > Rumen ...
CACCTAGGGCTCCAGCGAAAGAAGCACCGAGAGCCGAGGCGGCACCTGAGATTTCGTCCTCGCACTGAACGGTCATAACGCCGCACGACTTATGCTTCGACAGCTCGTGCAGGATGTCTGTAGCCGGCGTGATGGGGTAGGAGCCCAGGAACAGCTTCAGTCCAGCACGCTCGGCAGCGGCGATGAGACCATACGCCGTGGCCTTGTTACCCGTGATGTCCATGTATCGGCCCGGTTCCTTCACCTTCGTCTCGACACGATAGACATTCATCGTCGACGAGTGGGTGTTGTGACCATAGTCCCAGCCGGCTTGAATCACCTTGATGTTGGCCTCGGCGATGGCGGGCTTCTTGGCGAATTTCTCGCGCAGGAAATTGTTCACCAGTGAGAGGTCGCGGTCGAAGAGCCAGCAAACGAGTCCCAGTGCGAACATGTTGCGGCACTTCAGCATAGCCTTGTTGTCCATGCCACTGTCGGCCAGAGTGTCTTTCACCATTGTGGTGAGCGGGCACTGGATGACGCGGTCGGGGTCGATGCCCATCTCTCCGAGGTAGTCCTCGCTAGTAAACTTCGCCTTCTCCAGATCCTTCGGGCCAAAGCTGTCGGTGTCGATGATAATCGTTGCACCGGGCTTGGCGTAGCGGTACTGTGTCTTCAGTGCGGCGGCATTCATAGCTACCAGCACGTCGCATTTGTCGCCAGGCGTATAAATCTTACCCGCGCCGATGTGCACCTGAAATCCTGACACGCCCGTCAGCGACCCTTGCGGGGCGCGAATGTCGGCGGGATAGTCTGGGAAGGTCGAAATGCCGTTGCCCACGGTGGCACTCACCGTGGAGAAAATGTTTCCGGCCAGCTGCATGCCGTCGCCGGAGTCTCCGGAAAACCGGACAACCACTTGTTCCAGTTCTTTTACTTCCATTTGTTTTGCAATTGTTTGTTTATATATTTGTTTATTGTAATCGGCGTGCAAAGGTCGTAAATTTTATGCAGACTACAAAACTTTTTTGGGAAAATATGCAAAAACAGTCCCAAAAATGAATATAAATGAATGTTTTTGCGAAAAAATTCAATTATAGCAGCGCATTACTAGCGGTGCTATGATTTTCGGCACCAGCCCCTCAATGCTTTCTCCTGCTTTCACCCGCTGGCGTATTTCCGTGCTGCTGACAGGCAGCAGCTCTGCCTCTACAAGGGTGACTCCGGCGGGCATTTCTCGTGAGTCTAGCCTCTGTTCCCCCTCTCTTGGGTATACCATCACCTGGTACTCTCGCAGAATGTCTTCCGCCTTGTACCATTGTGGGAAACGTTGCCAGTTGTCCTCCCCAATGAGCAGCACGAAGGTAAATGATGGGTAGTCTTCCTTCAGGTGCTGCAGTGTGTTCCAGGTGTAGCTGGGTCGTGGCATGTGCAGCTCGTAGTCACTGGCTACGATGCCTTCCTCACCATGCAGGGCCAAACGGGCCATGGCATAACGCAACCGGTCATCAAGTAGGTCGCTGCTGCCCTGCTTCAGTGGGTTCTGGGGCGACACCATCAGCCACACCTCGTCAAGACCCGCTTCCTGTCTCAGCTGTCGTGCCAGCGTGATGTGCCCAGTGTGGATGGGGTTAAAGCTACCGCCAAAGAGTCCAATGGCTTTTGGCTTTTGGCTTTTAGCTTTTGGCTTTTGGCAGTTAATAAATGGCATTGATAAAATTATTAATCAAAGAATAAACTTCATCTTCTGCGGTTTCCAGATTATCATTAATCACAACAGCGTCAAATTGACTTGCAAAAGTTAACTCGTATGCTGCTTTTGCTAATCGTGTCTCTATTGCCTCCAGTGTATCTGTTGCCCTTTTTACGAGGCGCTTACGGAGTTCGTCAATTGAAGGTGGTTGGATAAAAATACTCAATGCCTGCTCTCCATAGTACTTTTTTATGTTGACTCCACCCTTAACATCAACATCAAATAATACGTTTTGGCCTAACTCTAACTGCCGCTCCACTTGTGCTTTCAGAGTACCATAGAAGCGATTCTCGTATACTTCTTCATATTCCAAAAACTCATTATTTCCGATTTTCTGACGGAAGGTGTCTGGACTTAAGAAGAAATAATCCACACCATCTTTTTCAGAACCACGTGGAGAACGAGAAGTACATGAAATAGAAAAATATAAATTCAATTCGGGATGTTCTCTCATCAGCCACTGTACGATGGTTGACTTTCCACTGCCCGAAGGTGCACTAAAAATAATTAGACGTCCACGCATGTTATTTCTTTTGTTGTCGTAAAATACATTCCTTTTTGTTACCAACAGCTAACAGCTAAAAGCCTTACAGCGCATTCAGTACCTGCTCTTTTATTTGCTCTAGCTCGTCCTTCATTTGCACGACGATATTCTGCATCTCAGCGAGGTTCGACTTCGAGCCGGTGGTGTTGATTTCGCGTCCCATCTCCTGGGTGATGAACCCCAGTTTCTTTCCCTGTCCGTGACCGTCGGCCATGGTCTCGCGGAAGTATCGCAGGTGGTTGGCCAGTCGCTGTTTCTCCTCGCTGATGTCGAGCTTCTCTATATAATAGATGAGTTCCTGTTCCAGCCGGTTCTTGTCGTATTCCACGCCAGGTATCTGTAGCAGACCCTCGACGATACGCCCGCGAATCTTCTCTACACGTTGCTTTTCGTAGGGTTCTATCTCGGCCATCAACCGCTCAATGTTGTCAATCTTCTCGGCAAACTTACGTTCCAGCGCGGCACCCTCCTGCTTTCTGAAGTCCACCAGCGCGTCGATAGACTCCACCACGGCTTGCCGTGTCTTATGCCATTCCTCTTCGGTGAGCACCTCGGTGTCGGTGCGTGTCAGTACGTCAGGCATACGGGTCAGCGTGAACATCCAGTCCTGCGGTTCGGGGATTCCCGTACGGGCAGCAATGTCTTTCAGCTGACGGTAGTAGTTGTACATCAGCGATTCGTTCACGGGCGTGGGGTCTATGCCCTCATCTTTTTCTATCCACAGGGCAAAGTCCACCTTTCCGCGTTCCAGGCGCGAAGAAATCATCTGACGAATCTCCATCTCCTTCTCGCGATAGAGTGGTGCGATGCGTGTAAGTAGGTCCAGCTGCTTAGAGTTGAGTGACTTAATCTCGGCGTTGATTTTCTTTCCGTTGTAGACCACGACCGCCTTGCCGTAGCCTGTCATTGATTGTATCATAGTAACTATTTTTATTTTGTTGCCGATGCTGTAATCAGCTTCAGCAGTTCTTCGGGCTTGATGTTTTCGTTCAGATAGTTTATCGTTGAGTCGGCCACGCGCTCTTCCTTCTTGGCGAAGACGAAGACGGGCAATTTATCTTTCCGTTCAGAGAGGACGATGGACACGGCGTTGTTCGCGTGATAGAATTGTGCGTCGGTCATCACGGCGCAGAAATTATAGTCGGCGGCGTGTAGCAGACGGTGCAGCGCCTGGTGCTCAGTGTCCACGCTGAGTACGCGGTAGGAGATACCAAGTGCCACGCGCACCTTGTCGTAGAGGGCAGCGTTCTGCGAGAGGAACAGCACTTTCGGCAGTACTACTCCTTCGCGGGTAACGATGCTCTTCACGTTCACCACCATGTGTGGAGTCTCGTTCATGCACACAAAGCTGCCATCGATGCTCACGTCGATGTCAGACTCTGCCCTGTTGCTGTCATCAAGGAGCATACTGGCCTCCAGGTTGCGGAAGTCATCGTGCCGCTCGAACGACTTGCTGATGACGAAGCGCACGGGGCAGTGCTTGCATTGCTTGCCTTCGCCGCAATGTCCCGTCTCGTGCGAGTTCTTGCAGTGGAGCACATTGCCAAGCAGCCGGGGCTGCCCGTCGGCCAGCTTCACATTCGACTCCTTCACCTCAAACGTCTGGTCGATGAGGAAGGTGTAGTTGTCCTGGTTGTCTACCACGACGCGCAGTTTGTCCACGTCGCCCTTCAGTTTCTTTACTTTCAAGAAGGCCACCGCAATGGCTGCCGCAGCCACAATTACAACAAAAACAATAATTCCTATCATAATTCTCAATTCTTAATTCTCAACTCTCAATTCTCAACTCTCAATTCTCAATTTGGAATCAGGAAGTTGATGATTTCTGGTTCTATCCTTATTTTGTATTCTCCGGTGGGGTGTTCGGCCAGTCGTCCGTCGATGCCCACGCGGGCCTTGCTACTCTCGCAAGTCAGTTCTCGGGTGCGGTAAGGATGCACGGAGCGGTGGTTGAGGAAGCGGCCGGTGAAGAGCAACCACAGTCCTTCGAGGAACTGCCGTCCGGGTGGGTTGTAGACCACGGAGACATCGAGCAGTCCACTGTAGGGCACCGCGCTCGGTGTCTGTCCGTAGCCTCGGGCGCTGCCTATGCAGACGGTCATCACCATGCGGTCTATCTCCTCGTAGTTCACTTGTATGCGCATCTTGTAGTCGTGGCGGTGGAAGAGCATGAGTACCAGCGACGAGAGGAAGGCCAGGTGACTACTGCCCAGCACCTTGCGTGCCTGTCGGCGCAGGTGCATGATATCGGCGGTGAGGACGATGTTCACGCAGTTGAGGAAGTAGCGGTCCTGATGTCCGCTGTCTTTACTGTCGTAGCTGATACGCCCCAGGTCTATCTTGCGTACTCGGTGGCCGATGAGCCAGTCAACGGTCTGTGCGTCGTTCTTCTCGTCGAAGCCCCAGTAGCGGGCGAAGTCGTTCATCACCCCGTTGGGTATCAGTCCCAGGTGTACTCGCTCACGCACACTCTTCTCCTCACGCATCAGGCAGTTCACGGCATCGTTGAGTGCCGAGTCGCCGCCCACGATGATGATGGTTGTATAGCCGTTGTGCAGCAGCATGGTCATCAGCCGCTCTACGCTGTCGGTCGATTCGCTCTGCACAAAGTCGTATAGCACGCCGCGCTCGTCGAGTGTGCGTTTCAGCCGTTCCCATCGTCGGCTGCTCTCATGGATGCCTTTCTTCGGGCAGTAAAGCAGACCCCAGCGGTCGTTATTGTTCATACGTTAAAGGTCTTAATTGTAGCCACTTTCTCTTCCATCGGCAACGTGGCGTCTATCCAGTGGATGGTGAAGCCACGGCGTTCCATACCCCGAAACCAAGTCATCTGGCGCTTGGCAAACTGGTGGATGGCAATCTCGAGCTGGCGAAACATCTCATCGTAGGAAAGCCGCCCTAGCACGTACTCCGTCACATATTTGTATTCCAGACCGTAATAGATAAGGTCATCGGGGGTGATGCCTTCGTCCAGCAGACGGCGCACCTCATCGGCCATGCCTTCTTCCAGACGCGCCTTCAGTCGCCGGGTAATCTTCTCCCGCCGCAGCTCACGGTCTATGTTCACACCTATTGTCAGCGAGTCCAACGCCTTCATCTGGCGCAGTGGCGTAGGGTGCTCCAGGTTATAGGTCTCTATTTCTATGGCGCGGATGACCCTTTGGGCGGTGTCCACGTCGGTGGTGTTGTGCATCACAGAGCCGTTGCGCTCCTTCAGCTCGCGCAGTATCACCGTCAGTTCCTCCAGCGGCTTGCCCTCCAGCCGTTCCCTCAGCTCTGGGTTCTGTGGCACCGGCGAGAGGTTATACCCCTTGAGCACCGCCTCAATGTACAGCCCCGTGCCGCCGCAGATGATGGGCTGCCGTCTTCGTTGGCAGATGTCGTCGTAGGCTCTGGCAAAGTCCTCCTGATACTGGAAGAGATTGTATTTCGTTCCCGGTTCACAGATGTCAATCAGGTGGTAGGGCACGCCGTCGTATTCCCTCAGGTCCTTCCCCGTTCCGATGTCCATGCGTCGGTACACCTGCCGCGAGTCGGCGGAGAGTATTTCCCCGTCCACGCGCTTGGCCAATGCCACGGCCAGGCTCGTCTTTCCGCTGGCCGTAGGTCCGAGAATGGTGATGACTTTTCTCATTGTGCGGGCAAAGATACTACTTTTTCTTGAAACGACAAAGCAGTTGCAGGAAAAAGTTTGAAGAACCCAATAAGAACAAAAGAAAACGGTAGCACGACAATAACTTTCTACTAAAATTCCCACGGTGGGAATGGTTTGTTCCCACCGTGGGAATGAAACGTTCCCAGTATGGGAATAATGACAAATCCCTAACATCTGGTATGCATAAAATAAAAGAATAAGTGGTTTTTCTTTGGAGTATTCGCTAAAAAGTTGTAACTTTGCACGCCGAAGGAATTATTATCCATGAAGAAGAAAGATGTAACTGAACTGTATAAGCTGCTAGCTCATGGCAGTAATGGCAAGCTTAACCTGGTGGCTCACAAGGAGGGTTTCTGCACGCTGGAAGCTAAGGGACTGGTGAAACGCTATGGTAAGCGTACGGTGGTCAACGATGTGAATTTCAACGTCACGCAAGGTGAGATTGTGGGTCTGCTTGGGCCGAATGGTGCTGGCAAGACCACCTCTTTTTATATGACCACAGGTTTGGTGCTGCCCAACGCCGGACGTGTGTACGTGGTTGACGAGGCCAAGGATGATAGCGACCCACAGAAGTGGAAGGAGATAACCGACTATCCCGTCTACAAGCGTGCCCATACCGACGTGGGCATCGGCTACCTGGCACAGGAAGCATCGGTATTCCGCAAGATGAGCGTTGAGGACAACATCTTCTCCGTCCTGGAGATGCGCAAGCTGAAGAAGGACATCTCACAGGAGACCATCGACCACCTGAGTGCTCTCTATGACAAGCCGGAGCTGAAGGAACAGTTGGCAGCTTTCCCCCGTCCGGAGAAATTCACGGAGTATGACTGGAAACGGCTGATGATGGAGGACCTCATCCACGAGTTCCGTCTGAACAAGGTGCGTAAGAACCTGGGTGACCAACTCTCCGGTGGTGAGCGACGTCGTTGTGAGATAGCCCGATGCGTGGCTATCAGTCCTCGGTTCATCATGCTCGACGAGCCGTTTGCTGGTGTGGACCCCATCGCTGTGGAGGATATTCAGTTCATCGTCTGGGACTTGAAGCAACGTAATATCGGAATACTCATCACCGACCATAACGTGCAGGAGACGCTCTGTATTACCGACCGCGCCTATCTGCTCTTCGAGGGACGCATACTCTTTGAGGGAAGGCCGGAGGAACTGGCTGCCAATAAGGTGGTGCGCGAGAACTATCTTTCTAACTCGTTTGTCCTGAAGAAGAAAGACTTCGCCAAGATGTCGGAGGAGAGGCACAAGAAGGACAATGAACAATAAACAATAGCCAATAACCAATAAACAATAACCAATAAACAATAAACAATAACCAATAAACGTATAGTATTGGTGCTGGGATGACAATGTGGGAGGGGTTATCCCAGTAATTGTTCTATGTCTTTTTGTGGCAGGATGGCGATGATGGCGTGGCCATCGGGGGTGTAGTTCACGTTAGAACAGGCAAACAGTTCGTTTACCACGCGCTCCATCTCCTCATTTGAAAGCACTTGACCTTGTGGTATGGCAGCTTGACGGGCCATGGAAAGAGCCATAGCCTCGTGGAGTGACTGCGATGAAAGCTGTAGCGAAGCGGCGGCATCTGCCACAATATTTCTTACCAACATGACTGGATTCATACCGTCGAGGTCGGCAGGCACACCACTTATGGCATAGCTACCGCCGCCCAGGTCGCTGATTTCAAAACCCAAGGCCGACAGTTCGGGTAGTGATCGTTGCATGGCCACATTGTCGGAAGGCGAAAACTCAATCATTTCGGGGAAGAGAACACGCTGGGTCTTCGGCGTGCTTTTCTCGCGCTGCGCCATGTAGCGGTCGTAGCGTATGCGGATGTCGGCACGGTGCTGGTCAATAATCATCAGGCCCGACTTAACGGCAGTCATGATGTAGCGTCCCTTGTACTGGTAGTGCGCGGGCGACTTGTCGCTGATGATGCTCTCTGGAGCGGTGGGGAAGAGTTCGGGAGAGCCCGTCTGTGTCCCTTCCAAAGAGTTACTGTTATCGGAGAGCGCGCCTTCGTATAGGGTCTGCCAGTCGGCAGGGGCTTTGCTGGCTCCATGAGGCTTATAGGTCTCATGAGAACCGTTGCTTGCAAAGGGGTTGTAGTTAGGATTATAGGTGACGCGGGGCATCGCGATGTTGTCGCGGCTAGGGTCGAAAGGCGGTATTTCTGGACGGCCCTCCGTGTCGAAGTCGATGGTGGGAATCTCGCAAAAGCGGCCTATGGCATCGCGCACGGCGGCGGAGAGAATCTGCCAGATGGCCTGTTCGTTCTCAAATTTTATCTCCGTCTTCGTGGGGTGGATGTTCACGTCGATGTCGGCGGGGTTGACGTCGAAGTAGATGAAGTAGGGCACCTGCATACCCTCCTGCACAAGCCGCTCAAAGGCGTTGGCCACGGCCTTGTGGAAATAGGGGTGGCGCATGTAGCGTCCGTTGACGAAGAAGTTCATCGAGGCACCCTTCTTCCTCGCCGACTCAGGCTTGCCTACGAAGCCGGTAATGCGGCAGAGCGACGTGTCTACCTCTACGGGCAGCAGTTCCTGGCTGAGTTTCTTGCCAAAGACATCGCTGATACGCTGGTGCAGGTTGCCCGGCCGCAGGTTCATCAGTTCCTGTCCATTGCTGAAGAGGGTGAAGGCGATGCTGGGGTATACGAGCACGATGCGCTCGAAGGCCGTAAGGATATTGTTCAGCTCCGTAGTGTTGCTCTTCAGGAATTTGCGTCGTGCGGGGACGTTGAAGAAAAGGTTCTCCACCTTGAAGTTACTGCCCACGGGACAGGCTACTGGTTCCTGGCTGACGACGCGCGAACCTTGAAGTGTAAGCCGTGTGCCGATGTCATCGGTAGCCATGCGTGTGGTCAGCTCCACCTGTGCTACGGCTGCTATCGACGGTAGAGCCTCGCCACGGAAGCCCATCGTGTGAAGGGAGAAGAGGTCATCAGCCTGTCGAATCTTCGATGTGGCGTGACGCTCAAAGGCCAGACGGGCATCGGTCTCGGACATGCCACAACCGTCGTCGATGACCTGTATCGTCGTGCGCCCAGCATCGATGATGACCACCCGGATATTATTAGCTCCCGCATCGACGGCATTCTCCACCAACTCCTTGATGACCGATGCAGGCCTTTGTATCACCTCGCCGGCCGCAATCTGGTTGGCCACGCTGTCGGGCAGAAGTTGGATGATGTCGGACACGGAATACTAAATTACGGATTTCGGAATTCCGGATTACTAGCTTTGGAGTGCCAGCTCTATCTGGTGCTTCTTGGCCATGTGACGCATGTTGATGAGCGCATAGCGCATGCGTCCCAGCGACGTGTTGATGCTCACACCCGTCAGTTCGGCAATCTCCTTGAACGACAGCTGCTGATAGAAACGCATGTAGACTACCTCACGCTGCGGCGCAGGCAGGGCCTCCATCATCTTCTTCACGTCGCGCAGGATTTGCTCGTTCACCAGTTCCGACTCATGGTCGATGTCGAGCACCGAGGCTCCCTGCAGGTTCTCCAGGTTATTGTCCTCGTTGGGTTCCACCAGGTGGCGGCCCTGCTGCGTGCGATACCAGTCCATAATACAGTTATGGGCTATGCGCGTGAGCCAGAAGATGAACTTGCCGGAGTCGGTGTACTGTCCCTGCTGCAGCTTCGTGATGACCTTAACGAAGGTCTCCTGGAAGATGTCATCAGCAAGGTCGTGGTCACGGACTACGAACATGATGTAGGTGAATAACTTGGTCTGGGTACGGGTTAATAACTCGTCGAACGCACTGTTATTGCCTTTTACATAAAGGATGGCCAACTGCTCGTCGGTCAATTCTTCAAACTTTTTCATTGCTCTTTGTTTTTTACTTTTTTATGAAGTAAAAAGTGTTCCGATAGGCAATAATAGTTGGTTTTATGAGTTATTATTATGGGTTATCGGCTGCAAAAGTAAGATAAATAATTGTAACGACCAAATTTTTTGTCGTCTTTTTTTGCTTTCTCGTGTCTTTTTGTCTTTTTTTACGTTCCTTGGGCGGCTATTTTGTCTTTTTCCGCTTAAATTCTATTGTCTTTGGCAATTTCAGCCATTTTCCCTTATTGGGTACTTTCAGCGTAGAGCCGCTGAGGTGGTGGAGCACGTAGAGCGAGTCTCCCTGTACGGTCAATTCTGCCGTCAAGTCCTCGCTGCCATAGTCGTTGCTCATGATTAGCTTGGCCTTGTTGTCCTCCACGTCGGCCTTCACCATTAGCCAGCAGTAGGTGCTGCCGTCCTTTGTCAGGTAGCCAGCTATCTGGCCGAAAGCCTCCTGACCGGGGATGGTGATGTCCTCGTCGTAGAAGTTAATGTGCATCCTCAGCTGGAATTCCTCATTGTAGAGGCTGGTGCGAAACGGGCCGTCTGCCTTCTGGGCCATTATTGCCAAGGGGAGCAGGGCGAGCAGAAGTGTAAGGAAGAAATGTCTCATCATTTATAATCTTTGGTCGTTTATAAAATTAATTGGAACGATAAGAACCAGCTTGGTGTGTATTCTTATCGTTCCAACCTTGAGCCTTACGGCTTCATTGGTGAGCCTCTTGTCGGATTCGAACCAACGACCCCGAGATTACAAATCACGTGCTCTGGCCAACTGAGCTAAAGAGGCGGGTGGGCAAGCGGTCTGCATCGCGCCGCTACAACCAAGTACCTTTGCTACGTTCCCGTCCTGGAGGATTCCCCGGGAGCTGGCCGTACAGGACTTGCCCATGTTTCAATGTTTTTGTCGCTTCACCAGGGACGCTTTCCCTGGCTTTTCTTCAAAAGCGGGTGCAAAGGTAACAATTAATGTTTATATTCCGTGCCTCTTGTCCAATTATTTTATGGTTTTTAACCATCTTTTGCAAGTTTGCCAATAAGAATGCTCCGTCCTCTCTGGGTAAGAGGACGGAGCAAAAGCTTGGTTCAATTACCTTAGAAGTTCTTCGTCTGCTCAGCCACCTCGGCGTTAATCTTGTCGATGAACTCCTGGATGGGCATGGTGCGCTGCTCGCCGCCACCCTGCTGACGCATGGAGACGAGACCCTCAGCCTCTTCTTTCTCGCCTACGATGACCATGTAGGGGATGCGCTTCAGCTCGTTGTCGCGAATCTTGCGGCCCAGCTTCTCGTTGCGCAGGTCGATAGTTCCACGCACACCCTGCAGGTCGAACTGCTTCAAGACCTTCTGG
>Ga0265299_10006022_pt1 | contig 11130 bp, 10 predicted proteins | sample AusTroGonzalo_MG_4_FD_193485 | JGI IMG/M metagenome (GOLD analysis project Ga0265299, IMG submission 193485) | Bovine rumen microbial communities from tropical cattle in Woodstock, Queensland, Australia - Gonzalo_02 | ecosystem: Host-associated > Mammals > Digestive system > Stomach > Rumen ...
AGAACGGTCTCGAAGTGTGAAGAAGGCTTTGGAAAACGTCACCCCGAGCGTGGAGGTGAAGAGCCGCCGCGTGGGTGGTACCACTCTCCCCGTCCCTGAGGAGATAAAGCCCGGCAGAAAGCAATCCGTCGGTATGAAGAACCTGATCGCCTTCGCGCGCAAACGCCACGAGAAAACGATGGCCGACAAGCTCGCCCAGGAGATCATGGCCGCATACAAGAGCGAGGGTGCCGCTTTCAAGAAGAAAGAGGAAATTCACCGTATGGCCGAGGCCAACAAGGCTTTCGCCCATATGCGTATGTAGTCGCGCACCCGCGCAATCCCTAATACGTCTAACCTTACAGTATCCGGCATCATGGCAGAGGAGTTGAAACAGATACGCAATATAGGCATCATGGCCCATATTGACGCCGGCAAGACCACCACCACGGAGCGGATTCTGTACTACACCGGTAAAAGCTACAAGATCGGCGAGGTGGATGAGGGAACCGCCACGATGGACTGGATGGTGCAGGAGCAGGAACGCGGAATCACCATCACCAGCGCGGCAACCACAGTGATGTGGAAATACAACGGCCAAGACTATAAAATCAACATCATTGACACTCCGGGTCACGTTGATTTTACCGTTGAAGTCGAACGTTCTTTGAGAATATTGGATGGAGCTGTAGCCATATTCTGCGCCGTCGGAGGCGTGGAGGCACAGTCGGAGACCGTCTGGAGACAGGCCAACAAGTACAACGTGGCACGTATTTGCTACGTCAACAAGATGGACCGCTCCGGCGCCAACTTCTACGCTGTCGTGAACCAGATTCGCGAAAAGCTGAAAGCCTCCCCGCTGGTCCTCCAACTGCCCATCGGCAGCGAAGACAGTTTCACAGGCATCGTTGACCTCCTCGAAATGAAGGCATACGAATGGGATGAGGAAGACCTCGGAAGCACTTATCACGAAGTGCCCATTCCCGCCGACATGAAAGAGGATGTCGCGGAATATCGCGAAAAACTCCTCGAAACCCTCTCGGAGCTGAACGAGACCATCATGGAGAAATACTTTGATGATCCCGACAGCATCACCATGGAGGAGATGGAGGAGACCATTCGCGAGGCCACCCTTGCCCGCAAGATAGAACCCGTGCTCTGCGGTTCCTCTTTCAAGAACAAGGGCGTGCAGCGTGTCATCGACGCCATCGTGAAGTACCTTCCCTCACCGCTCGATATTCCCGCCATCGAAGGCGTGAACCCGAAAAGTGAGGAAAAGGAGACCCGCAAGGCCGACATCAAGGAGCCCTTTGCGGCGTTAGCCTTCAAAATCGCCACCGACCCGTATATCGGGAAGCTGACCTTCATCAAGGTTTATTCTGGCGAACTCAAGGCTGGCGATAGTGTCTATAACGTCACCTCCGGCAAAAAGGAACGTGCAGCCAAGATCCTGCAAATGCACTCCAACAAACAGCAGCCGCTGGAGAGTGCCACCGCAGGTAATATCGTCGCTCTGGTCGGTATGAAAGACATTCATACCGGCGACAGCCTGACGGACGAGCGGCATCCCGTGATTTTGGAGAATATCGTGTTTCCCGAACCGGTGATCCAAATCGCCATCGAGCCCAAAACCAAGGACGACGAGGAGAAACTGATGACGGCACTCAACAAGCTGGCCGACGAAGACCCCACCTTCCAAGTGAAGGAGGATTCCGAATCTGGACAGACGCTGATCAGCGGCATGGGCGAGTTGCATTTGGAAATCCTGCTGGACCGCCTGAAACGCGAGTTCAACGTCGATTGCAACCACGGCAAACCGAGAGTGGCCTACAAGGAGGCAGTTCTTGTGCCGGTGCAGCATCACGAGGCCTACAAGCGCCAGAATGGCGGCCGCGGTTCTTTCGCGGTGATGGACTTCCGCATCGACCCGCTGCCGTTGGATGCCAAAGGTCTGCAGTTCAGCAGCGAGATCAAGGGCGACGCTGTGCCGAAGAACTACATCCTCGGTGCGGAAAAGGGCTTCCAGATTGCCATGATGAACGGCAAGTACGGATTCCCGCTTGAAGCCCTCAAGGTAACCGTCACCGACGGCGAGTCTCACCCGACCGATTCCGATGCCCTCTCCTTCGAGGTCTGTGCGAAGATCGGTTTCCGCGAGGCGCTGAAAGAGATCGACACCGCCATTCTCGAACCGATTATGAAGGTGGAAATCACCACCCCGGACGAGTTCATCGGCAACGTCACCGGCGACCTTAACCGCAGACGCTCCGTGCTGGAAGGCATCGATGCGAAAGTCGGTTTCCAGATTATCACGGCGCAAGTGCCCTTGGCTGAAATGTTCGGCTATGTGACTACGTTACGCTCCATCACCTCAGGACGCGCGACCTTCAGTATGGAATTCCTGAAATACGCGGAGGTCACCCCTGAGATCAAAGACTACATCATGAACGTCGGACGGTTTATTTTATAGACGTAAGACGTGAGACTTAAGACTTTAGAAATTCAGATCACTGGTCACTGATCACTGATCACAAAGAAAAAAAACAATAAACAATAAACAATAATGGCTCATAGAATTAGAATCAAACTGAAATCGTTCGACCACACGCTGGTTGACAAGTCTGCCGAGAAGATCGTCAAGACGGTGAACAGCGTGAAGGACGACAAGGTGGTGCTCGTAGGCCCCATTCCGCTTCCGACCCACAAGAAAATCTTCACCGTAAACCGCTCCACCTTCGTCAACAAGAAGTCAAGAGAGCAGTTCCAACTCTCTACTTACAAGAGAATTCTGGACATTTACGGTACCACCACCCAGACCATCGATGCGCTGATGAAACTGGAACTTCCCAGCGGCGTTGATGTTGAAATCAAAGTCTGAAGTGGACACACAGCCTGACAATCAGGCTTATTTTGGGGCGTTAGCTCAGTTGGCTAGAGCGTTTGACTGGCAGTCAAGAGGTCGTGAGTTCGATTCTCATACGCTCCACTCACGGATTGCGTTTTCTGCAGTCCGTTTTTTTCGTATTTATTGCAGAAATTGATGCGGAAAACGCTGAAAGCTGCGGAAATTTGTTAAACAACTCGATTTATTCGCTTCAATAACCCATAACCCATAACCTATAACCATTAATGGTCCGACTTCTTGTCATCTTATTACTGATACTGGCCAACGGCTTTTTCTCCATGAGCGAGATCGCCATCGTCTCGTTTAGGAAAATGCGTATCGACAAATATGCGGAAAAGCATCCGAAAGCGGTTCGCAAGGCGTTGTACCTGCAGGACAATCAGGAGGAGTTTCTTGCTGCCATCCAGGTCAGTATCACGCTTATTAGTCTGCTGACGGGATATATTGGAGGTACGTCGTTCTCTCCATATTTGGTGCCGCTTTTTCAGAGAATGGGCCTCTCTGACGCATGGTCATTGTCTATCGCATTGATTATTAGTTTTGTAGTTGTTACATTCGTCACGATTGTGATAGGGGAATTGGTACCCAAGACCATTGCCTTGTCGAAACCGGAACGGGTGGCTGTCGCCGTGGCACCAGCGATGAATTTCTTCCGCCAGCTCTTCAAACCTGCTGTAGTCGCGCTTTCCAGCACTACTTCGCTGATCGACAAGATACTGGGTGTCAAGGGGAATGATGACCATATCACGGAGGATGAACTGTTGGACATTATCAAGGAGGCCGGTGAGACCGACGTGATTGAGGAGGAACAGAGTGAGATGCATGAGAATATCTTCTCCTTTGCCGATAAGCGCGCCATCCATGTGATGATTCACCGTTCCGAAATCGAGTGGATTGACGTGAACTTGCCGAAGGAGGAGTTCATCAACCAGCTGTTCGACTTTTCCGTCAGTCGCGTGCTCGTGTGCGACAAGCACGTGGAGAACTATCTCGGTGTACTGAATATCAAGGACTTTTTCAAGGAATTGCGCAAGAATGGGGATGTGGATGTGCGGGAGTTGCTCGATGAACCGTTAGTGTTCCCCGAGAATACTGAGGCGCAGGACATTCTCAACGAGTTTAGGAAGGCGCAGTTCTACTTCGGTGTCGTGGTGGATGAATTCGGCGACTTGGCCGGCATCGTCACCCTTCACGATATTATCGAGAGCATTGTAGGTGAGATGCCGGAAGAGGAGGAGGTCGTGGAACCGGATATCACCGAGTGCGACGACCATTCTTTCTTAGTGAAAGGCGATGCGCCCATAGACGTGCTTACGGATGTGATTGACGGCTATGAGGTCGATTACGATGAAATCGACTACTCCACGGTGGCCGGTTTTGTGTTCGAGCGCTTCGAAGCCATCCCGAAGGAGGGCGACTCGTTCGAGTTCATGGGCCACCGTATTGAGATAGTGCGCATGGACCACAACCGCATCGACGAGGTGCGGGTGGTCAAGCTGTAGTTTTTCCCGAAAAGTTATTATTTCCGGACGATGACGCTTCCGCTGCCCTGGTGGGTGGCGAGGATGAGTACCTCGGCAATCTGCACATGGGCGGGGGCGTTGGCGGCATAGACGGCCACATCGGCGATGTCGTCGCCGGTCAGCGGGGTGATGCCTTTGTAGACGTTGGCCGCGCGTTCGTTGTCGCTGTGGAAGCGCACATTGCTGAAGTTGGTCTCTACGAGGCCGGGCTTGAGGTTCGTCACGCGGACGGCGGAGCTGGCCACGTCGAGGCGAAGTCCGTCAGAGAGAGTTTTCACCGCCGACTTGGTGGCGCAATAGACGTTGCCGTTGGGGTAGGCGGCGTCACCGGCAACCGAGCCGATGTTGATGATATGGCCGCGGTCGCGCGCCACCATGCCGGGCACGATGAGGCGCGTCATGGTCAGCAATCCCTTGATGTTGGTGTCAATCATCGTCTCCCAGTCTTCCCAGCTGCCCTCGTATTCGGGTTCCAGACCGAGTGCCAGTCCGGCGTTGTTCACCAGCACATCGATTTCGCACCACTCCTCGGGCAGGGAATTGACACATCGTGCGGCTGCTTCGCGGTCGCGCACGTCGAAGACTAAGGTCAGTACCTGCGTTCCTTTTCCGGCCAGTTCGCTGCGGATTTCTTCGAGACGCTGCTCGTTGCGTCCTGTCAGGATCAGTCTGTCGCCATTCTCGGCGAATTTCCTCGCGCATCCGAGCCCGATACCGCTCGTCGCGCCTGTAATCATTACGGTTTTGTTCATTGTATGATTTTTTATTCGTTTGTTCGTCGGTTAGTCACAGGGCTGCGCTGTGCTTCACCCTTTGGTTTCCAGGGCTACGCTACGCTTCACCCTGGGTTGACACGTTTCGGGCTTGCAGCCCTCTTTGGAAGTGTTGTTATTGCCTATTGCCTAATGCCTAGTCTCCGTTGCCTTGCTGCAGTTCCTTGCGGTTTTTCCCGATGTAGAGGAAGTAGAGGAACAGGTCGGTGGATACCAGTAGGGCGTTGAACATGTAAAGGAAGATGACGGCATCCCGGCTGTACAGCAATTTGTGGATGATGCCGAAGATGTAGCCGAGGATGATCAGCGACATGAAGAGCGGGCTTTTGCCGATGACAACCTTGGTGCGGAGCGATTTGGCGATGGAGACCGGCCAGCTCACCGCGAAGCAGAGTAGGAATAACACTTCCCAAATACTGAAAGTTTCTGTCATAGGGTCTGATTTTTTCACCCGCAAAAATACGTTTTTTACGGAATGAATGGTAGGTGTTTTCGATATTTTGTGTATTTTTGCATTTTGAAAGATGTCAGGTATGAAACGGTTGCTCATCTTGTTTTTTTTGTTGTCTATGTTGTCCGTGCGAGCGCAGGAACTCACCTTTTGGCAGAAGGTTAACAGGGGGTTGACCACGTATAAAAATATTGACACGTCGTACGTTTACCAGCCCAAGCAAGGGTTCACGCTCGGTACTTTCACCACTGTGCAACGGGCGGGTGTCGATGTGAATATCCTGTTCGATCTTAACTCGAGCGCGGATAAACCCTTGTCTGGTCTTTCAAAGTACACAGTGAAAGGGGGGATAAGCACGAAACTCGGTCTTGAGTTGGGCTATGGAAAGCTTGTGTTTGACTATGGTTTTGAGATAGGACCCAAGAAAGCGTACAAAAAACGCTCTTTGGCGCTGAATATCCTGGGAAAAGCCTGGGGTGCCCATTTCAACTTTTTCAAGATTACCAATCCCTTTCACGCAATAGTCTCGGTAGGGGAGGAGGGAGATTCCGATTATTGGTGCGATGAAGTGGTCGCCTCCGAACCTTCCGTGCTGAGAAAACTCGCCATTGATGGCTATTACGTCTTCAACCACAAGCGTTTCGCCTATCCGGCTGTGTACAAGGCCGGGTTGGTGCAGCGGCGCACGGCCGGTTCCTGGATGGTTGTCGCGCGGTACATGCAGGGGGACCTCAACAACTCTCCGAAATCGTCATTCGATGCCTACAACCTGTTGGACGGCTTTTCCACCATGCAGGTCGCCATTGGTGGCGGTTACTCGGCCAATATCGTGTGCTGGCATCATGATCCGACGGAGCTTCGCGACAAAGGGCTCCGCAATGTCACCCTCAACCTGACGGCAATGCCGGTTATTTCGGTCTTCAACTATCTGAAAACCATTTCATTCGAATATAACAATGCCGGTGAATGTGTTGGAAAGAAAGTTTCCAAAGTGTATTGCTACCCCATGCCCAGCTACATCGGGAGCGCCGCTCTCGGGATGACCTTGGACCGCTTTTTCCTCTCCGCCCAGTTTACCTACAATCTGTTTTATTTTTACACCCCTCGCGCCGTTAAAGCCGAGCAATTGCATATTCCGGGCTTCGAGGGAATTTCCAAATTTTACGGCTCTTTCCACGACTGGAAGGTGAAGGTCATGTTCACGTACAAGTTTTGACTTGGTTTCCTCATCTTTTCGATTCCCCCAGCACGCACCACCGCACAAACGGAATCCGCCGGATGGTTTCGTAAATCAGTGGCGATAGGGTGAAAACCGCTACTGTCAGGATGATGTACATCGCCACGGGCGGCAGTTGGGTGTAGTAAAACATCATGGAGCCGATGCTTGCAATAATCAGGTAATGAACGATATAGATGCCGAAGCTGGAACGGGTCATATATCCCGCAAAGGCATTGGTTTTGTCAAATATCGCTTTGAACCACCCCATCATAGCTAAGCACATCAGCCAGCCGTAGAGGCAGTTAAGCGGACTGCCGAGGTACTCCGGCGTGGTGTTGTTTTCGCCCCAAGTGGTGAAAGTGAGCACAATGCCTGATGCAACGGCACACGCCATCAACGGAATCCAGAACTTGCCGAGTGTCTCGTGAACTTCATCGCGTGAGAAGACAAAATAACCCATCAGGAACGGGATGAGGTAAAACAGCGGTTTGTAGAGGTTGTAAAGACCGTCTGCAGATTCGGGACGTGGGTTGCAGATGAGGGTCTGTTCACCGAGCCAGAACAGCACACCCAATAGCACTATCCAGAGGATGCCGGCTTTGCCTTCTGCAATTTTGCCGCACCAGGCTGAGAACTTGCCTTTTGCGTCCAGTTTCCGAACCAGCAGCAGAACCAGCGAGAACAACCACAAATCCTGGATGAACCACAATGGTCCTGTGCCACTAATCACCCAAAGGAAATACAGGGCAGGCTGCTTCAGGGAAGCCAGTACATCTTGTCGGGCCACGAGGGTGTTGAAATAGCCCGTCATCCATTGGAACACAAACAGACCTATCGTACTGGGCACCAGCAGTTTCAGGGTACGGGACTTGAACCACTCCTTGCCGGAATGCCTATCCAATGCGTACTTTGCGCTGATACCCGCCAAAATGAACAGCAGCGGCATAAACCAAGGATAGAGGATGTACATCAGCACATCCTGGTATTGCGGGCCGTCGCTGAAACCGCCCACGCCGCCGAAGACGCCCTTGTTGTTGTAAAAGTAGATGACATGGTACAACAGCACCAACAGTACGGTGACCCAACGCAGATTGTCAATCCAATGTTTTCTCATAAGGCACTTTTTTTCGGGCGGCAAAAGTACGCAAAATGCGGGGATGCGTTTTCATTTCGCGGAAAATAATAATCTCCACGTATCACGCGAATCTTCACGTATTTCAAACAACTTTTGTCAATTTCTTCACATAAATACGCGTAGATACGAGCGATACGTGGAGATAAAATTCCTTTAAATGAAAATCACGTTTCATGGACATTTGTATTTTTGCACCCGAATTTAATACCCAAAGCAATGAGAAAACTGATTTTAGTAGCATTAGCGTTTATATTCGTAGAGACGCAATGCATTACGTCTCTACAGGCGCAGGATCTGGCGCATTACAAACAGATTGTGAAAGAGCTGAGTTCCGCGAAGTACCAAGGGCGCGGCTATGCTTACGGCGGGGCCAACAAGGCGGGGAAATACCTGCTGAAAGAATACAAGAAGGCAGGCGTCGACGAGGTTATCTGCCAGCCGTTCACCATCAATATCAACACGTTTCCAAGCAAAATGGAAATGTCTGTGGATGGTCGCAAACTGACCCCGGGCGTCGATTTCTCCATGCGCGAGTACTCGCCGGGCGTGCGCGGCACCTACAAACTCTACTATGTTGACACAAACAACTACGATGCCGAGAAGATGTTCGCCGACCTGGCAAAGCCTGAGTACAAGGACTGCTTCGTGGTTTGCGACTTCTGGTTTTCCTATCGTCATTACCAAGATTTCCAGAAAATTTGGGGTAAAGAGGGTTGCACCAACGCCGGCATGATCCAGACATGGGAACCGCTGCTGAAGTTCTACAAGGCATACGGAGAGAAAGTGATGGGCAAGCCCGTCATCTGGGCCACTTCCGACTTTCCGAAGGACGCTAAAACCATCACGGTCAATATCGAGAACAAGTTCCTGAAGGACTACGTGCTCTTCAACGTCATCGCCAAGGTGGAGGGCAAGCGGCACGACAGCTGCTACGTCTTCACGGCGCACTACGACCACCTCGGCAACCTCGGCAAGAAGGTGTTCTATGCGGGAGCCAACGACAACGCCTCCGGCTCCGCCGCCATCGTCACACTGGCCGCTTACTACGCACAGAACCGTCCCGAGTACGACATGTACTTCATCGCCTTCTCCGGCGAAGACGCCAACCTCCGCGGCTCGGAGTGGTACGTGGATCATCCCGTCGTGCCGCTGTCGCAGATCAAGTTCCTCATCAACATCGACATGGTCGGTGACAACAACCCCGTGCAATACGTGGAGACCAACTCCGACCGTGGTTTCGCCCTGTTCGACAAAATCAACGAGCAGCAGCACTACTTTAAAGGGCTGAACCGCGGCGAGTTGGCCGGTAACAGCGACCACTATCCCTTCACCGAAAAAGGCGTGCCAAGCATCCTCTTCGAAAACGAGAGCGGTGACGCGTTCCAGTACTACCACACCGTCTACGACGACTGGGAGCACGCGGTGTTCGACACGTACGAGCCGCTGTTCCGGTTGGTGAGGGATTTTGTGGAAAGGTATTGATTTGTTCTTCGGGAAAATTATTGTTCAAACAATTCAGCGTGACTTCCCAACCTAACAAGTTGAATGATATTGTTTGCTTCATCAATCCAAATCAGCAGAAAATCTCCTTGAACATGACATTCCATGCAACCTTTGTACCTGCCGTGGAGTTTATGAGGAAAATAATCCGCCGGAATAGGTTTACCCTTTTGCAACAATAGGAGAACTTTTTTTAGTAGTGCGACTCTTTCAGAGTTGTTCTTGATGCGTTTAAAGTCTTTTCTGTACTGAGTAGTTGGTTGTAGTTTCTTCATTCTGCTGCGCTCAAATCATCAAATAAGTCGTCCACGTTATCATAAACTTTATTTTGGTTACGCCCCGACATAGCTTCAGCGATAGCCGCTTTTGTCACATCGTTAGGCTCATCATAAACCACGTCAAGCAGAACGCTCTCCACATAGTTGTTGAGTGTTCTATTCACCTTGGCGGCATTTTGTTTCAGCCGTTCCAACAGGTCTGTCCTTAAACGGAACGAAGTGTTCTTTCTTACAATAGTTTCCATTTGTAATACAATTAAATATTTTCGGCTGCAAAGATAATACTTTTTTCGAATACAAACACTATTGCCTGTTGCCTTCTGCCTATTGCCTAAAAAGTTGTATTTTTGCCTCCAAAAACGAACCACTATGATCTTATACTTTTCGGGCTGCGGGAACAGCCGATTTGTCGCCGAGAGCATCGCTAAGGCATTGGATGAAAGACTGTTGTTTATTCCGGAAGAGGAACGCAACGGCCAGTTTGACTATGAGTTGAACGACGGGGAACGCTTAGGTTTCGTCTTCCCCATCTACTCCTGGTGCCCGCCGCAGTTGGTGCTGGATTTCGTGAAAAAGCTGCACTTCGACCGGCAGCCCTCCTACGTGTGGATGGCGGTGACCTGCGGCGACAACGGCGGTTATGCCGACCACGTGTTCCGGCAACAGTTAGAGGAAATCGGATTGCCGATGCATGCCGACTTCTGCTTCCAGATGCCGAACACCTACGTCAACATGGCGGGCATGAGCATCGACAAGCCCGAGAAGGCGGCCCGCAAAATCGAGAATGCCAAGGCGCACCTTCCCTCTGTCATCCAAGGCATTACCGAACGGAAGAGTGCCTCGGAAATGCGGCGCGGCATTTTCCCGAGGTTCAAGACCAACGTCATCGGGAAGAGCTTCCACAAGTGGGTCTCCGACGAGCCATTCTTCACCACTGATGCCTGCATATCCTGCGGCAAGTGCGTGAAAGTCTGTTCGTTGCAGAACATCACGTTGGAGGACGGTCGCCCGAAATGGCACGGCCACTGCACCACCTGCGACGCCTGCTACCACCACTGCCCGAAACACGCCATCCAGTACGGAAAGGCCACGAAAGGGAAGGGACAGTACCGTTTTCCGAATGCTGAATGATGAATGATGAATGCTGAATAAAAGAATCAAAATTATGTCAAATAGAATCTTCAGCATTCTGTTGGTGGTGCTGTCGGCAATGCTCACCTCGACCGCCTGCAAGGACGGCGGGAAGGCGGCGGCGGTCACGATGGAGGAGCTTCGGAACACGGACCTCTCGCGGGTGATTATGCCGGACACCATCCTGATTGAGCCCGACTACGATTCCCAAACGGAGGAGTATGTTTTCAACGAAA
>Ga0265299_10006023_pt1 | contig 11130 bp, 7 predicted proteins | sample AusTroGonzalo_MG_4_FD_193485 | JGI IMG/M metagenome (GOLD analysis project Ga0265299, IMG submission 193485) | Bovine rumen microbial communities from tropical cattle in Woodstock, Queensland, Australia - Gonzalo_02 | ecosystem: Host-associated > Mammals > Digestive system > Stomach > Rumen ...
TGCCGTGTACGGATGCATTGTCAAACACATTATGAAGAGACACGGCGAGGCGGGCAGCCAGACGTCCAGAGGACTACCCGACGTGCTGACAAGGGCCTGCTGGAAATATTGTCGTACCCGGGTGTAGGATGCTTTTACGGAAGAAGTCGCACCTAGGGGAACGGATACAGACAGCCTCGGTTCCAGCCCCCAATAGGTCTGGATCGGTTCTCCGAAGCCGAAATAGCGGACTGCAGAAGGCGCTGTTTCGCCGACTCAGAGACGATGACGGCCGAGTCCAGGCGGCTGACCGGTCCGGACAGGCTGTCGACCTGGGCGTAGGAGACCAGGGAAACCCCTAAAAGAGACAGTATCAGAAACAGGCGCCGCATGATCATGTATCGGGATGTGCATGTGCGTCAAAATAGGCATCGAACGCCCCGGCGACTGCCGGAGAATCCATCAGTACGCTCATTTCATGGTTCGTCTTGAGGGACAACTTGTCCAGGTTGTGCGAACCGATCAGGATCAGGTGTCCGTCGATGGAGACGGCCTTTTCATGATGGAAGCCTCCCGGCTGGAGGCAGAGCGTGAAGTTCTCTTCTTGTGAAAGCAGAATGGCCCGCCGCATCAGCACCTTGTCAAGGATCGGCGGCATGTCAGAGGACGCGCCCATCAGCATTTGCACGTCGACACCCCGCTGCGCGGCGTCCAATAGGCTGTTCACAATGGCACGGGTGGGCGTGAAGTATCCACTGATGAGGCGAATCGAGTGCTGCGCCATCGCGAAGAGCGCTGCATACAGTTCTTCCGGATTGGGATGGATGTCGGAACCCTGTGTTTCCAGAATGATCAGCGGGACATCTCCGCAGGAGGCCGGGGCATCGGGGAATGAGACGGCCAGCGGCCGGTCTCCGCAGCTGTTCCACATCCGGACGAAACCCGTGTTGAAAGATTGGACCGCTGGCCCTTCAATCTTCAGATGCATGTCCCAGAACTTGCCAACGCCTTCAATGCCGTTCAGGTAAAGGTCCGTGACGTTCATCCCGCCGGTGAAGGCGACCTTCCCGTCCACCAGCGTGAGCTTCCGGTGATTGCGCGGAAAAAGGACGCCCTGGTTGTAGAAGACCACGTCCACCCCACTGTCGAGATAAGTCTGCAGATAACCGCGTCTGAAAGGCTTCATTTTCAACCGGTTCCCTTTTTCTTCCATATGCTGGGCACACCCGTAATGGTCCAGGATCAGGCAAGTGCGAACGCCCTCCCGGGCCTTCTCGGCAAGGGCATCCAGGATCACCGTGGAGATGGAATCGTCCCGGAAGATGTAGTACTCCATGAAGACGAATGCTTTTGCGTCGCGTATGCTCTCAAGCATCTCATCATAGAAAACACCGGGGTCGTCGATGACCTGTACCTTGTTGCCCTCGACGGGCAGCGGACAGCCGGTCATCTCCGAAAACTCGCCGAGGCTGGCGGATGGCTGGGCCGCTGATGAGACAAGGCAGAAAAGAAAAACCGCCGCCAAAAGGATATTCGCGATGGATGGGCGTTTCAGAAACATGCGATGCTCTTCCCGGTTATTTTTTCAAAGATAGAGAAATTTGCAATATTTAACTATTATTGTAGAAAATAACACAAACCCATGCGTATGAAAAAGTTTCATTTGATCCTTATCTCTTTGCTGGGCAATGGCCTCTGTCGTTTGCTGTGAAGGACGAGGCTCGGACGAGCGCCCCGACGGCGCCTAAATCGCCGTCTCGAACTGGCGGAGGAAACGGATGTCGTTTTCGAAGTAGTTGCGGAGGTCCTTGACCTGCCACTTGAGCATGGCGATGCGCTCGATGCCCATGCCGAAGGCGAAGCCGCTGTAGACCTCGGGGTCGATGCCCGAGGCGCGGAGCACGTTCGGGTCGACCATGCCGCAGCCGAGGATCTCGAGCCAGCCGGTGCCCTTGCAGATATTGCAGCCCTTACCCTTGCAGATGTTGCAGCTCACGTCGACCTCGGCGCTGGGTTCCGTGAACGGGAAGTAGGACGGACGCATACGGATCTGCGTGTCGGCGCCGAACATCTCCTGCGCGAAGAGCAGGATGGCCTGCTTCATATCGGCGAACGAAACGTTCTTGTCGATGTACAGGCCCTCCACCTGGTGGAAGATGCAGTGCGCGCGGGCGCTGATGGCCTCGTTGCGGAACACGCGGCCCGGGCAGATGACACGGATGGGCGGCGCCATCCGCTCCATCGTACGCACCTGCACCGAAGAGGTGTGCGTGCGCAGCAGGATGGGATTCTCCCCCTCAGGACGGACGAAGAACGTGTCCTGCATATCGCGTGCGGGGTGCTCAGGCGGGAAGTTCAGCGCGCTGAACACGTGCCAGTCATCCTCGATCTCCGGGCCCTCGGCGACAGAATATCCGAACTTGTTGAAGATGGCGATGATTTCCTCGCGCGTCACCGAGATGGGGTGACGGGCGCCCAGCTCCATGCGGTCGCCGGGCTTGGTCAGGTCAAATGACGCTGCGGAAGAATCGACCATTTCGGCGAGCGTGGCACGCAGCTCCTCGATCTTGGCCGTGGCCGCATTCTTCAGGGCATTCAGTCGCTGGCCGAATTCCCGCTTCTGCTCCTTGTCCACGGTGCGGAACTCATCGAAAAGCTGGGTGATTTCACCCTTCTTTCCGAGCCATTTGACCCGCAATTCCTCGATTTCTTGTTCCTTGGCAGCCTTCAGCTCCTGGATGGAAGCCAGCATCTGCTCGATCTTCTCGTTCGAAATAGCCATATCCTTAAAAATTAGACTGCAAAAGTAATAAAAATTACCACTCGACGGCTCGGCGCGAAAGCGGCATCGTCATGCAGCGTGCGCCGCCGCCGCCGCGCGGCAGCTCCGAACCCTGGATTGTGATGCAGCAGCGCGCATATCGGGCCGGATTCTTCTTGCCCTCCATCACTTCGCGGGCCGAGAGGACCGTGAAGCCGTGGCGGTCGAGTTCGCGCAGCGTCGCCTCGTTGCGGGCGTAGCACAGCACCTTGCCCGGCGCGATGGCGAACAGGTTCGAACCGCTGTGCCACTGCTCGCGCTCCTGCACCCAGCTGTCTTCGGTACCGCCGCAAGCCACGGGCTCGAGGTCCAGTCCCAGCTCCTTGAGCGCGGGCAACAGGCCCTCGACGCTGCGGATGTCGGTCACGCGGCCGTCCTCGAGGGTGATGTGCACCGTCTTGTAGGAATGGTTCCGCAGGATGAGCGGCTCGAAAACCATGCACATGTCGCGGTCGAGCATCGTGAACACCATGTCGAGATGGATGAACGACTCGGGCGCGGAAGGCAGCTGCTGCACGAGGATGTGGCGGCGGCCTTTCGGGTTGCGCTCGCAGAGCTGCTGCGTCAGGGCGTCGACGGCGGCCGGGCTGGTGCGCAGGCCGTTGCCGAGCACCAGGATGTCGTCGCGCACCACCAGCACGTCGCCGCCCTCCATGAAGAAAGGCTTCGAAGGGTCGGTCTGGCGCAGGTCGATGGTGCCGCAGATGAACGCACCGCTGCGGCGGTAGATGGCGTCCATGATCATCGCCTCGCGGGCGCGGACCTGATTGGCCATCCGGCAGATCAGCGCGTTGCCGCCGATGGTCACCGACGAATCGCGCGTGAAGTAGAAGTTATAGAGCGGGAACAGCGCGTAATAGTCTTCGTTCAGAAACGCCTGCAGCGTGTCGATGCGTGCCGGCAGGCCCTCGATCAGGGCCGTGGTCAGCTGCGGCGTGGACATTGCCATGAGCGTCTCGAAGCAGTTGCCGCCATGTTCGGCGATGCAGATGCGCGTGACGAGCTCGCGGCGTGCCTCGGCGTCGTCGAGCACGCGCGCCAGCAGGTCGCGCACCTGGTAGACCTGCGCGACTTTCGAGAGCACGCCTTCAATCTGCTCGTATTCGCGACGGGCGATGTGCAGGTTCAGGATGTCGCTGTAGAGGGCGCGCTGGGCCATCCGGGGCGTCATGTTTTCGACTTCGGCGCCGGGCGTGTGCAACAGCACGGCGTCCAGCCGGCCGATCTCGGACTGGACATTGATTTTCAGGGGACCTTTCTTCATCTCCTACAGATATTTGTCAATCTTGTCTACCACCGTCAGGTCGGTGAGCACGTCCTTGACGGTGCGGTCGTCACGGTGGCAGACCAGCAGCACGTCTTTCAGGTCAACGACCATCACGTTGTCGAGGCCGCGCACCACCACGAGTTTCTCGGGGTCGGTGCCGATGATCAGCGAGCCTTTCACGTCGTCAATCAGGGGTTTGCCCACCTTCACCACATTGCCCGCGGCATCCTTGGTCGACTGCTCGTACACCGATTCCCACGTTCCCAGGTCGCTCCAGCCGAAATTCGACAGGAACACCCAGGCCTTCTGGGTCTTCTCCATCACGCCGTAGTCGATGGAGATGGCGGGGCACTCCTCGTACACGCGACGGATGAAGTCGCGCTCGCCGTCCGTGCCGTAGAACTTCTCGCCGTCCTCGAAGAGGCTCGTCACCTCGGGCAGGCAGCGTTCCATCTCGGCCTTGATGGCCTTCAGGCTCCAGATGAACATACCCGAGTTCCAGAAGAACTCGCCCGTCTCGATGAACACCTTCGCCAGGTCGGCGTTCGGCTTCTCCGTGAATGTCTTTACCTCGTATGCGTCGTGGCCCTTATCGGTTTCGCGGGCCGACTTGTTGATCTGGATGTAGCCGTAGTTCGTCTCGGGGCGCGTCGGGTCGATGCCGATGGTGTAGAGGCGGTCGTTCTTGCCAGCGGCTTCAAGCGCCACGTTGATCGTCTCGTAGAAGCCCTCTTCGCCGATAATCAGGTGGTCCGACGGGGCCACGACCACCACGGCGTCGGGGTCTTTTTTATAAAGCTTATAGGTTGCGTAGGCCACGCACGGGGCAGTATTGCGCTTGTAGGGCTCGAGGAGGATGTTCTCGTCGGGCAGCTGCGGGAGCTGCTCCCGGACCAGGTCGTAGTAGCGTTCCGAGGTCACGATGAGGATGTTCTGCTCGGGAATGATGGCCGCGTAGCGGTCGAAGGTCATCTGGAGGAACGTCCGGCCTACGCCGAGGATGTCAATGAACTGTTTCGGGCGGGACTGCCGGCTGACAGGCCAGAAGCGGCTGCCGATGCCGCCGGCCATGATGATGCAATAATGGTTATGGTTCATATATGAATCGTTGTCTGAACGAAAGAATCGTCATCAATTTTACAAAGTTAATAAAAAATTGGATAGAAGGCTTCCGGTATATACTCGACCTGCGGCTCTTCTCCGTCGAGCACCACGGCGACGATATCGAACTGCACTTCGCAGTCGATATGCCGCTCGGCAATCAGCCGCCGCGCCGCCGCCACCAGCCGCGCCTGCTTCCGGGCATCGACCTTCTCCGCCGGCAGCGACAGCAGCGGCGGCGTGAGGGTCTTCACCTCCACGATATGCACCGCCCGCTCGCTCTCCGCCACCAAATCCACTTCCTTGTGCCCGCTCCGCCAGTTCCTCTCCACCACCCGGAACCCCCTGGCCTCCAGCCACGCCGCCGCCACCTCTTCCCCCCTCCTTCCCGTCTCCACATTCTTGCTCCGAGGTTTCATCGCTTTTTTTCACAAAGATACACCCTCCTCTCCGCAAGAAAAAATGCGGAGGGAAGGTTTACCGTTTTCCGGATATTTGGAAGAAAATTGGATTTGTGAGCGGCCTTCGCTGCAATTAAGGCTCCGGCGCCACATATTCGGTGTAAGTCATACCGACAGCCGACTTGACAATGATTTTTTGAATAATGATGGTGTGGTCGCTTTTAAACGTTATCGTATGGGTGTGAGAGTCATCTTTATTTGCCAAGTTCCAAAGATAACGCTGCTCTCCTGTGCCTGGATATCTCCAGACCCTTTCAGTAACGCCGTCATCAGAAGTCGCTGACAATGACCCCGGAACAGACGCCGCATCGTAGAACGTTATCTCTACGTAATAGATAGGAGCTTGGGCTAATTTGCTCTCGACTGTCATCGTGAATTCTTCTTCACTGGAATCTGCGGGATTCAACACCAAGCCTTTCGCTGCGTCCAGGCTGGATATCTTGTCGAACGTCACCTTGATTTTAAGGTTGTCCTCAGCTCCGTCGGTTTCTTTCGGTTTCGGGAAATAGAAGAAACTATTCTTGTCTGTTCCGAAAGAATAATTATTATTCGGTTTGAAGACATTGTTGACGTTTATGACTTTCTGGTTGTTATCATTTCTCCAGTTTCCGATATCTCCGTGGAACCGTCCGAAAGTGACGGTTTCTTCCACATATCCAGGAGCTGTCATACGGAAGCCTAAAGGGGTATTAGTGCCCGTCGTCCTGAACTCAATCTCATGGTAACCCTCTTCCGCTCCATCATCAAGGGTTCTATATTGAGCCACATTAGACTGCTGTGCATAATTCAATGACCCAAATCTGCTTTCATCAGTCAGGTTTCTAAGAATCACACTTGCAGGGAATGATACATCATCCTTGAACCCGAACGGAACAATCTTGGAGCCTGTATGATCATTGACATACCCGAACACAACATTCGACTGTCCGTTTGACGACTTGATGCCGTCGACGAATCCAAAGTCCCTGAAATAATGAGAGCAGATGGAGACGGGGTTGTAGCTGGCTGCGGAGATTGAAAGGGAAACATCGCCATTTTCGACAATTGACTCGAAATTGAGATTCACGGATTCACTGGTCGGAGTAAATGAGTAATTCGTCATTCCGTCGATGGTCATTCCTCTCGTCTCGACGAAAATTTCCGGGAATTGGCCGGCTTCGCTGGTGGTAAACTCTATATGGACAGGAATCGTTGCTCCGGTCTGTCTGGGTATATAGGATGTAAATGCAACTTCAGTGAACTCACCGCTCGTGCTCGGGTTGTCGAAAGAATCGGAACCCATGTAGAAATATTCGTTGTACACCCATATGGTGGTGGCGCTTTTACTGGCCGTCGACTTAAAGACACAATCGAAATAGCGCAAAGCGCCATCGGGCGTCTGAACAACCTGCAAACGGTTGTATTCATCCAAAGAAAGCGTCTTGACGAACTGGAACGTGTTTTTACCTGCGTATTCCGAGTGTTGCGAGATTGATTTCCCCGAAATGACGGGCAGGTTGTTATTTGAGACCGAATTGTCAGGCGTCAAGGTCATGTCCTCGGCTTCGAGCGTGAACTTGAGCGGGAACATGGATTCGACAAGTCCATCAGGGATGGAAACCCTGACCGTTTGCCTGGACCCTGTCTTAAAACTTAAAGGTTTGGTGAGACATTCTACTGTCATCGATTGCGGGGGTTGCACCGTAATCTCAACTTCGCGATACAGACGGAGTTCTTCTTTATAGATTTCGGGGTGTTCTTCGTCGTAGTTTCTGCCGGTAATTTTAATTTTCTGCGTCCTGACGGTTGACCCGGACAACTGCTTAACATCGAAGTGGATCAAGCGCATTCCTTCCATACCCAGCGTATCTCGCGCTTTCGGATAAATAAAACCACCGGAACGCACTTCGTTCCCGTCGTCATCAAATAAAGTCAGAATATCACCTCCCCCGTCTTCCATCTGTTCGAGTTCTACGGTCACCGCATAAGGATGCCTGTTGGGCACGTCATACTCCAGGTTGTTGAAAAACCGGGCATAAAGCTCATAATATTGCCGTGGACCATCCGGATTCTGGTGCTTGGGACCCGTATAGGTGTGGGCCATGAATGGCTCTACAAGCAAACGGGTGGTGCCGTTTGATATATCTGACAGATGCCGCATAGAGACATCTGCCGAGATGTCATCCACCTTGGAAGCCTTCAATGCCGCTAGCGGCGTTTCCAGACCGTTGGATGAAATCATCCGGATTGCGATATTGTAACGGAAGTTCCGATAAAGCGGATAGTATTGGGAAACCGATTCATTACCCACTTTCTTCGTTTCCATCAAGTCCAGCCTGTAATAGAACAGTTCGTCATGGTCCGGGTCGATGGCATCATTCGGAACATTCTCATTCTTGAACCGTCCACAAATGATGACAACCGTAGGTTGATCCATTCCCGCGGTTGGCGCTCCGCGTTCATATACAAAGAATCCTTGATCGGAGTTCTCCGTATATCGGATAACCCGGCCTTCGCTTTGTTCAGGATGCAAAAAATCAGATTCATCAGGAAGGCGTTCTTCAATCAGGGCCCTTGCCGGGAGGTTGCCGGGGTATTCAAGGCTGTCCAGACTGCCGGAATGACACCTTTCATACCCACTGAAACGATAATTATCCGGGTACTCGATCGTAGGCGGGCGGAAAGTGAATCCCGTGTCGGGGTATGCTGTGCTAAACGGCACATTGGAGCGGAAGGGCACCACCGAACCGTGCGAAGGGACGTTGCAGACCGCATAACTGTAAAGCAAGAAGGTCTCCGTACTGTCAGACACCTGAATCTTTGCGTAATTTCGGATCAGCGGGATATACTGCAGGTTCCGGATCGTTTCATCAGAGGGAAGATAAGCGTTGGTCGTCTCATCTATTTCATATTCATCGCTGTTCGGCTTCTTTTTCGGCATGATACTGGATTTTACCTTCTGCCAGTAAGCCTGTTTGCCTTTTTGGGAAACGAGTGAGGGAAGAAGCTGGTATGCATAATCGCCAGAAGCCAGTTGGCTACCGTCGATGTTACCCAGAAAGTGAATGGTACGTATCTGGTCCTCAACTTCAAGCAGGACCTTGAACGTATGAACAGTTACGGTGGCATCACCCTGCCCCACTTTCCTGTAACCATCCAATATACTCGGCGGAAAATCAGGGATGGTGTCTGCTCGGACTTCTGCTGTTCCTACGTGTTCTGCCTTCCGGATATACTTGATACTCTGACTGCTGCCGCAAACCAACACATAAAGGTGCTCCGGGTCAAGAAAGGCTTCGGAGGTAATATCTCCCTCACTGGAGGCCTTTGTATGGGGCGTAATCTGGACTCCCGGCAGGGAGAAGGATACGCAGACCGGCCTGTCCTTCGGCAAAGAACCTTCCAGCGTAGCATCAGCTCCCTTATCCACGTCAAGCATGCACGCAGAAACAACGAATAGAGCAAACAGATAGTATAGCAGTCGTTTTATCATTCCTTGTCCCCCCAGAAGAATTTTGCCCTTGGAGTCTCCTGCGTATCACCCCAATACCAGGTATCATAGACACATCGAAGCCGGGCGCCGCCAGCAGGATCGGAAACCACATCGACTGACGTGCCGTTGGGCTTGACAGCACCGTGCGCTGACCAATAATACGAGTTGCTTTCGAACAGACGTTCAAATGTATTATTAGCAGCGAGCTGCACAACAAAATGAATTTCAGATTTCGTGGGCAACCGCCAGCGGCCGGCCGGGAAACCGTCTTCCTGATAAGCGGCACAGCGGTATTCGGCCATTTCACGGGTAATGGTGCCAAATTCCGTACCTCCGAACTTGGAGGAAATCATGAAACTGGGCGCCAGCATATTCTCAGTACGGGACGACTTGTCAGTCGGATGATAGTAGGTAAGTTTCCTTTCCCTCTCTATCCCCGTTTGGATGGACGGTGCTACAGGGGCATAGGCAAAACCCTCCCTGACGCCATCGGCATCATAGTGATCAGGGTACACATCGGATGTCGTCTTAAAGTTCTCCCGCAGTATGGCTTTATCATTCTCATTCGCAGGGGTGAACCTATACATGGATGCATACCGGTTCGGGTCTTCTTCCGTTGGTGCAAGGTTATCGATTTCCTTCTTTCGGGGGTCACCTATCACGAATGTCGAAGTATTTGGAAGCACCGTCACATTGATCTTAAACATATCGCGGCTGCCGCCGGTATACCAAACGGCCTGCCACTGATACTCTTTCTTGCTATTGTTATTTTGAAGATCGTAGTACGGATCGTGTGGATTGCCCCTATAAGAATCTGAATACTGTCTGAGGATTCTGCCTCCGTTGACATAGACGTAACCCCACGGCTTATCTGGCCAGGGTTGTGTCCCTGTAGGATAACCGGCTGGAATTTTTTTGCCGTTTCCATCGATCTCCATGATTTCCCAGTCCGAATTCCGAATCGCCTCAATATAGATGGCAGGATACTGGATAATCCGTATGTGCCTCAGATACTGATCATACGTGATTGTTTCCGGGTCGAGGTCGCTATGGACGATATAGAAATCAATCGTATACGGGGAATAATCATAATCCGCCCTAGAATAATTGTTTTGCAAATCGTGCGTCAATATAACAGACGTTGATGTGTTCGTAATCCAATTGACCGGATCATATTTCGCTTTATCCTGTTCAGGCCTTGCTGGATCCCCCTCTCTCTGCACATAATCCAAGTAGTACTCCTCCTTCCCCTCCTTCTTCCTGATCCAGGCGTGAAAAACGGAATTATAGTCCCCAACACGCTGTCCTGGCGTCGTGGTAATCTTACCATAATAAGGCCTGGTCGCCTGGATAGCAAAGTTGGATTTATTCGCAATCGTTACGATGTGACTGGAAAGGAAAGGTATCTCGGTTTCGTTGATGTTGTTGAGTTCCCACGTCTCCTTCTCGACAGAGAGATAACGAGCCTTGCTGATAACGGCATTCTTGTTGATGATTTCCGTCTTGTTCTGCCAGTCCAGGATATAGCAGGAAGGCTGCAGCAAGGCCTTTCCTTCATCGGTTTCCGACCCCAGAATGCCCACATCCAGCAAAAGGCAATACCAATTGTTCCGCTTAAACTCGTCGAACGGCAGGAATACTTTGTAGTAGTATTTACGCTGATCGAACGAATAGCCGTTTTCCGTTCCCCGGGTCCAGTCCATCTCCAGTTTGAGATAAGGCTCATGGTATGTTCCGTCTATATGGTCTATATGGTCCAACGGATCCGGCCTGACATTCGTTTCCCATTCATACGGAAATGTGTACATGGGATAGGTATCGTAGTAGCCGTCAACGGTAGGGGGCGTCACTATGGGGGTTCCGGCACCGTCATTCAGGACAAAGGGGCGCTTCGCATCTTTGTACGAGAAAAATTCCGCATCGGGGTCTTTGCCGCCCAGCAAAACGGTCTTCACGCCGTCAACAAGGTAAATCTGCATCGTATGGAGAACCGGTCTCCAATACTCATCGGGATCCTTGGCGGGATCCT
>Ga0265299_10006026_pt1 | contig 11128 bp, 8 predicted proteins | sample AusTroGonzalo_MG_4_FD_193485 | JGI IMG/M metagenome (GOLD analysis project Ga0265299, IMG submission 193485) | Bovine rumen microbial communities from tropical cattle in Woodstock, Queensland, Australia - Gonzalo_02 | ecosystem: Host-associated > Mammals > Digestive system > Stomach > Rumen ...
CGGAACTGCGCCAACTGGCTAGAGACATGCTCGAAACCATGTACGACGCTCCGGGCTGCGGACTTGCCGCTCCGCAAATTGGCAAGAACATCAGGCTCGTGGTCATCGACACCGCTATCCCGGACGAAGAAGAACCGCGCCCGCACATCATGTTCAACCCGGAATGGGAAGCCGAACCGGATGCAAAGCCCACCGATTACGAAGAAGGTTGCCTCTCGCTACCGGATATTTTCTGTAATGTGGTCCGCCCGGACAAAGTGGCAGTGCGATTTTTCGACATCAACGGAGAAGCGCAGGAAATCCACAACTGCGAAGGTCTGTTCGCCCGTTGCATCCAGCACGAGTGCGACCATCTGAACGGCGACCTCTTTGTCGATAAAATTTCGACATCGGACCGCACGCTGAACCAGTCCAAGCTCCGCAAGATGGCAAAAGACACTCAAGCGAAACTCAAGAAAAAATAGGGTTCATGCGCCTGCTCCAGATACTTTCCGCATTCGCCATTTTATCACTGGCGACACTCGCCTTCCCGACCCCATCTTTTGCGGCCGAAGAAGACGATTACAGCCCTATTGAGGCAAGCAACGTATCCGAGCAGGCAATTGTCCCCCAAAAGATTTCCCACGATCTCGATCGTCCCATCCAAGTGGGCGTATTTATTGGCGTTCCGAACATTTTCGTTCGTCAAAAAAACGAAGAGATGCACATTACCGCATCGCGTGGAAAACTAAAAATCAAGACAAAAGGCAAACGCCAGCAAACCGCAGACCGACGCGTTTTCAAAACGGTTGACGGATGTATAGCCATCGCTACAGACAAAGCATCTCTCAACAAAGCCTGCTACGAAGGTGAATTTGTCATCAGCGCCAGCGGGAACAAGCTAAATGCGATTAACGTCATCGACATAGAAAATTACTTGCGTGGCGTAGTCCCTTACGAAATAGGCAGACTCGACGAATCGAAATTCGAAGCACTCAAGGCCCAGGCCGTTGCCGCACGTACATATGCGTACAAGCATTTCGGGAGTCGCCATTCACACGGTTTTGACATTTACGCCGACACTCGCGATCAGGTCTACAAGGGATTGCAAAGTGCCTCCGACGTTACGGACAGGGCTGTCCGCGAAACCGAAGGCGTCGTGATGACCTACAATGGCGAATTCATCACCGCCTATTACCACTCGACTTGCGGCGGGCAAACCGAAGGCGTTGCCACATGGGGCCGTCCCGACCATCCTTATCTCAAGAGCAAGCCAGACCTCCGCCCCGATGGAACGCCCTGGTGTAAAGAATCGAACTATACCGAATGGGTCCGCGAATTTGACGAAGACGAGCTCCGCGATTTATTCCAGATAAACGCCAAGGAAGCCAAGGCAAACGTCCCCAGTTTCTCTAGCGTCAAATCGATGCACATCCTAGACACGCTCAAGAGCGGTCGCATTCATACGCTCGAAATTGTCACAAACAACGGAACGTTCACGTGTAAAGCAGATAAAATTCGTTGGCTGTTCAAACGCGGCGGAACAATCCTCCCTTCCTGCTTTTTCCGCATCAGTCAAAGTGGCGACAAATGGATTTTCAAAGGCAAAGGCTTCGGCCACGGAGTCGGGCTATGCCAAATGGGGGCCCGAGCTCGCGCACAAGCAGGGCAAAGCTACATACAAATTCTAACGCACTATTATCCTGGCATCACGCTGGAAAAATTCACAAGATGATAGTAGTCTTAAGCCAAGGATGTGCAGCGAACTTCGGCGAAGGCGAAAAAATTGCACGCATACTCTCCCAAAAATCCGAAGTAGCGTTTACGTTTCCTGAGCCAAGAGCGAACAACATAATCGAGCACGTAAATTCTGATACGAAGAACATCGCAGAAAACAATGCCGAGCACATTGCTGAAGACGTTACAGAACATGTTGCAAGATACGTTGCAAATTCCGTGCCCGAAGCATTTTACCTGAACGTATGCACGGTCAAGGGAAACATGGGTGCAATGAAACTCTTGCGCAAAGTTGCCAGCACATACCCGAATGTTCCCGTTTATATCACGGGCTGTGCCCCTAAAGACTTTCGTGAAGAAGCTATTCGAGCAGTCCCCCAGGTGCAATTCACGAGCTTGAAAGAACTCGAATTTTCGATGCAATCCCCCACAAGCCCGACAATATCACCACCCCCGTCATCTTCGAAGCCAGTCATCCCCGAAGCGACGCATAGGGGAAGCATAATGTCTCGTAAACTCAACGAGACTCCCGCGCACACATTCGACCGCGATGATAGCATTTACAATTACAATGAAAGTCCGCGAACCGTCCTTCGCGAATCGCCCTACATCGGCATCGTGAACATCGAAGAGGGCTGTCTGGACGCCTGCGCCTTCTGCAGCACACATCTCGTCAAAGGCAGACTCCACAGCTTTGCGCCGAACGTTATCGTCGATCAAGTCCAAGCGTTCGTCGATGACGGTTGCCTCGAAATCCAGCTCACCGGCCAGGACTGCGCCTGTTACGGTTTTGACATCGGCACAAACCTCGCCGAACTCACGCAAAGAATTCTCTCGCACGTGAGCGGCAAATACCGCATCCGTCTCGGCATGGGTAATCCGCGACACGTTCTCGGCTATCAAGAAGCGCTGCTCGACTGCTTTACGGATGAACGCATTTACAAGTTTATTCATATTCCGGTCCAGAGCGGAAGCGAAAACGTGCTCAAAGCCATGAACCGTCGCCACACCGCACGCGACTACGCAACCCTCGCCCACGCATTCACCGAACGTTTCGACAAATTCACTCTCAGCACGGACCTTATCGTAGGCTATCCCGGCGAAACCGCAGCGGACTTCAACGAAACGCTAGAACTCCTGAAAGAAACACGCCCGACAGTCTGCAACATCACGCGATTCGTCGCACGCCCCGGTACCGTCGCCGCACGACTCGAATCTACCGCAGAAGCAGTCCCCGATACCATCAAACATGAACGTTCCGCGATTCTCGCCGAAGCGTTCCAACAAATTGCGCTCGAAAACAACCGCAAATGGATTGGCGACGAGTGCACCGTAATCACAGAAAAGCCGGGTTACCGCAACGGAACAACCATCGCACGCAACATAGCCTACCGCCCCGTCGCCTTACAGGGCACATTCCCTGCCGGGCAAATGTTGCGCGTCCGCATCACCGACGCCGAACCCTTCGCATTGCTAGCAAAATAGGTTATAGGTTTTAGGTCGTAGAGGTTAAAATTACTAAGCTCTAAGTCCTACCAACACCTAACAAAAAACTCCCCGCAGCGTTCCGCTACAGGGAGTCTCTTCAACATCTCCTACGAGTTAATTTCCTTGTTGTGCGCTCAGCGTTCTGCGATAACCGCGCCTGATTGTTTCTGTAGTACGCTGGAACGGCATCGACATGATTGTCGGGCTGTTACCGCTACTTTCATAGCAATAGGTAAACGCTTCCTTGACCACCGTCATCTGGTAGATGTACGGACCCGTCGCAAGCAGACGGCCCTTTTCCGTCACCGGATACATCTTGATAGTCGCAAGCATAGCTCCCGTCGGACCATACAACGGAAGCGTATCGCATCCCGATGTCGGAACACCAACAGGTGCAGAGCCCGAACGTTGGCCGGCCAAAGCGCTCTTGAAATCGTCACCCGTCAAACGTTTGCTGTACTGGTTCACGAAATGACCGAGATGGTCAAACACACGGATGTTCACATGGAACGGCTGAGTCGTCGGGAAAGACCATTGCGTGCAAGATTCATTGCTCTTTCCACCATGAGCTTTTTCCTTGCCATCGTTATAGCAAAGCGTCGAATTCGTTGACTGACCGGCACCATAAACGACACCGTTTCCAACAACAGTATTATTAAGAACGCCGGACTTCATCATCGTTTCTGCACTATCCTTGGCGTACTTGAGCGGGTCAACGTTAGGAATCGCAGGAATCGGAGTCAACACGAGATCTGCAGTCATGTCAGTCGGGAGCGTCCCGCTACCTGCCAAATCGGTAAGCTTTTGGGCTTGCTCACTAAAGTCAGGACGGTCATAAGCCGGGTCATCGGCCACGACTTCCACCTTAGCCACTGCCGTATAAGAAATCTTACCCCACTTGTCACGTTCGTCAAAGCCTTCCACTTGCTTACCGTTGTTCGACGCGACATGGAAATTAACCAACTTGGACCAAGCCATCAACTGAGTCCATTCCTGATCAGTATAGTTATGGCCATTACCATCGTCTTGAAGACCTTGGCTCCACGGCACATTAAAGGCTAGACGGTCACCACCCAAAAGTCCACCGTCGACAACATTTCCGGCACCATCCTTGACAACGCCCTTAAACTGGTACATTTGGCCCGAAGCACCCTTGTCAATAGGACCTTCCAGAGACTCAACATAGAAACCATAGACCACAGTCTGTTTCACACCGTTGACAGTAACTTCACGCAGCACGACCATCGAAGGCACGTTGGGATTTACGATTTTGGCAACGCTCGAATCCGCCAGCGGTACGTTCATGTACATGCTGTTGTTCGCCTCACCTTCTTCATTGACCTTCACCACGACTTCGCTAATCGAGGGCTGTCCAAAGCGGGACGGAGCAAGTTCGGCTAGGGACGTGCGGATGTAGATGTTGGAACCGTCAGACTGGCGGTCTGCATAGAAGAAGTGCAAATGATGCCACGTATCGTCTGCCCAACCTGTTGCATCGGAAGCTCCAACACAGTTGTCATACCCGGCAAGAGGTTCACCAAGATGGCAACCATGATTATTAATAGCCAAAGTTTGGATGTTAACCTTACCCGGAGTGGACAAATGAGTTCCACCCAAATCCACGACAAGCACACCATCCACAAAGATCCACATGTCGTCGTCACCAGCGAATTCGAAAACTTCGGGATCGAGCTGTCCTGCAGCGTTAAGCTGATTTGAATATTTATACTTGAAACTAGCGTAACCCATCATGGTAAAGGCGTAATTGCGGAGATGCTGCAAACCGAGATCACCATTCATCGCGGCAGCAACATAGGCAGCACTATTACCCATCCCATCGGAATTTATAGCACGCGGGCCACCCTGATTCAGCCAGTCCTCACAAAGCTTAGCCGTATTTTGTCCCATAAAGTCCGCTTGGTTTTTGGCATATGCATAACCATACGGAGGGCAGAAAATAGACAAAGTCTGCGGTAGATACTGGTCACACACCTCTGCACCTTCTTGAATTTTCGGATTACAGGGCTTGTTCATCACCCATTTTCTGGTGTAAGGGTCGATACTGTCAAGCGGAGAGTAGCCGCCGTTGTTGTAGTTATAATCGTAAATGTAATACTTGGAATTTGGATCTTTCGGAATATCCATTGTCGTATTGATGCGTTTGTTCACACCGGGAACATCCGCATACCATTGTATAAAATTCTGGTTATCACAGCTTTCTTTACGTTTTGTAATAACCACACCTTTGAGCATATCGAATTTTTTCCCCTGAAATATGGAATCCTCCAATCCGGGGAAACTCAAGAAAGGATACACCATGCCAGGTGTGTAAATAACTTCGTTCGACCATTCGGTTTTACCCTGCGGGCACTTGAAACCGCTCACTCCATCTAGGGAATTCTCATAGCCGCGCTGAGTCCAACCTTGAGCCGATTTCTGGGAGCATTCGCCGTATTTCAAGACATCCTTCGAAGTAGATATGGTCTGCAAATAACCATACAATGCATCATTTGGCGTCATCGGGAAACCGTCAGTACCAATCCTGGCTCCATAACCCAAGCCAATCGTGTTCCCATTGCCACAAGAATTGTGATATACAGCCGCGTTGGTGTACCAATTCACATCGTAGCCATATAAATTCATGGCGGCCCCGGTATTCGTCACGTAATTATAAATATCATTCAAATGACTAACGGATTCTTCCGAGAAATTCTCAAAGTCAGGATGATTAGGCTGGAAATCGCGAATGACAATATCCAACGTACGGACATCTTGAGTCTTTGTTTGAGCAAACCCGGCTACAGCGCAACCAAACAAGGCACCAAGGGTTATCCATTTATTTAATTTCATAATATTCCAATCTCCACCTATGGATAGGTTACAACAATTCCACCTAAATATAAACCAATTAAATCTAAATGGGGTCTCGTAATATTGCAAAATATATGTAAAAACAGTTTTTCTTGAGATTATGCAGTGGTTTTCACCCATTTTTTTCAGTATATTCACTGAAATTTCGAGTTCTTTTTCGAGGGATTAGCTATTTTTGGCCCGTGAATTGGTCCATTTTATTTTTCGCCCTCATGATGCTTTTGCTGTTGCGTATTCTACGCTTGAGAATTCGCGCCAACAGCACCCGATCGGAATCGTTCAAGCGCCTCCCCCCCAAAGATCAGCTAGCAGTCCTCAAAGAATGCCTCCTGAACAACCCCTCCGAGGCAAATCTCCGAAATTTAGCGGAATTTGCCGAGCGCACATCGCTGAAAATCGATGTCGAAAGCTACCGTCCGTTCCTCAAGTCGCAGTTGGAAATCATCAAGCACAAGGACGCTATTGCCGAGGACAACGAGCTCTACACCGCTGAAACCGAATGGATGGACAAAATCACCCCCCTCGAATTTGAAGAAGCGGAAACGTTCAAGCGCGAAAACGAGACTCAAAAGTACATCGAACGTTCGCTTGAAGGAATCGCCCGCCTGTATTCCGACGAAGCCATTTTAAACGCGCTGTCGGGACTTGCACAGGACTATCCGCACGCGAGCGAGCTTTTCGAAAGCTACAAAAGGCTCATGCAAGCCCGCGACGAAAGCACCGCCGATGACAAGGCCCTCGAAAAGCTCCGTAAGCAAAAAGAAGCTTGGGAAGAAGACCTGCTGAATGTGAGGTTAGTAGACGGTAGGAAGTAGGCAGTAGGAAGTTGGAAGTGGGCAATAGACGGAGCTTTCATCCTCGTCATGCTGAGGGGAAAAACCGAAGCATCCAATTACTTCTATTTAGCCGGTAGAGCTTAGACGCTTCGCTTGTAGAACTTAGATAGGTTGTAGGCTATAGGGATTAGAAACTACATTCCATTCGGAGTTAGGAAGTAGGAATTATACTTTAATGAAATTCATCATTCCGAAATCCAAATTCCTAATTATCTAGCGGCGTTACCGCGATTATAAATCCTAAACCCTAACACCTGTCACCTAAAACCTTTTTCTAAGCTCTAAGCTCTAAGTTCTAAGCTCTATTTCTCCAAAAAGTCCAGTGCCTCGCCGGCGAGTTCAACGCAGCGGTTGCACGGGATAATCTTGTTCGGGCGGATTTCCTGGCACTTGGTGCAGTTTTGCGCCCCGCGCTTAAAGAATTCCTCAATCGATTCGGCATGGTCCGGCTGCATCATCTTTGCTGCATAGAGCGCACCGCACAAGCCGTCCGGAGCCTTGCCTCCACCAAACGCACGGAACATCTCGGCAGCCTTTACCGCCTCGTCCTCGGACTTTCCCGTTGCGCGAGCGTAGCCATAAGCCACAGCCATTGCGCAGTTACCGCGCTTATCCGCATGGAACTTCTTTGAAATTTCATCTATCGCCATAAAAGCTCCTTTCGCTAAAGACTTTGTGAATTTATAAAGACTTTGTAAATTTACATTCGTGACAAGCGCTGAAAAACAAAATTTTGTATTTTCGGCGTTTTTTACGTGAAAAAAGAGTGAATTTATGAAATTTTCACGTAAATTTTAGTACAAATTAATCATTTTTTTTTTTAAAATTGGGATTCCAGCCTAAAATTCAGTTCAAAACACAGGTTAAAAATCCTTTTTTGCACAAAAAACACCTCCGAAAGGCAAAAAAAATTACAAAAGAGGCTTTTTCACTACATACAACATTAAAATTTTACGTGAAAAATCGTTCAAAGTTGAGAATTTTCACGTAAATTTCGCCATTTTTCAAAAAAAGACTTTAAAAACACTCTATATTTTAAACATGGCAAACGAAAATAACGACATCAAGAATCTCGACCTCGACCAGCTCATCGGCAACATGAGCTCCATCAACAGCGAAGACTACTGGTTCACCAAAGTCTCAGAAATCGAGGAACACGACGAAACCGCCGAGCCAAAGCAAGACAAGCAGGGCTAAAAAGTAAGCGCCAAGGCCGCACCGTAGCGCCCGTCCAGGGGATTCAACAAGGGAGCGACTCCAACTTGCATGGACAAGCCCGATTTTTTAGAATTCTCCCATTTTTTGTAGTATTTCTCATACTTACTGCGACGGACTAAAGTCGCGATTTCAAAGGTTATATATCCAATCCCAGCCGTTCCCATAATAGCTAGAGGAACAATCACCCCTACCTTTTCCATAGTCGAAAGATCTCCACCGCGAACTCCAGCCCCCAAAGCCACAGGCAAAGAGATACAACCAGACACAATCATGCCACCAATATATGTCCAGAACATCACATCTTTCACAAAATCATCCGTACGATATTTTTCCAAGTTGTATTCGTACAATTTCTGATAGTATGCAGCCGAATCCACAGGCGTAACCAAAGCCGGTTCATCCGCCAAGCAAGGCATAATCAACAACGCAACACACAACAAAATAATTTTCATGAGAATTAATATAAAAAACTCCGCAAACAATATTGCGGAAGCTTAAAAAACAGAAATTTGCGCAAGCGCGAAATTCTAGGCTCGGAAATGCGAACGCAAGCGTTCGCGCTTCACTCGCCTTATCAGTCTTTGACGCAACGGACTGACTTAAAGGCGTTCTTATCGTCGTGGTACAAGAAAGCACTATCATAGTCGTGGAACAACTTCATGTAGTACGCGTTATCGTCATCGTTCTCTGTAGAACTCCAGAAGAACGCGAAGAAACTCTCGTTGTAGTTATAGTCCTTGAAGTTACTGTAACCAACAGACAACGCAGAAAACGAGTAATCATCAGAACCGTTGCCGCTTTCACGCCATCCGCTTTTTGATTTGAGTTTTGTTCCCACGGTTGATTGCCCCCCGACAGCAGTGAACAACGTTTCAAACTCCGCTTTTGTTGGCAAGTGCCATCCGCTAGGGCAAGCCGTTTTCGCTGTGGCCCACGAGTATAGGCGACCGTATTTGGTGCAATTAGACGCTTTATCTTTGAAACAGCGGCTTTTCGCTGCTTCGTAGTTCAGGTTTTTTGCCATCCACGTTTGGGAACCGATGGTGACTGTTTTGTAGGTTTGACCATCGCGGGAGTCTGTCATGGAACCTCTAGTCACCGTTGACGGGTCAACAGTTTTTTGTGCAATACTAGAGACCGAGGCGGATGAAGATGCAACAATTTTGTCCGATGAGTTAGATTTAGGAATTACACCGGAAGAAGATTTTTCTTTCGATAATCCGTCACCGCAGGCAATAAGAAAACATACCGTACATAAAAAAGCACAAAAATAAAATTTATTCATATCAAGAAATATAATAAACAACATGAAAAAAAGATTTTAAAATTCAAGCAACAAGTTGCCCCCGAACGCTTGGTGGATGGGGTTGAATGTCGGCAATATTTCCAGGCTGACGGACTCTCCGTTATTTTGATAAGTGCTAATTTTTTTCTTGAAGAATTCCGCATTCCGGAGTTTTTTGCTACCTGTAAAATAGAATATGGTGCCTGCAACAAGAAAGCCTACGCCCACGCCTGCGCCTATAAAGGAAAAGAATGGAACGGGGTCCGCATCTGTTGGGGGCTCGTAATTGGGATCTTTGCGCTTTTGTTCTTTCGTGTATTCATAATCCCTATGTGCGGAATAAACAAAAATGGGAATATTCACGGCTAATCCTATTCCTCCGGCAATGAAAAATGCTGTGGACATCCCTTTATAGCGCCGCCCTATATGTGTGCTGCGCTCGGCCTTCTTTAAGTAATATGCGTCCAAAGAGTCTTGCTGTGCGCTATAGGCATACTCTACAGGAGTATCTGACCAATAATAGTCGGGCGGCTTCTGGGCGGAAGCCGCCAAGGCCAAGAATAATGCAATGATTATTGAGCGCACCACCATCGCTTAAAACTCCAATAACAGGTTTCCGCCGCAGACATTGTGACAAATTGTATGAAAAAAATAAACCGAAATTTGCGAAAAGGGCGCTTTTCTGGAAAAAAAGTCGTTTTTTTGTGATTTAGTCAAGAAAAAAATGCGTTATTCGCTAAAATTGCGAATAAACTGTTGTTTCGCTGGTCTTGGCTTTCGGGTCTTTACGGAAAGAGATGAGTCTAATCTTTTAAGGAGTCCTTGAAATCTTCCGTTTGTGTGGCTTGCTCAAGAACTTCGCCATGCCTATAATATAAAATCTTTCTCTGTAGATAAAAGAAAAAACTCCGCAAACAATATTGCGGAGTCAGAAAACCAGGAATTTGCGCAAGCGCAAAATTCTGGGCTCAGTTATGCGAAAACAAGTTTTTGCGCAACATTCGCCCTACGAATTTTTGGTTAGTTGCGAGCATAAAAAAGAACCCTCGTGAACGAGGGTTCAATTATTTGAACAAAAATTCAATTCGAATTACTTGTCAGTGAGCACAGCCACACCGGGGAGGACTTTACCTTCGAGGAGTTCGAGGGAAGCGCCACCACCCGTAGAGGTGTGGGTCACCTTCTTGTCAGCGCCGTACTTCTTGGCAGCCGTAGCGGTATCGCCACCACCGATCACGGTGATTGCACCAGCAGCGGTAGCTTCGACGATAGCGTCGGCCATAGCCTTGGTGGCCTTTTCGAAGGCTTCGAATTCGAACACGCCTGCAGGGCCGTTCCAAACGATGGTCTTGGCGGACTTGATAGCGTCAACGAAGAGCTTGGTGGACTCGGCACCCACATCGAGGCCCATCCAGCCAGCCGGAATGCCTTCAGCGTCAGAGACAGCCTTCGTGGCAGCGTCGGCAGCGAACTTGTCGGCAGCGATGTAGTCAACCGGGAGGATGATTTCCTTGCCAGCAGCCTTAGCCTTGGCCATGAGATCCGGAACGAGCTTGGCGCCTTCTTCGTCAAACAGAGAAGAACCGATTTCGATGTTGTTGAGGACCTTCTTGAAGGTGAAAGCCATGCCACCGCCGATGATGATCTTGTCGGCCTTGTCGAGGAGGTTGTTGATGAGCTGGATCTTGTCAGCGACCTTTGCACCGCCGAGGAT
>Ga0265299_10006028_pt1 | contig 11126 bp, 8 predicted proteins | sample AusTroGonzalo_MG_4_FD_193485 | JGI IMG/M metagenome (GOLD analysis project Ga0265299, IMG submission 193485) | Bovine rumen microbial communities from tropical cattle in Woodstock, Queensland, Australia - Gonzalo_02 | ecosystem: Host-associated > Mammals > Digestive system > Stomach > Rumen ...
AAAAATATTACAACTGAATTACTACAATGAACTCAAGAAGGACTTATAAGCTGATTGGTGTTATGGTGCTGTTTTTACTGTTTGCAGCACCCACATATGCTGAATACAGTGAGAACAATCTGGTGTTTCTGTGCATAGGTCAATCCAACATGCAGGGCAACGCCACACCTGAGCAGCAGGACAAATCAGGTTTCACCAAGAGTCGTTTCAGAAAGATATATGCCGCCAACAGCGACGGCTCCAACAAGGGCAAGGACGCAGCAGCAGTCCCCCCACTCTGCCGCCAAGGCTGCGGCCTCACGCCTGTAGACTATTTTGGCCGATACCTCTGTGACAGCCTGGCATACAAATACAAGATCTACGTAATCGTAGTTGCCGTAGCCGGATGCGGAATAGACGCATTCAGCAAGGATACGCTCACCGCCAAGAACTATTTCAGCAATCAGGAGAGCTGGATGCAGAACATAGCCAAGGAGTATGACAGCTACCCCTACGGCCGACTCTTGGACCTTGCCAAGAAGGCTCAGGAGGAGATAGGCCCCGTTAAGGGAATCCTGTTCCACCAGGGTGAGACCGATGCCGACGGAACCACATGGATAACCAAGGTAAAAGCCCTTTACAAGAACATCTACACAGACCTGGGCATCAAGGAGAGCAAATGTCACCTGCTTGTAGGTGAGCTTGTCAACAAGGACCAGAACGGAGCCTGCGCCGGCAAGAACGCCACGATAAAGAGCCTGTGTGACTCAAACCCTCATATTCACCTGATATCATCGGCCGGCTGCCCGTGTGAGACAGACAGGCTGCACTTTACAGCCGAGGGATACCGCATGATAGGAAAACGCTACGGTGAGGAGATGTTCAAATTCCTCAAATCAAAAGGTTACGATACCAAGACCGGAGTTCCTTATATATTATCGGAAGAAGAGAAAGAGGATATCCAGGCCATTTACAACATGAACGGTCAGGAGATTTATGCACCACAGCCCGGTTTGAACATAATCAACGGAAAATTGTACTACTATGAGCAGTAAGTCATTCCTGTTGCTGCTTGCGGTTGCCTTACACCTGACCGCAGGAGCACAGACGGAGCCCAAATGGAAGGATCACAGGAGCGGTACAATCAATGTCCGCGAGTTTGTTGCATCCTTGCATGAAGGTACGCCGGACAGCAGGATACTTAAAGCCCCCACCCGCGGCAGCAGCCCCGTCACGCCACAGGTAAGGTGGATTGACCGCATCAGCAACATGCCGGAATACCTGGTCCAGTTCTATAATGACTACGGCCAGAAAGTCCAGGAGGCGCTCAACGGCACCACCAATTACTTTATCGATCCGTCTCAAGGAACTGAACATTTTGAAGCTTGGAACAATGCATATTGCCTGCAGATAACCGAATGGCACGAAATAGTTGATTACACATACCCCGAGGATTTGTACGGCAATTGGGACGCTATGGAACAGTATGCAGTACAAGCCGTGAATGATAAAGCCCAGGAATACTGGGACGAGATGAGAATATTCATGCCATACGCTTTCGTATGCATCGACTATGACTTCCCGGAGGCATTCTGGACTGGCAATTTATATAACTACAACAGCGGCTACAGTTACCGATACGGTTTATTGACCACTCCCGGCAAGGACAAGGTAGAGTTCATTTACCGCATGTATTTCCTGCTCAAGACCGATGACTGGGATTACCGTTGGGCGCCTTTCAATACCGCTGAGAAGATGAGAGCGGGTATCACCACATACAAGAACGCAGTTGACGCAATCCTGACCGATGCCCCCACGTCAAACCGTTATGACCGGATACGCTACCTGAACAACCGGCTTACCAAGACCAACGCATACAATTCGGTATATGGCACTGGAAATGAAGGTTTTTCACCTTTGGCATGGAGTCCGTACAGCGCACTGACTGGCAACAACGGAACTGACGGTCCCGTGTGCGAGGGCTATTCAAGAGCCTTCAAGGTACTGTGTGACAAACTGGATATTCCCTGCGTTATATCCGTTGGCCCTGCCATCAGCTTTAACGGGGATACCCCCGGGGCTCATATGTGGAATGAGGTTAAGATGAATGATGACAAGTGGTATGCAGTAGACGTAACCTGGAATGACCCCGTGACCGGGATCTATGACGTAGACCCCAAGATTTCAGGAGTAGAGTCCGAGCAATGGCTGTTGCTGGGCAGTGAGGATTTGGTGGACAGGAATCTTACGTTTGCCCAGTCACACATCAACCAATTGATGTATGACAATGAACATGAAGACAAATGGGAGGCATATCTGGGGTCGTACATAACCACCCACAAGTATGATCCTGCCACCGGAACTGCCAATGTGGCCAATGATGCGGAACCTGTCAGAGTGTATTACATAAGCGGTCAGTTTAAAGGTGCATTCCGCTCATTTGATGAGGCTTACCGCTCACTTGAACACGGCATTTACATTATAAACAACCGCAAAGTGGTGAAATGACTCGCCACAAAGGCGTATAGGTTTGCCACAAACACCCCTCTACAAACCCTTCGGGCGGCCCCGAAGGGTTATTTTTGTACCCCGTAAGCCTGAGGCCGGGTTGCCCGGTCATGGCACAATGTAAAACCACCCGTGACCGGGATGCCCGGTAGAGGGTACAAAAACAAACCAAAAACATGTACGACATTTCATTCATCAAGAAATTTGAGGGCACCGTCCGCAAGCACTGGAACGATGCCGCTCTCAACGATTACCGCAGCAGCGTTGCAACCTACGGCCAGCTGGCCGCCCAGATTGAGCAGGACCAACTGCTTTGGAAGGCTGCCGGAATTAAGAAAGGAGACAAGATTGCACTCAACGCCAAGAGCTGCGCCGGCTGGGCCAAGACATTCATGGCCATCATGACCGGCGGTTACGTAGGTGTCCAGCTCTTTGACGGATATACCCCCACCGATACCATGAACCTGGTGAACCACTCAGACAGCGTGCTGCTCTACACCGAGAAGCGTCTGATGGACAAGATGGACTTTAACCAGATGCCGAACATCATGGCCGCCATCGATGTCCACACCGGAGAGCTGCTTGCCAGCCGCGGCAATTTTGCAGAGATATACATGCGCCGTGAGGCCCTGATGGCCGAGGCTCATCCCACCGGATTCAAGATTGAGGATTTTGGCTATGAAGACCGTCCCGCCGATGAGCTGTGCGGACTCAATTACACATCGGGCTCAACCGGTAACCCCAAGGGCGTTATGCTTACCGTACGCAATTTCAGCGTGAACGTATACCTGATTCCGCGTCATTTCCCCTACCGTGAGGGCCAGACCTACCTGAGCGTGCTGCCGTTTGCACACATATTCGGCCTGCTGTATGATGCAGTTGAGCCGCTCTGCCTGGGTATGCACCTTACAATCCTGGGCATGCCCCCCATCCCCGCATATCTTAAGCCCGCACTCAACGAGGTTAAGCCCAACGTATTCTTTGCAGTGCCCCTTATCCTTGTCAAGATGCTTGACAACACCATAGGCGAGTTCGTGACCAGCAAGTCCGGACGCCAGAAGCTGGCCGATGCCAAGAACAACCAGGATTACTGCAAGGCTCTGAACACCATATTCATGTCAGCATTCGGTGAGAACATAGAGCTGCTGGTAACCGGCGGCGCCGCTATGGCGTTTGACCTGGAGGATCTGATGGCGCAGAAGCTGCAGATCCCGTTCGTAACCGGTTACGGCATGACCGAGGCCTGCCCCACCATTGCCATCGGCGAGAAGGGCAAGTACAAGATGAAATCAGTTGGTGAGATCGTGGCCGAGGGTATCGAGTGCCGCATTGAGTCCGATGATCCCGAGCACATTCCGGGTGAGCTGATTATTCGCGGTGACTGCGTGTTTACCGGTTACTACAAGAACCCGGAGGCTACCGCCGAGGTTCTGGACAAGGACGGCTGGTTCCGCACCGGTGATATGGGTACCATCGATAAGGATACTACCGTTTTCCTGGCGGGCCGATGCAAGAACATGCTGCTGTCATCAAACGGTCAGAACATTTTCCCCGAGGAGATTGAGGTGGTGCTGAACGCCCTGCCCTACGTTGCCGAGTCGCTGATTGTGGACCGCAAGGGCCATTTGACGGCTCTGATTGTGCCTAACGTGGACCAGGTGGCAGCCAGCGGCATGGATAACGAGGCGCTGAACGCCGTAATGGCGGGTAACATCACAAAGCTCAACCAGGAGATCCCCGCCTACTCACATGTGGACGGCTTTGAACTCAAATTTGAGCCTTTTGTGAAGACACCCAAGGGTAGCATCCGTCGTTTTATGTATAAGTAATAAATAAGGGGTACCTTTGCAACCCCTAAAAAACATAATTATAATGACAGAAAAAAGAGTTGTAATTACCGGTATGGGTGTTATCACATCCATTGGTAAGAATGTCCAGGAATTCAAAGACAGCCTGGAGAACGGCCGTTTGGGTATTTCCAAGATTGAGGGTCTGGACCGCTTTGGTGAGCTGACCGTTCACGTAGCTGGCCAGGTTAAGGATTTCAAGCCCGCCGAGATGGGTATGGACGCAGGAAGCGTTCGCCGCAGCGACCGTTTCAGCCAGTTTGGCATATGCGCTGCCATCCAGGCTATGGAGCAGAGCGGCCTGAAGGCCGGCGAGAACATTGAGCCGGGCCGTCTGGGCTGCTACGTAGGCTCAGGCATAGGAGGTATGCAGACATTCATTGACCAGACAATAGTAATGAAGGAGGATGGTGCCAAGCGCGTATCGCCTCTGTTCATCCCCATGATGATAGGTAACCTGGGCGCCGGCAACATAGCTATAAAGTTCAACGCACAGGGCCCCTGTCTGCCGGTTGTATCGGCCTGCGCAACATCAACACACGCCGTTGGTGAGGCATTCCGCGCCATCAAATACGGTATGGCCGATGCAATCATCACCGGTGGAACCGAGGCTGCCGTTAACGAGCTTGCCATAGGCGGTTTTGCCAACATGAAGGCGCTGACCACAGCCGAGAACCCTGAGGAGGCCTGCCTGCCGTTCGATGCACGTCGCGGCGGATTCGTTATGGCCGAGGGTGCCGGAATCCTGGTTCTTGAGGAGTATGAGCACGCTGTTAAGCGCGGCGCACACATCATTGCCGAGGTTGCCGGTTACGGTAACACCTGCGATGCATACCACTACACCGCTCCCCGTCCCGACGGCAGCACCACTGCCGCATCACTGAGCCAGGCTCTGAGCGAGGCCGGATTCAAGAATGACGGTCTTCTCTACATCAACGCCCACGGCACCGGAACCCACATGAATGACGCATGTGAGACCAAGGCCATCAAGATTGCCCTGGGTGAGGAAGAGGCCCGCAAGGCAATGATCAGTTCAACCAAGTCCATGCACGGACATATGCTGGGCGCTACTGGTGCCGTTGAGCTCATTGCATCGGCCATTGCACTGGAAAGTGGCGTACTGCCTCCTACCATCGGTTATAAGGAGCCGGATCCTGAGTGTGACCTGGATTATATTCCCAACACAGCCCGTAAGGTACAGGCCGAGTATGCACTGTCATCCTCACTTGGATTTGGCGGACACAATGCAGCTGTAGTTCTGCGCCGTTTCAAGTAAAAGATATGGAAATGAACCGTGAACAACTCATGGAGGTTATGCCCCACCGGGACCCTATGCTCCTGGTGGACCACTCCATGCTTACAGAGGACGGTTGCGTATCAGAATACACCGTTCCCGATGACCCCTATTACACTCGCGGACACTTTCCGGGCAATCCCATTGTCCCGGGAGTGATCCTGTGCGAGATCATGGCCCAGGGCAGCGTGCTGCTTTTCAAGGAGAAGCTTGTTGACAAGCTGGCGCTCTATGCCGGTATGGACAAGGTAAGGTTCAAGAAAAGCGTGCACCCCGGCGACAAGGTGATTGTACACTCCACCGTAAGGAACAGCCGCGGAGCTTTCATATCGGTCGATGCAAGGGCCGAGGTGAACGGCGAGGTCTGTTCCGAGGGGTCGCTATCATTCATGCTTGTAAACAAGCAGTAAACAAAAAGCGTGGCTCACAAGAGTCACGCTTTTTTAATCAATTCAGTTTCAGTTAATATTTATCTGTCGCGCATTACGATCTCAATAAAGAGATAGTAGTTGTTGCCGAACAGGATCTCATCCTGGTAGCCGCTGTCACTCTTCTTCTCCTTTGAGTTGTTGAGCAGAGGCATCTTCTCATTGAACTCTCTGAGACGCTGACGGTAATCGGCTATCTTGATGGTCTTGATATCTGCCACCTTCATCTCATAGGCATTCTCATAGATACCCTGATGGAGCCACTCTCTTGAGTTGTGCAGATAATAGTAGATGTTGTATGTGTCATACTGGCGGCCATCGGTTGAAATAGGACCGTTTGACTTGAGCATGTAACCAAGGAAATCGGTGTCATAGAAAGCACGCTGCTCAGCGGTGAGAGTTGCGGGGAACTCAATGGTGGTGAATCCGTCAGCATGTGTAACGGTTGCAGGGTCACCCTCCTGAAGCACAATGCCTTTAGGCTTCTTTGCAGCACCTGATGAACCGCATGCGCTCAGGGTCATAGCACCCACAAGGAGTGACAGGACAATCATTGATGAAAATCTAATCTGTTTCATTTGTATAAGTTTAATGGTTAAAGTAATTCGTTAGACTGCGTAAAAGTAATTGTTTACCGTCAATATTACAACCTTAACGGCTTATTTGTAGATATATTTTTTGCCTCCCTGAATGAACATGCCTGCAGGTGCGTAAATCTGCTGTCCTGCCATGTTGACGGCGGGCTCATCCTGAACGGCTGTCTTAATGTGCATTACGCCGCTCTCATCGGCCGTAACCGTTGTCTTGACCGATGCCGAAAGTCCGTCGATGCTTATGTAGATATAGGTACTGCCGGCTGAAACTGCTGTTACAAGTCCATCAGGCGTAACGGTTGCTATCTCAGGCTTGAGTGAACGGTATGTGATGAGGGTGTCGGTTGCATCGGCCGGGGTAAAGGTGGGGGTCAACTGGTAGCTCTCTCCCTCCTTGAGGCTGATGCTCCTGACGCCTGCTGTGAGTTTTCTTACAAGTTTGTAACCGGTCAGATAGGTTACCAGCCAGTCCAGATCATCCTCCTTGATCTTCTCTCCTCCACTCTGTACGCCGTTCTTGAGATGGTTGTAGACCTTACGCTGCAGGGTGTTTCCGGTCAGTGCCTTGACCTTCTCTATAAGGAGGGCGTATTTGTAATCTTTCTCTGTATTGTCAAATCGGCCGTCATAGGTACGGCGGCGACGCAGGTCCTCAATCTTACCGTTGGTTACAACAGAGTCAGCTGAGAATGATGTCAGCTCAAACTCCTTGGCCAGGTCACTCTCACTCATTCCGCACAGAGCGCCAATAAGGAATGCCACGGTTCCGGTACGGTCAGCACCTACCGAGCAGTGGAAATAGACGGGTCTGTCTTTCTTTAACTCACTGATTATCCATTTAATACCACGGATGCTGGCATCGGATTGGTCAAAAGTGGAGATGCGGCTCTTGTATGAGTCATCTATGGGGTAATAGTCAACCTTGACATCGGTGTTATTGGCCAGAGGTGATTTGGTCAGGTTTCTCTCACTGCTGGTGCGCAGGTCCAGGTCTCCGCGGATTCCGGCATCGAGCATGGCTTTCTTACCGGCTGCGGTGATGATCTCTGTGCCTGATCCGTTGTTGGTCATTCTTGAACCGCGGAACAGCTTGCCGTATTTGATGGGATTGCCGCCCAGTCCAATCCAGCCGCCCATGTCACGTACGTTGAAAATGCCCTCTACATTGAGCTGGCGCAGGGTTCCTGTTGTACGGAAGACATCGCTGCACACTTTCTCAGGGCACTCTACCTTATAGTAGTAGGTACGGCCGGGGATCAGGTTGTATACGTCATAACCGGTGGCGCCTGCCTTTACATTATATGTCAATGAGTCAGAGAAATCACTGTTCTCACTTACGTAAAGGATTCCGTCCTGCGGCAGAGCGCTCGGAAACTCAAGACTTGCAGGTTCCGGTCTATCCTTGCGGTAACCGTCATACTTGTAATACTTATACGGCTCGGGGTCGCAGTAATCAAGAATATTGGTGTACGTGTAATCGTCATCATCATACTCAAAATCATGAATGTAATGCTGAACCGCATTGTTCTCCAAACAGTATTCCGGGATTTCCTTTGACCGGGCAGTGCCGGCAACTAAACACAAGATTGACAGTGTAATAAGTTTCTTCATAAGTTTTAATTAGGTTTTTAAGTCACGTAAAATTAATACAAAGAATCTTTACAGCCAAACAAAAGGGACGCTTCATTTTAGCTCCAGCCGTTGAAACGGCTGGCTACCCTTATTATGTGCCTGACGGCACAGATTAATGCCGTAGGCATTGGATTATGGTAGCCAGCCAATTCATTGGCTGGTGCATAATATAACCATCCCCCCTTTATACTTAGTTAAAATGTTTTTAATTTTGGGATTAAATAGTAAAAATGGTATATCATTGTAAATAATGTTCAGACGCATATACATATTGGCCTGTTGTATGCTGATGGCCGTCACAACACAGGCCCAAAGCAGTTTGCCCATAATAGAGATCAGGGCCGACAGGACTATGATTTATCCCCAGAGGATGGAACTGACGGGACAGGAATCATTGATGGATATGCTCCAGATGATGCCGGACCTGATGATTGCGGGGTATGATGAGCTGATAAATTCTTACAGCCTGCGCATCGACAACGTTCCGGTAAGTGGTGATAAAAGGCTTATACTGAGCCAGATGAAAGCCAAGGATATTGAAAGGATCCAGGTGTGTGACAACACCGGCGTTGCCAAGGGAACCATCGGCATGGGTAAAGTGCTGGATATCAACATGAAGGTATCTGCAGGACTGAACGGACTGGCCGAGGGACAGGCTGAATTGGGTAAGGACATACATGGCAACGGGACTGTCAATGCGCTATATGGCAGCAAGGGTACCGATATCTACGCCAACGCCGCATATCAATACCAGGAGGGTGACAGGGAGTATGTGACGCTTCACATGACCAACCGTTTTGATGACAGGAACAGACTGTTGACATATTTCACTCAGCAGCACATTGAGCAGCCCAACAATAATGATGAGTTGAAGGTGATGGGCCGTGCACGATATTTCCATACATTCAATGACGCGGGTACAGAGCTGCTGATCCTGGGCGGTTACCAGTATACCAGCGGCCCTACGGTCACAAACAAACTCCCTATGTATGTCATTGAACTCAACACTCCGTTGTTTACTGACAGGCTCTCCATGATGCTGGGTGCCGAGGGTGATTTCCCCATGACAAGGCAAAAGTCCGGGGGCAAACAATGGCATACCTTTAATAATGATATCTACCTGCAGTTTACCTACTCCCTGCCCCGATGGCGCTTCACTGTGGGAAACCGAATCATGTATTACAGCTACAGACTGGCCGATGACACCGACAGCCGTAACTATGATGACATCCGCAACAACACCAATGCCTGCGTAATATTTATGCCCGATAACCGCAACCAACTGCAGTTGGGCTACTACAGGAAGTACTATAATCCTGCCCAGGATGACATATTCCAAAATACCGGTTCCCTTGCCCAGGACCAATGGTCTCATATAAGGCATGATCTGGATCAGAGGGATATAAACCAGATAAAACTGGCCTACGCCTACAGCAAGCCTGGGTTCACGGTGCAGACCGATGCCAGTTACTACATTGTTCAAGGTGATGACAACTACACTCGGGTATTTGCATCGGCCTACTGGAAATCCGGTCTTTTGACGCTGACAGGTGGCGCTAACATGCATATTGCCCCTGATAACGTATATGCCTCATTGCGTCTGGCCCCCACCCTTAATCTGCCTCACACATGGCAGATTGGCATGCAGATGGTATATTACACCGGGAAGGCGCCGTACCGTGAGGAATTTGGCACGCCCGTGTATGGGTGCTTATCGGTCAGTAAGCAGTTTGGCAGCCATTGGCAGATAGGCCTGGACTGGCATGATATGTTTGATGCCTGGTGCAGTGAGGCCAAGGTTAACCGTCATGCGGCCAATATTAAGTTGCAGTATAAATTCTAACGATAATAATATGACAAGTATTGAACTGGATATGATACAGACAGCCGGCATCGGCGCCTTGGCTCTGATTGTCGGCATGATTCTGACCAGAAAGGATGATATCCTGCAGAAATTCTGCGTGCCGTCACCTGTAACCGGCGGTCTCATCTTCTCTGCGATTACCCTGATACTGTACGGGTGGTTCGATATAGAGATATCGTTCAATGACACCCTTAAGAACATCTTCATGCTGGCGTTCTTTACCTGCGTGGGGTTTGAATGTGACCTTAAGGTGTTGAAACAGGGCGGCAGGATTCTGGTGATAATGCTTGTGCTGCTAGTTGTCATTATTGCAATGCAGAACATCATTCCGTTGGGTATTACCAAGGTCCTGGGCGTTGAGCCTCTGGTTGGCATGGCGGCCGGAAGTGTATCCATGACCGGCGGACACGGTACGGTAGGCGGATTTACCAGCGTCTTTCAGGGGATGGGACTGAGTGGCGCAGGAACGATAGGCATGGCCGCCGCCACATTCGGCCTCATTGCAGGTTCCATGATAGGCGGCCCGCTGGCAGAGCGTATCATCCGCACCAAGCTGACTCATGAGCAGATGCAGCCGCAAGACGATGAGATTGACCCTGCAATGGCCGGCATAGAGAGCGACGAGGCCTCCCCCACAGGCCGAACAAAGCGCATGAGCACCAACGAGCAGGAGTTCCAACAGTATGCCAAAGCCACATATTGCATACTCATGGTCATGGCCGGCGGCACCATTTTGAGTTGGCTGCTGGCCAAGACGGGCGTCACATTCCCCACCTATTTCGGTTCCCTGATCCTGGCAGCCATAGTCCGTAACATAATGGGACTATTCAGCTACAATGATTGCGGTAAACGTGTTAAGGCCGATAAGCTACTCGACATAGAGCGAATCATCAGCGTTGGAAACATCTGCCTCTCCCTGTTCCTGGGAATGGCGATGATATCCCTCAGGCTCTGGGAACTCAAGAGCCTGGCCCTCCCGTT
>Ga0265299_10006029_pt1 | contig 11126 bp, 7 predicted proteins | sample AusTroGonzalo_MG_4_FD_193485 | JGI IMG/M metagenome (GOLD analysis project Ga0265299, IMG submission 193485) | Bovine rumen microbial communities from tropical cattle in Woodstock, Queensland, Australia - Gonzalo_02 | ecosystem: Host-associated > Mammals > Digestive system > Stomach > Rumen ...
GTCATGTGGTCGAGGTAGACCGTTCTAAGATGGTATCCCAGTATCAGGGCGAGACGCCTAAGGTGGTCAACGAACTGTGTGACAAGGCCATGGGCGGTATCCTCTTTGTCGATGAGGCCTACACGCTGGCACCTATCAGCGCCTCTGGCGAGCGTGATGCCCAGGGTGCGCAGGCCTTGGAGACGCTGATGAAGCGCATGGAGGACGATCGCGACAAGTTCGTGGTGATTGCTGCCGGCTACCGCATGGAGATGGACAATCTGTTCCGCGTCAATCCCGGTGTGCGCAGCCGCTTCAATTATTTCCTGAACCTGGAGGACTATACACCCGACGAACTCTATCAGATTATGCAGATGTTTGCCAAGGGCAAGCAGTATGTATTCTCGCCCGAGGCCGAGAAACTGGCTCGTAAGAAGATTAAAGAGATGTACGACACGCGCGAGAAGGACTTCGCCAACGGTCGTACCATGCGCCAGCTCTTTGACGAGATATGCAAGCGTCAGGCCGGCCGATTGCAGAAGGGCGATATCACGGCCATGTCTAACGAGCAGCTGGTGACCATCGAGGCCCAGGATATTCCTTACGAGGAGCCCAAGGCTGTCGACTGCTCTGAGTGCCTGAAGAAGTTCGACGGCATGGTGGGTCTGGAGTCCGTGAAGAAAGAGGTTACCAGTCTGGCTGCCTTCCTTACCTTGCAGATCAAGCGTGGCGAGACCAATACGTTCCAGGGCAAGCACTATGTATTCACGGGTAATCCCGGTACGGGTAAGACCACCGTGGCGCGTATCATGGCCGATGTCTTCAAGACGCTGGGTGTCTTGTCGCGCGGCCAGCTCGTAGAGGCCGACCGCTCTAAGCTGGTGGCTGGCTTCTCTGGTCAGACGGCTATCAAGACCAACCAGCTCATCGACTCTGCCATTGGTGGCGTACTGTTTATTGACGAGGCCTATACGCTCAAGTCCAACGATCAGGATGCCTTCGGCAACGAGGCCATCGACACCCTGCTGAAGCGCCTGGAGGACGACCGCGGTAAGTTTATCTGTATCGTGGCGGGCTATACCGACCAGATGCACGACTTCATCGATGCCAACCCGGGCCTGAAGAGCCGATTCACCCAGACTATCCATTTCGAGGACTATACAGCCGACGAGCTCACGCAGATTTTCGTCAATATGGCTACCGGCAAGAATTTCGTGCTCGATGAGGAGATGCGGGCTGCCGTTCATCGTCAGTTCGAACAGCTTTACCTGCGTCGCGACAAGAATTTCGGCAATGCGCGTGAGGCACGCCGTATCTTCGACCAGACCGTGGAGCGCCAGAGCGAGCGACTGGTTCGTCAGATGAGTCAGCCCGATGTGCAGGTGTGCGACGATGTGGCCGACGGATTCCAGTTTGAGGATATGTACAAGTTGACCATCGAGGACCTGCCCATGGCTCAGAGCACGGCATCACGTCCGCTCGACGAGGTGCTGGCAGAGCTCGACGACTTTATCGGCATGCGCTCCGTCAAGAATGCTATCCGCCGCCTGGCCGTGCAGAGCATGTTTATCAAGCAGCGTGCGGCCATGGGTGCTGGTAGTGTGCAGCAGATGACGATGAACTTCATCCTGACGGGTAATCCGGGTACGGGTAAGACGTCAATAGCACGTAAGATGGGTGAGGTGCTCCAGGCTATGGAGGTGCTGCCCACGTCAAACGTGATAGAAGCCAGTCGTGCTACGCTGGTAGGAAAATATATGGGAGAGACGCCCAAGATTGTCAACGCTATGTGCGACAAGGCAATGGGTGGTATCCTCTTTATCGACGAGGCCTATACGCTGTCTGACCAGAACGACCAGTACGGCAAGGAGGCTATCGACACCCTGATGAAACGTATGGAGGACGACCGTGGTAAGTTCGTGGTCATCGTGGCTGGCTATCAGAACAAGATGGAGCAGTTCCTGATGATGAATGCCGGACTGGCCAGTCGTTTCACCTATAAACTGCATATTGAGGACTATACACAAGACGAGTTACTGGCTATCTTCAAGAAGATGGCCGAGAAACAGCAGTATACGCTGTCGCCCGCTGCAGAGTTTAAGGCTCTTGATGTTATCAATCAGATGCTTGAGGTCAAGGATGATACCTTTGGCAATGCCCGCGAGATTCGCAACCTGCTCGATGAGACTATTCAGCAACTTTCAATTCGTGTGTCCAACATGCCGCCTGAGACTGTTACCAAGGAGACCTATCAGATTATCCAGCCTGAGGACTTCAAGGACCGTCAGTAAGCGGAATAGTAAGTACCGAAAATTCTTAAAACATGATTATTTGTCCTAGTTGTAAAGAAGAGATAGAAGACGATTCCTGTTACTGTGACCAGTGCGGAAAAGCCTTGGCATATTGTGAGCGTTGCGGCCGTGTGGGTATTGGCCGGCGCTGCACCTCCTGTGGCGGCATGATGCTGCTGGCCGACGAGTTCAAGCAGCGTCAGGAGACCTCTAATGTGTCGATGTCGGTGTCTATGCGACAGATGTCGATGCGTGGCGTCTCTCAGCGTTCTGTGTCGGTAAGCCAGCGTGGCGGAATTCCTGGTTCGCCTGTGATGGGTGCCGGCGCTCCGCCTCAGCTGCAGCTCTTTAACGACTCCCTTGGTATCCGCATCGTGGGTATCAATGGTGCTGTCATCGGCCGCAAGCAGGGGCCGTATATGCATTTCTTCAAGACGCAGGCCTACGTATCGGGTGCGCATGCGCAGTTGCTGTTCCGTCCTGAGTCAGGCTGGTGTATAGCCGACCGTGGTTCGTCTAACGGCACCAAGCTCAACGACCATCGCCTGCAGCCCGACGTAGAGATGTCTATCAAGAATGGAGATATCGTCACCATAGCCAATGTGGTGTTGAAAGTAGTAATTAGTGTAAATTAAATAAGTAGAAATGGCACATTTTCATATATCAGCATCAAGCAGAGTAGGATGTGTGAGGACAAACAATGAGGACATGATCCTCATCGGTTCAGAACTGTTGCGTAATGATGTCTATAAAACCAGTTTCACCACCAAGGCGGACAACCGCCTGCTCGTGGCTATTGCCGACGGCATGGGCGGACATAACTGTGGCGAGGTGGCCAGCGAGGACTCCCTGACCAATCTGCGCTTTTTCTTTGACGACCTGCCTTTGAACATGACCGAGGGCGACCTGCGTCAGGCTATGGACAACTGGCTGAAGAGCATGTGTCTGGCTGTAGAGGCCAAGGGTAAGGAAGACCCCATCTATCGTGGCATGGGTACCACGCTCGTGGCTTTCCTGTATTATGGCGGACACTATTACTGGATCAACTGTGGCGACAGTCGTCTGTACCGCTTGCATCAGGGCGAACTCACCCAGCTCACCACCGACCACTCGCTCAGTAATGTGCTGGGCCTGAAGACCCACTCCAGTCAGATTGTCAACTGCATCGGCGGTGGCAGCACGGAGAGCTATATCGACATGGCGAATATCACCGATGAGGTGGAGTCGGGCGACACGTTCTTGCTGTGCAGCGACGGCCTCACGGACATGGTGGCCGACGAGGACGTGCAGGCACTGCTGGAGAAGAAGGCCGATGCCGACATGCTGTGCGAGGCTGCCGACAAGGCCGGTGGATATGATAATGTATCAGTGATTACGATTAGAGTAGATTAGTAAGATAAATATTAGAACAGATAAGAGTTTTATATGCCGTTAAGATTACCTGACAGGTTACCTGCCATAGATATTCTGAAGCGTGAGAATATCTTCGTGATGGATAACTCAAGGGCACACTCACAGGACATCCGACCTCTGCGGATTGTGATCCTGAACCTGATGCCCCTGAAAATTACAACAGAGACCGACCTTATCCGACTGCTATCGAACACCCCGTTGCAGTTGGATATCAATTTTATGAAGCTTAAGAGTCATACGCCGAAGAATACGCCAATAGAACACATGATGATGTTCTATCGCGACTTTGAGTCGATGCGTCATGAGAAGTTCGACGGTATGATTATCACAGGTGCGCCTGTGGAGACCATGGATTATGAGCAAGTGACCTATTGGGACGAGATAGTGGATATCTTCAACTGGGCCCGCACCCACGTCACCAGTACGCTCTATATCTGCTGGGCTGCGCAGGCTGGCCTCTATCATTATTATGGTGTGCCCAAGTATCCGCTGGATAAGAAGATGTTCGGCATCTTCGAACAGCACACCCTCCAGCCCCAGATGCCTATCTTCCGTGGCTTCGACGATACGTTTATGATGCCTCACAGCCGTCATACGGAGATCCACAAGGAGGATATCCTGGCGCGTCCTGAGCTCCAGCTCATTGCCGAGAGCGAGGACAGCGGCGTCAGCATCGTGATGGCGCGCGGCGGACGTGAGTTCTTTATCACGGGCCATCTGGAGTATTCACCCAACACGCTCGACAATGAGTATAAGCGCGATTTCGGCGTGCGTTCTGATGTGGAGAAGCCGCGCAACTATTATCGCAACGACGACCCGTCGCTGCCGCCTATGGTCACATGGCGCGCGCACGCGAACCTTTTCTATAGTAACTGGATTAACTACTACGTCTATCAGGAGACACCGTTTGATATCAACAAGATTGAATGAGACAACTGGAACTGCTGGCTCCTGCCAAGAATTTAGAGTGTGGCATTGCTGCCATCGACCATGGGGCTGATGCTGTGTATATCGGGGCTGCGCGCTTTGGTGCGCGTGCTGCCGTGGGCAATAGTGTGGACGATATCCGCATGCTCTGTCAGTATGCCCATCAGTATGGCGCACGCGTCTATGTCACGGTCAATACCATTGTCTATGATGATGAACTGGCCGACACGCGGGCGTTGCTGCAGCAGTTGGCCGAGGCTCAGGTCGATGCCATCCTGGTGCAGGATATGGGTGTGCGTCAGATGGCGCAGGAACTGGGTCTCACCGTTCATGCCTCTACGCAGACTGATAACCGCACGGCCGGGAAGGTCAGTTGGCTCCGCTCCCTGGGCTTTGCCCGTGTGGTGCTGGCGCGCGAGTTGTCGGCTCAGGAGATTGCCGACATCCATCGTCAGGAGCCCGATACCGAACTCGAGGTCTTTGTCCATGGTGCGCTCTGCGTCAGCTATAGTGGGCTCTGTTATGCGTCGCAGTATTGCTTTGGTCGTAGTGCCAATCGCGGTGCCTGTGCCCAGTTCTGCCGCATGAAGTTCGACCTGCTCGATGCTGATGGCGAGGTGCTTGATGCACAGCGCTATTTCCTCTCGTTGAAGGATATGAACCAGAGTGAACATCTGGGCGAACTCATCGAGGCGGGTGCTGTGTCGTTTAAAATAGAGGGTCGACTGAAGGATATAAACTATGTGAAGAATGTGACGGCTGCCTATAGTGAACTGCTTAACGAGTATATCAAACATCATCCAGGTGAGTATGAAAGGGCTTCCAAAGGACGCTGTTCGTACACCTTTAAGCCTGATTTGCGAAAAACTTTCAATCGTGGATATACCAACTATTTCCTTCATGGCCGACAGCCTGATATTGCTTCTTTCGATACGCCAAAGGCAATGGGCGAGTTTGTTGGCACGGTGAAGGAACTGCGTGGTAATTCATTTAATGTGGCAGGTGTGGCATCGTTTAGTAATGGTGACGGCCTCTGCTTTGTCAACAGTAATCGTGAACTGGAAGGCTTCCGTGTGAATAGGGTAGAGGGTAACCGTCTTTTCCCTTTGAAGATGCCTGCAGAATTGCGTCCTGGTCTTCGTCTTTATCGTAATAACGACCAGGAGATGGAACGCCTGTTGGGTAAGAAGAGTGCCGAACGAAAGATGACGGTCACCATGGCTTTGCGTGCCACGGCCGATGGTTTCTCCCTGCAGATGGGCGATGCTGTAGCCTCTATCGTGGCCGAACATCAGGAGGCTCAGAAGGACCCGCGCGAGAACATCATCCGTCAGCTTACCAAACTTGGCGGCACGCCGTTTGAGTGCTCAGAGGTGAATATCCCTGCCAACTTTAACTACTTCATCCCTAGCAGTTTATTGGCAGAACTCAGAAGGAAAACTGTAGAGGCGGCGCTGTCTCTTTCCGTCAGCCCTCAGCCCTCTCACATCATCCATCAGACATCAGCCTTCAGCCCTCAGCCCTCTTACCATCTGCCGTATCTCTACAACGCCTCCAACGCCCTGGCGCGTGCTTTTTATGAGCAGCAGGGTATTCAGGTGGCCGATGCTTTTGAGGTGCGCCAGCCCGCCGAGCGTCTCATCATGCAGTGCCGTCATTGTCTGCGCTTTGCCTTGGGACGCTGTGTGAAACATGGTGGCCGGAAGCCCGAGTGGAAGGAACCGCTGTCGCTGCGCTTAGGCGACGGGCGTCAGTTCCGCCTGGAGTTCGACTGCCGTCATTGTCAGATGAATATTTACGCCGATGAATAGACTGTCGCTTTTTATCATAGGAGTGCTCAGCCTGTTCTTCACAGGTTGCTATCATCAGACGCCCGAGACCTCGGACGCCTGGATAGTCACCGAGGAGCAGATGGACTCTATCTCTTTCTACACCACCCATCACTACACCCACAACTATAACTTTCTGGTTACTGCCGATACCCTTTGGCTTATTATCCAGCAACCTAGTGAAGTGCTCAGTGATATGTTGGTAGATAGTGTCGCCGTGGTGCGTGATGACCGTCTTGTAGTAGCTGATATTATGACACTTTCTTCAGACACGATCGATTCTGTTTGGGTACAGGTGGCACGCGACCAGATGACAATTGGATGGATTCACGAGCAGCAGATGTTGCCAGCTGTGGCACCAGACAACCCAATCTCGCAGTTCATTACCTTTTTTTCTGATACCCACCTGCTTATCATGCTGGCCTTTCTTGTCATAGTCTTTGCCGCTTATACCCTTCGCATGGTGTATCGTCATAATGCCCGAATTGTCCATTTCAATGATATTCCATCAGTCTATCCCATGCTACTCGCCATACTTGTTTCTGTCTCAGCTGTGTTCTATAGTACTATTCAGTTGGCTGATCCCGACTCTTGGCGTCATTATTACTATCATCCTACATTAAATCCCTTTGCTGTGCCCCTGCATCTCAGTTTGTTCCTGATGTCTGTATGGGCCATGTTGCTCATAGCCCTTGCAGCGCTTGATGATATCCGTAGGCAGTTGTCATTCACTGAGGCCATTCTATACTGTTTAGGATTAATGGGTGTTCTGGCCATCGATTATGTCGTATTCAGTATCTCAACTCTCTATTATTTGGGCTATCCCCTTTTGATTGTATATGTTATTTTTGCCATATATCAGTATGTACATAAAGGTCGTGCTATCTATGTCTGCGGACATTGTGGCGCAACAATGCATCAGAAAGGCAAGTGTCCACATTGTGGCATGGTGAATGTATGAATTTTTATCAGCCAATTGTCATCAATTAGCTAAACATATAAAGAATAGATGAAATGAAAAAGAATAAAACGCGAAAAAATCCGTTATGTTATTGATATGATACGAAAGCTTTTATTTTTTTTCGCTATAATGACGGCCTTGATAGGCTGTGAGGACGACGATTCGTTTACAACGAGTACATCGGCACGACTATCGTTTTCTGTTGACTCTCTTAAAATGGATACTGTGTTTTCTACAGTTGGGTCAAAAACATATGATTTTTGGGTCTATAATCGTAATAGTAATGGCATTCGCTTGCAAAGTGTTAGACTAGCTCATGGCAACCAGACAGGCTTTCGTGTAAACGTGGATGGGGCATATTTGGATAATTCGTTGGGTTCTGTGGCTACCGATCTGGAGATTAGGAAGGAGGATAGTATCCGCGTATTTGTTGAACTAACGGCACCCGAGAATGGAAAACAATATCCACAGATAGTGGAGGATAAGCTAGTGTTCAAACTAGAGAGTGGATTGGAACAGCAGATGGTGTTACAGGGTCATACATGGGATGCTGTGGAGATGCGCAATGTGGTGATACACCAAGACTCGTTGATAGAAAGTAAGAAGCCGATTATCGTGTATGGCGGACTGAAGGTGGACAGTGCGGCGACGCTGACGATACGCAACACGACGCTGTATTTCCATGAGGGTCTGGGACTGGAGGTCTATGGACGATTGCTGACAGACAGTGTGGTGATGCGTGGCGACAGGTTGGACCATATGTTTGACTACCTGCCTTACGACCGTGTGAGTGGTCAGTGGGGAAAGGATGGCGGCGTGGTGTTCCGCAGTTCATCAACACGCAACGTGCTCAGGAATACGGAGATACGTAACGCAGGGAAGTATGGCATCTGCTGCGACTCAACAGCCTACACGGAGAATGTGAGGCGTCTGGATATGGACCATTGTATCGTACATAACTGCAAGGGAGCTGGCGTGGTGAGCTATAACGCGAATATAAGGCTGCGCTACTGTCAGTTGTCGAACACGCAGGGCGACTGTCTGGCGGTGTATGGCGGAAAGGCCGACGTCAACAGATGTACGTTTGCACAGTTCTATCCCTTTGTTGGCGGACGTGGTGCTGCCCTGCGCTTCAGTAATATCATGCCTCTTTACGGCATGAATTGTGACAGTAGTATTGTGACGGGCTATGATGAGGATGTAGTGATGGGGGTTGTAGCAGACACACTGAAAGCTTACAACTATCAATTTTCTAACACCCTGCTTCGTACACCTTACGAGGAAGGTTTGGATACGCTTCTTTTTAGAAATGTGAAGTGGGAATCACCTAAAGACTCTATTCAAGGAAAGAAGCACTTCAAACTAATCGATGAGGATAATTTGAAGTACGACTTTCACTTGGATTCTATCTCACCCGTCCAGGGGTGGGGGTGTTATTAGTTATCAATATGACGTTATATTGTCATGTCGAAAGTTAGAACTCTGTGAACGATAGCGGCATCAGGTTCTTGATACCATCCATCACGTAGATACGGTTGCGACCGTAGAGCAGAATGCGAAGTGGTTTTTCGAAACGTGTCTCAGTCTCTATCATCACCTGACGACAAGTACCGCAAGGACTTACGGGTTCTGCAGTGAGATTGCCGTTTGGCTCACGGGCAGCAATAGCAATCTTCTCAATCTCTTCTTCCGGATACTGTGCACCTGCAGCAAAGATAGCTGAGCGCTCAGCACAGATACCAGCAGGGAATGCTGCATTCTCCTGATTACATCCAGGTAGTACGATGCCATTCGACAACTGAATGGCTGCACCTACATGAAAGTGCGAATACTTTGCATAGCTATTATTCGTTGACTCAATAGCCTTCTGAAGAAGGAATTGCTCATCATTGGATAGTTCCTCCATCTGACACTCCATGATGACAGGTTTCAAATTCAGTTCTTTCATAATTTTAGCTTTAAGTATTGACCTGTTATACTATTCTTACATTGTGCTACTTCTTCAGGGGTACCTGAAATAACAAGATTGCCGCCTTTGTCGCCACCATCAGGACCGAGATCAATAACATGGTCTGCTAATTTAATGACATCCATGTTGTGTTCGATGATGAGGACGGTGTGTCCACGTGCTATTAAAGCATCAAGTGATGACATGAGTCGCTTGATATCGTGGAAATGTAGACCCGTGGTAGGCTCGTCGAAAATGAAGAGGGTAGGCTCCTGTTTCTCCAGACCTATGAAGTAAGCCAGTTTTACGCGCTGGTTCTCACCGCCAGAGAGGGTGCTGGAGTTCTGTCCCAGTTTGATATACCCCAGTCCTACATCCTCAAGGGGCTTTAAGCGGTTCACGATAGCCTTTTGTCCGTGCTCTCCAAAGAAGTCGATAGCTTCGCTGATGGTCATTTGCAGTACATCATCGATATTCTTGCCTTCATATCTCACGTCCAGAATGTCGTGCTTGAAACGTTTGCCGTGACAGGCTTCGCATTCCAACACAAGGTCTGCCATGAACTGCATCTCAACGGTGATGGTACCAGCACCCTTACATTCATCGCATCGTCCGCCGTCGGCATTGAATGAGAAGAATTGCGGGGTGAAGCCCATCTGCTGTGAAAGGGGTTGATCAGCAAAGAGTTCACGAATGGCATCGTAAGCTTTGACATAGGTGGCGGGATTAGAACGTGAGGACTTACCGATAGGATTCTGATCGACAAACTCCACACGACGGATAGCGTCAATATCGCCTCCCAATCCGCTGTATTCGCCTGGCGCATCGCAGACATCACCAAGATGACGCTTGAGGGCAGGGTAGAGGATGCCTTTGATAAGACTGGATTTACCAGAACCTGAGACACCTGTTACAACGGTAAGCACATTGAGGGGAATCTCAACGTTGATGCCACGCAGGTTGTTCATCCTGGCACCGCGGATATCAATATGACGGTTCCAAGGGCGACGACTTGTAGGCACAGGGATGGTTTCCTCACCTGAGAGGTATTGAAGCGTGTAGCTTTTGCTATAGGAACTAGACTTACTAGTTTTGCTAGTAGAACTAGTTTCACTAGGATCTCCTGCAAAGACAACCTCGCCGCCTAATCTGCCGGCATCGGGACCTATGTCGATGATATAATCAGCAGCACGGATAATCTCCTCGTCATGTTCTACAACGACAACGGTATTTCCCAGTGCCTGTAATTCTTTCAGCACATGAATCAGTCGGTCGGTATCACGAGAATGCAGTCCGATGCTTGGTTCGTCAAGGATATAAAGTGAGCCTACAAGGCTGCTTCCCAGCGAGGTACAGAGGTTGATACGCTGACTCTCACCACCAGAAAGCGAGTTCGACAGGCGGTTGAGTGTCAGGTAGCCAAGACCTACATCCAACAGGAACTGCAATCTGGAGTTAATCTCTATCAAGAGGCGTTTTCCTACTTCGGCATCATGCTCAGAGAGTTGCAGATGAGCAAACCAATCCTTCAGTCGGATGACAGGCATCTGCACCAAGTCAGTAATGCTTCGTCCGTCAATCTTGACGTATTCAGCTTCAGGCTTCAAGCGGGTACCATGACAAGTAGGACAGGTTGTCTTTCCACGATAACGAGCCAACATCACGCGATACTGAATCTTGTATTGGTTCTCTTTCACCATTTGGAAGAAAGTATCAATACAAGGCTTTTCCTTTGCACCGCGATCAGAGGGCAGTCCGTGCCAAAGCCAGTCTTTCTG